>Ga0082212_10000458_pt1 | contig 59249 bp, 45 predicted proteins | sample TergutNt197P3_FD_71548 | JGI IMG/M metagenome (GOLD analysis project Ga0082212, IMG submission 71548) | Neocapritermes taracua P3 segment gut microbial communities from Petit-Saut dam, French Guiana - Nt197 P3 | ecosystem: Host-associated > Arthropoda: Insects > Digestive system > Gut ... | reverse complement strand
GAGGCGGGCGGAGGGGGGGGGCGGGGAGCCGCTTCAGCGGCGAAGCGATCGGCGAATCCCTTACGCCGCACCATATGTCAAAAACGAAGGGGCCCACCAGGGTCCCTTCGTTGTTGAGAATAGACTTGCGGTAAGGGATTCGAACCCCAACATCTCATCCTTCTCGTCTTCTTCCTAGAAGCTGGACCATCAACACGCCGGCTATGGCTACAATGCCGCCCAGAATCACCAAGGTGCCCGGAATCTCTCCCAACCAAGCCCAGGCGAATAGCGCCGCAATGAACGGAACGATGTTCATGAAAACCGAGAGCCGGCCAGCGGAAAGACGGGAAAGGGCGACATTCCAGGTTGCGTAAGCCAGAAAGCCCGGGAAGACGCCCAGGTAGGCAATGGCGCTGGTTGCCTGCCACGTTGTGGAGGAGATATCCCGCAGCAGTTCAGGGAAGAACATGAACAACGGAATCACCCCAACGATGATGGTGTAGCTGGTAAGCTGTGTGCCGGAATAGCGAGAAAGCAGGCTTTTAGAGAGCACCATCAGAACTGCAGTAGATAGGGCGCTTCCAAGCAGAGCAAGCGCATGGATGTCTATGTGGAAGCCCTCGACAGACGACATGCCCACGATAATCACGCCGACAAGTGAACAGATGACCCCCAACCACCCCCAAAGCGATAGGTGTTCCTTTAGGAAGATGGTTGAGAGGATCACCACAAAGACCGGAGCGAAACCTATCAACACAGCGCTAGCGCCGGAAGCGACCATCTGTTCGCCATAGTTGAAGAGGGTGTGATAGAGCGCGATGCCGATAAACCCGGCACAGATTATCCTTGGGAGGTCCTTTTTCAGCGGCAGTCCCTTTTTGGTGATGATCAAGTAGCCCAAGGCAACCACCGCTGCAACCAGGAAGCGTAGCAACGCCAACGAGCCAGGATGATAGCCGCTGGGGTTTTCAGGCGATACCAGCCCGTAGCGAACCACCGCAAACGCTGAGCCCCAGAAGACAAGAGTCACAAGGAGCAGGATGTAGCTTCGAACCGCTGGGTGTTTGGGTTGCTCTTTCATGCTTACAGCATAGCCTTTCACTGCGCTGTCAAGCGCGGTGGCGGATGAAGTATGTTGGCAAAGTGACTCTGGCGCCAGATTCTCTTACTCCTGTTGCCCAGATGCGAAGAGTTTTTCCTCTAATTCACTCACTTCGATTGCCTCGAGCATATCCGCGATAACCTGGAGTTCATATTCCAGGTAGCCCTTGGTCGCCTTGATCGCGCCCTGGTAGAAGCGCGTGATAAGTATCTTGAGCGCCAGCTCCCTGAACGAGTCGTACCAGACGAGGATATGGTCGGTGATGAACTCCCGCGACAGCTCAAGGCAGCGGATCGCCTCTTCCCTGTTGTCGGCCTCCAGGGCCTGAGCTGCACGTTCAGAGAGGATGGCAAGGAATTCCAGCTCAAGGCTCAGATGGTCCTCAGGCAGGTCGACGCCTGTTTTCTTGCCGATTTTCTCAGCCCTGAAGAGACGATATGCCTCGTTATATGGTTCCAGGTTCAACAGTTCCTCTTCACCGATAAACACGCAGGCACGGGGGATCGCTACTTCCTCCTTGTTGGTTTCCTTCGCGGTGAAGCATATGTTGTAGTCGCTTGCCAGTTCCTGCTGGGTGCCGTCGTTTCGCCGATTCAGCGCCCGACCCATGTCATTGAGACCTTCAGCCAGAAGATCGGCGCCCTCAAGATCGTTTGCGACAGCTATGAAATCTGCGTCTGCTGTATCCTCTATCTCCTCTGTTGTCAGAGGCCTTAGGAAGAGATGTGAGAACACCCGATAGCTCTTCGCACCGCTTTCCAATAAGCGGATAAGGGCTTCTTTGATTCCTTCTTCTTGGCTTTGTTCAACTGGCAGGCCTGTTGTGTCCATGTAGTCTCCTTTGCGTTTCTCTAGCCCTTTGATGCGGGCGAGAGATGGTACGTTAGGTGGTTCTGTGCGCTTGCCGCCTGTTGGCGAGATTGGCTCTGGGAAGGGTATTCCCGAGGGCTTAACCGTTGATTCATGCAAAAGGAAGCCGGAATCAGAACCGCGTATATTATAGACTCTCTTCTCGGGTCTACCATTGCAACATGCAGTTAGAATGCTGGGACACATGCAACCGGGGTACAAGGCGCTTCCCTAGGATTTGACTATGTGCTTGGAGGAATATTCTAGCCTAGGAAACTAGGCCTTCTCGTTAACCCAATAATTTATTCAAGCGAGTGCACCGTCAATAGTCTTTCTCAAATTTGCCCTGAAAGGTGACGATCGTAATAAATAGTAATCAAGACAAAGATATTTCATGTCAAAAGGATGTGAAAAGCTCTGACAGTAAAACCAACAAGGCTTTTACTGTCAGAGCTGATGGAGGGTCACCGATAGATCCAGAGGAGCAAGCTTTTACAAGGCTATACCTAGCGCAGAGGTTGCAAAAGGAACCCAAAGCGCTAAAAGCACCACTAATACCATGACTGGCCCAATTCCCGCCTTGAAGACCTCGCCAAATCTATAGACGTTGTCCTTATAGGAAAGAGCAAGCCCCGGATTCATGGGGAAGAGCATGTTGCCCGAGAGTATGCAAGGCAAGATGATCGCTGGAATCGCGGGGGAATAGCCGGCTGCAATGCAATAGGCCATCAACGGTGGAATCAGTATCGTTGCAAAAGCTGGACCTACCGGGACAACAGAGTGTACAAAGTAGATGACAGCAGTGATGATAAGAAACGTCAAGAACACACCTAAAGCCATAATCCCGCTGTTTAGGAACAGCTCGCCGAAATAGGCGACACCGCCGGTCGCCCCGACGAAGCCGCCGATTGAAAGAACAGCGCCGATCATGATCACTATTGTCCAGGGCACTGACTTCTGGAACTCTTCGAAAGTCAGCAGGTTCATGCCAGGTGCACACATCAGTGCTAGGCCTACAACAGAAACGGTCGTCACATTAAGGATCGGGATCCACGTTCCGAGTATCCAAAGGACGGGGATCCCAACGATAAGGATCAAGGTCTTGATCTCCTCTGCGCTAAGTCTTCCAAGGCCATTGGCCCTTTCGACGAAGCTAGCCAGGCTTTCTGTGGAGATAGGCTCAGGCTTGAAGATCTTTATCACAGCAAGCCAGCAAACCGGGATCATCAGAATAGCCACCGGGGCCGCAGCGATCGTCCACCCAAGAAAGGAGATGGACTGTCCTGTGATCTGCTCAACCAGCCCGAGGCCTAATACGTTTAGGGATGATCCTGCCGGTGTTGCCATACCTCCCATGAAAACCGCGAAAGCCGAGCCGAGATAAAGGCACTTCGCAAGCCTGCTCTTTCCTTTTTCGTGACCCGCATGCTCCAGTACGGTGTCTGAGAAGCCAAGGAAGAGGACCAGTGTCGCCGAGTCGTTCATTATCGCCGACAGCAAACCGCCAGCAATCATGAAAGCAAGGACCAAACGGCTGGATTTCGCGCCAGCTATACGGACCATGAATACGGTCAACCTGATGGCTAAATCTGATTTCATGACGATGGCGGTAAGCGAGAATACTGCGATGGCGAATATCACCGTCGTTGTCCCGAAGCCAGAGAAGACCCCTCCGATAGGAGCGATTCCAAGGATTGCAGCGACGACCAAAGCCAACAACCCGGTTACACCCATTGGCAGTGTCTCACATATCAGTAGCACAACCGTCGCGAATAGTACCGATAAAGCCAAGATGCCCTCGTGGGCAAGGCCTTCGGTAGCGGGTAAAAGGACACCAACCAGTACGATAATGATTGCTAACGGAAAACCAAAAGCCTTTTTTGAAAGGGAAAGCGACATCGTCTCACCCTCTTTCTAAGGCTCCAGGCAGACCCTGGAGCCTTATCAGGACAAGCGTCTCTTACTACATTGCGATTTGTAACAAGTTACTTGCAAAGGGCACCCAAGCTGAAAGGAGCACCAAGAAGATCAGCGCTGGGATTATCCCTGTCTTGAAAAGATCCAAAGGGGTGAAGCAATTGTCTCTATAGGCCAAAGCCATGCCAGGATTGAAGGGTACAAGGAGGCTTCCGGACAAGATGATTGCGAGCACCATGCCTGGAACCGCTGGTGAGACACCTGAGGCTATACAGAAGGCCATCAAAGGGGGAGTGAACAGGGCTGCAAAAGCCGGGCCGATCGGTATCAAGGTATGAGCGAAATAGATGACCAGGAAGATAACCAAAAGGGAGCCGAAAACCCCAAGACTTGTGACACCGGTATTCAAGAAGAGGTTTGCCAGGTACATGACGCCACCTGTTGCTGACACCATGCCCCCGAGGGACAGGACTGCGCCGATCATGATGCAGATAGTCCAAGGCACTGATTTCTGGAACTCATCAAAGGTGAGCACGCCGATGCCTGGAGCAGTCATTGCCGCAAGACCGATAATACATACCGTGGTTACGTTGAGAAGGGGAACCCAGGTCCCTACGATCCAAAGCACGGGCATCCCGATAAGGAAGACCAGGGTCTTCTTCTCCTCTAATGAGAGCTTCTTTCCCAGCGCGGCCGCCTTCTCATTGAGATCCACAAGGGCGCTTTCATCTATCGGCTCAGGCTTGAGTATCTTGATTATCGCGAACCAGCAGATCGGGATCATGACTATGCAGACCGGGCCGCAGGCCACCATCCAACTGAGGAAGGGCACGGTGTTTCCCGTTGCCTGCTCGATCATGCCTATGACAAGTACATTAAGGGATGATCCAGCCGGCGTGATACCACCACCGATGAACGCCGCGAAAGCGATACCGATGAAGAGGGACTTAGCCAGCCTGGATTTCCCGATGGTATGCTTTGCGCTGCCGAGGACGATGTAGGCGAATCCCAAGAACAAGACCAACACGGCCGAATCGTTCATTACCGTGGAAAGCAGCGCCGTTGCTGCCATGAAAGCCAAGATGAGCTTGTTCGAGCTTGCACCTGACCAGCTGACCATCACCTTGGTGATCCTTGTGGCAAGATCCGATTTCATGACAATCGCGGTAAGCCCAAAGACGGCAACCGCGAAGATGAAGGTGGTAGTACCAAAACCAGTAAACGCGCTAGCTATAGGCACCAAACCGAGCAAGGGTCCAGCGACCAACGCTAAAAGGCCCGCGACGCCCATGGGCAAGGACTCGCAGATCCATAAAAGGACACAACCGACCAGTATGGCAATGCTTAAGATGCCCTCATGAGTTAAGCCTTCGCTTTCTGGAAGGAAGTATCCGACCGCAACGATCACCGCTGCAACACAAAGCCCAATCACCTTTATAGAGCTTTTACCTATTGACATTGAAGCTCCTTTCTTCATTGACGATCAATAAACCCACCACTGCTGAATAAACTCAGACCCCTAGTTATGACTAAGGGGCTGGATAAAGGTCGATCGGCCCTGTGTTCACGTCCTTTTCGGTTGTATCGACCTCAATGGCGCGCGTCAGGTATCCGTCGGCCTCTATATAGAGGCGGTAGTTGCCTTTGCTTATCTGTTTGAACCAGAAATCCCCAAGCTCATCAGTGGATGTGGTCAAGACCTCACCTGAAGCTATGTTTTCAAGCGTAAGGGTCGCACCGATTAAAACCTCGTCTGCATGCAGGTCGACAACCAACCCTGCAATGAACCTCTTCGGTTTATTGAGGTAATAGACCCTCGGTTTGTCTTGTGGTCTGTCTTCAATCAGAGGTTCTGCTCGGGCGATCAACTCCGCAAACTCTGCTTCTTCCCCGAAGAGCAAGGCCTCGTTCGCACACGCGTCTACACAGCGGGGCACAAGCCACCCGTCGTCGAGAAGATGGGCACAGCCTGTGCACTTCTGCGGCATATCGAGCTCATCGTTATAGAAGATCGTCCCATAAGGGCAGCTTTCGACAAGCTCGCGCCTGCCTTTTGCCTTGTTTGGGTCGATCAGGACCAGGCCGTCTTCCCGCTTGCGAACAGCTCCTTGGGCGGCCACTTGGCACGGGGCGTTGTCGCAATGCTGACACAGGATCACATTGTAGGAAACCTTAACCTTCGGGACGCTTCCCCGCACCTTCTCAGTCACCCGTAGCCAGAATTGCCCTGTATCAGGCTGAGGCTTTGCATAACCTTCCCACTCGTTTCCTACATGCTCGTCTTTACAGACGATCTGACAGTTATAGCAGCCGTTGCACTTATCTGCATCGAAGATGAATACCTTAGCCATCATCAGACTCCTTCCACAAGAAACTCACTGACAACCACACCGGAGTCCTGGTTGTACTTCCTGCCAAAAGCATCAGGGTAGATTTCAGCCAGGCTAAACACGTCCACTTTCTCGATATTCACTAGATAGCCGCTGGTAACTTCGCCATGAGCGTTCTTCGATGTTGTTGGATAAGGAGCAATAAGGTTGTTCGCCCCACCCCTATCCAGTCCCCCCGGGCCGATGACGATAGGGTCTACGCGGGCTCCGTGGTCTTGATAGACAGCACCAGGCATGATGCGCTCAGAGACGATGACACCGCCTAAGACCCCGCCGCGCTCATTGTAGATCTTGGCGACGTCACCGCTTTTCAACCCCAGCTTACCGGCGTCGACCGGGTTGACCCACAAAGGCTCATATGCGTAACCATCCGGTCCCTTGACCTTGCAGGTTGGTATCTCTCGTAGCCAGGTTACGTCATCATGATTGGCATGCACTCTCCAGCGAGGATGATTGGAAACGATAAGGAAGGGGAACTCTCGTGCGCGCTCAGAGGTGATCCTTTCCTGGTGTCCGTCTCCCTCTTCGATCCAGCGGGGTATCGGGCCGCGGATCACGTCATCAGGAAAGATGTCTGCCAAAGCAGTCGAGTAGTACTCGAGTTTCCCGCTCGGGGTAGTCAAAGGATACGCCTCGGGGTCCTCGTAGAACTGGATGAGGCCTGCAGGCAGCTCGGCCCAATCTTCACGCGTGGGGAAGGGATAGTATTGTTTGACCTTGAACTCCTCGAAGTCCATCTTCTTCGCCGCGCCGGTGTTCTCAAACCCTAGACGCATGAAGTCTTCAGCGGTCTTCCCTTCGTCCATCATCCGATAGTGAGCACCAGCATAGATCCCACCGAATTGCTCGAGCTTCCTAGCGACCTCCTCCACAGCCTCAAGGTCGGACTTCGATTCTCCGAGCGGCTGGATGGCACGCTGTTCGTAATACACGACATTGAATTGTCCGTTGTCTGAGTCAGTACCGATATCCTCTTCTTCGAACTTGGTGTTGATCGGAAGGATGATGTCTGCGAAAAGGCAATCGTTTTCCATCCAGGGATGCTGGACCAAGACGAACTCGATAGAGGGGTCACGGATGGCGTCTTGGATCTTATACCCGCCATTCCAGCAAGTCGCCCAACAAGGGGCGTCAGACCAGATCATATGGATCCGCTCTTTTCCCTCCAAGGGGAACTTCAAGGGGCCGACGAACTGGTCTTCGCGGGGCAATCCGGCAGCGATGTGCCCGTACCAGTAGACCGGGGGGTTCATTATCGCCTCTGGGATCATCGTCTTCGGGATGATGCTTGGCTTTACGGAGGCCTCGCGCCCTCTGAACGCAGGGCTACAGTTCGGGATCTCGCTTGAGAGGGGCAAGGGTGTCACACTCGGAAGCCCGAAGAGCGCCCATTCGATGAACTTGAACTGGTTGGCCCCCGGCTTGCCAAGCGCCTGCATCCCAAGAAGTGCAACCTCTAAGCGGGCAGGTTCATGGGCAAAGGCAGAGCGGATGAACGAACCACCGTTGCAATGTGCAATCGAGACGACGTGTTTTGCCCAATATCGGGCAAATGCCTTTATCGTGTATGAGGGGACCCCACACTTCTTCTCGGCCCACTTAGGGCTTTTCGGTATCCCGTCCTCTCCGCCTAAGACATAGTAGGCGAAGTTCTCAAAGCCAACAGAATGAGAGGCAAGATATTCTTTGTCATAGCTCTCCTCGGTAAGCCAGGTATAGGCGATTGCAAGCTGGAAGGCTGCATCCGTGTTCGGCAGCACGGGAATCCAGGTATCAGCGTGAACCGCATTGGTGTAGTTGACATCCGGGGAGATGTGTATCTGCTTGATACCCAGTTCGGTAAACCAGAAGCAGATGCGGCTTGCCATCTGTCCGCCCCAACCCCACGGCGTCGTCTCTGGGTCAGCACCCCAGAACAGAACAGCATCTCCGTTCTTCGAGATGTCCTCGATGATGTTGTTCTGGAGGTTTTGTTGGCCTAGTGGGTCCATACCCCAGATATGCTTCGCCCCCCAATACCAGCCCTCCCAGCTATCCGGCTGTCTTGCCTGCAAGGTATACTCTCCCAGTTTTCCAAGGAGCCTTGTTTGGCAGCCGTGGGTCCCATGGACGAACTTCGTCTCCCCGTGGCCATCTCCTTGGACAAGGATGGATAAAGGGCCATAGGTGTCATGTACGCGCTTGATCTCCTCTGCGATGATCTGTGTTGCCTCATCCCAGGAGATCCGCACATATTTGCTTCTTCCTCTGCTTTGGGGGTTCCGCTCTCCTTTTGGGTCCCAGTCGATGCGTTTTAAGGGGAAAGGGATGCGATTCTCTGAATAGACACGCTTCTTATAGCTCAGTGACAACGGGACAGCCAAGGACTTGAACCCAGGCTCGAAAACACGGCCTCTTGCCTCGATCTGCCAAGGGTTCATAGCGGATCGCTCATACGCCTCATCGAACTGAAAGGGCCTGATGCGAAGGATCTTGTCTTTCTCGGTATCGACATCTACGCTGCAGACGTTTGCACCGATGGCAGCTGCGCAAAAGCCCAATCCTTTGACGATCGTTTTTCCTTTCGTTTTGCTCATATTCTCTCCTTTCACGAGAACCTAGACCTTTCTTTGTTGTAAGCCCGTCACTTATCCTCTTTTGTATCCGACTTCCAATGGAAGAAGCTGTGCTGTTCGAGATCCGGTTGCTCCTCAACACCTGCCACCGTCTCTTGGGTCTCGCTTTTTACGGTAGGTGGTGGCTTCAACCCGCCGCCTAACCCCCCGACCTTCGGCAACACGACCCGCGGCTTGTCACCATGTAGGTTCTCCTTATCTTGTTCACACATGAAAAGACCTCCTTCTTTAATAAAGACGCTACCTTGCGCACGCTTATGGATTTGGGGCTTTTGGGATTGGTGGGCGAGCCTGCCCCATGCGGGGCGGACCCTTCGGGAAAGAGGTGCTGCCTGAAAGGTTCGGGACAGCAGGGATATTAGATATTCCCTTCGCTGCCTCGGGGACCTTTAGGAGCTCCCTTCCGCAAGAAGCACATGTCCAGCTCCCCTTGGTGTTCTGCTCACCGCAAAAAGAGCAGACCGATTCTCCGCTTTCACTAACACTTGGCGGCCTAAAACACATACGGCCTCCTTTCTCCTAAGCACAAAAACGACACGAAGTGCCCGGCAACAAACACGGATAAAAGTAATTTCTCTTGGTCTGACGCACATCATCCTGGGAGATTCCTCATACCCAACACCTATCAACCGCAGAGGATGAAAGGATGAAACGAGGCTTCTTACCTGGGTATTTTTACAATCCCAGATAAAAGGAAACCTCTATTGTGTTGCGAAACGGCATCGGAAGGGATTTTGTTTGTAGCATAAGCACACACGTATCATCTTGCTGGGATGATGTAGGACGGGATGGTTTTACGTACAGTGTCAGGCAAGCGCACAAAACACCCGTCAAACTATGAAGGATGGCTGATCCTTTGTGACACAAGCAACAAGCTTTGCCCTCCATTGGCAAGACGAGACGAGAGACGATGACAAGAGAAATAGAAGAGGCGGAGCAGGCTGCGGATAGGACACCGGAAGCCATCATGCTCATTTCCTCCTTTGGCTTTTCTTGCTATATCCTCTGGGAAGTCTTTGGGATGTTTCGGATGCTTCCCTATCTTCCAGAAGACCTTGCCATAAAACTGCTGCTCTACGAAAGGCCACTTGGCTTTCTGGCCTTAAGCGTAAGCTTCCTCGTGGCCATGCTGGTCTCGCAGTTCCTCATAAAACGGATAGGCCTGCTCATTACCGTGGCTGCGATCACGGGGTTTTTAGTGTTGGCATCATCGATGCTCGCCTCGACAGTGCCCTACACATCGCTTTTCTTGTCTATCGCCACGTGGGTCTTCTACGGCTTGAGCCTGACCTCCACCATGCTGTTGTGGATATTGTTCTTCAGCTGTTTTTATACTAAGACGATGCCCATAGTGATGCTGGTGGGTTTCACAATCGCGATCGTTTTCTTCTTCGGACTGTCCTTTACCGGGATCATGCAGCATGTCTATGTCTTCGTCGGGTTCATCTTGATTGCGACCACGCTTGCTGTCTGCGGCTTCTTCTTCCACTCATTGGCCTCGGCTTTCCAAGAATACACGGGTAGGCCTGAGGCCATAAGGCCGGTTGTCATAATCAACTCCGGTGCTTATGGCATGATTTACGGGTTCACCCTCTCGTTCCTTATCGTGTTCGGTGAAAGTGCTGTCTATATCGCCGCTGGTAGCGCTTTGGCCGGTTGCCTTGCTGCTTGGCTCATCGCACGTAATAAAAGGATCTTAGATAACACTTATATCAGACGCATCACCTTCGCTCCTGTGGCAGCATCGCTTTTCTTCATCCCGTTCAGCGGGACATTAAGCTATATCCTCTGCAGCATCTTGATAATCAGCGCCTGTTTCTGCACGGCACTTGCGACCTGGATAATCATTGCTGAATCCGCCAACCGTAACAGAGTGAACCCGATAGCGCTGTTCACGCACAACAAGCTCTCGGGCTGGGTCGGGTTCTTCTTGGGGATGGCCTTAAGCTCAGCGGTCTTGCTTGTTGATGAGACCCTTTTCTCCTACGTGGTGATAGTACTCACGGCGTTCATCTGCGTCATCTTCGCGATCTTTGAGCTGACGACGACGAAAGACGCCCAGATAGAAAAGGTGCAGGTTATAACCGATAAGCGCTACCACAAGCGCTGTCAGGACCTGGCGCTGCACTATCGTCTGTCAGCCAGGGAATTAGAGGTCTTATACCTGTTGGCAAGGGGGAGGAATGCCGAGCACATCGCATTCGATCTTTGCATAGCAAAACCGACCGCCAAAACGCATATTCAGCACATCTATCAAAAGACCAGCGTCAACTCACAGCAGGCTCTTATCGACCTGGTCGAGTACTAGGCTTTTGGCTTGCCCTTAGCGAAGGAATTGATTATGGGTTTACTTGAATGCTCGAAGGTGTATTGGGAGTTTACTGGTCAGTGCACGCAATGCGGGCACTGCACCAAGGCCTGCGCCTCACTGTCTGCAACAGATATGACGCTTGGGGGAATCGCGAAAGCCCTGTTACGTGCAGAGAGAAACGCAGGATCGGTGAAGGAGCTTCGCGCGCGTATAGTAGAAGATACCCGGTTGGTGCAAGCAGTCCGCAGTTGCTTTCTTTGCGACCTATGTACCAACACCTGTTTCGCCCACAACGATGCGAACGGGCTGGTGTATCATGCGCGCGTTGATTTCCAGAACCTGGCGCTCATCCCAAGCGATACTTGGCTGAGCCTACAGGTCGACCAAGAATGGGACATTTTTACCGCATACCGCAGCGTCTACAACATCGACTTCTCAGACCTGAGGCGCCATATGCTAGCTGATGGGCCTAAGGCACAGGCCGGATTCGACCTGGCCTTCTTCCCTGGTTGCTCACTGGCAGCATACGCCCCCGAGTTGACGCGTGAGATATTTGCATCTTTAGAAGAGCTCGGTAGGGAAGTGACCCTAATCGATCGCTGTTGTGGCTCACCGCTGAAAAACGCCGGCTTCTTCAACCGCGCAGAAGCTTTGTGTAATCACATCGCCGAAGAGATACTAGGCACAGGTGCAACCAAGCTCGTCTGCGTATGTCCAGGGTGCGCTAATAATATGGAAACCGCATTTGTGCGTAACAACCTGCAGATAGAGACGATAAGCCTCTCAGCCTTTTTAACAGAGAGCGGTTTCATTCCGAAGCGTGATCTGCCTGATGCCCCCCTTTGTCTTTCAAGGTCCTGTCAAGACCATGACGGCTCATATCTGGAAGAGACCTGCTCGGTGCTTGGAATTGATTCTTTTGCATGTTCGGTGTTTGAAGGTTGCTGCGGTGCAGGCGGCAGTGTCGCTACATTCGACCACAAGCACCAGTCACAGCAAACAGAAAGGAAGCTCCAAAGCGTACCGAAAGGGTCGACAGTGGTCTCCATGTGCCCGACCTGTACATATACTTATGCGCTCTACCTATCAAACAATAGAAGGGACGAGATCAACAAGCACTACACCGAGCTGCTGTTCGAGAGCCAGATCGACTGGGACACGGTGTTTGACCGATTCGGCTGTATGTGGACAGGTGAGACCGGCGCATGGTTGGCACACGTACTCACATAAGCCGCAAGCAAGGATGACAGGTCGATAGAGAATGACTATCCGAAGATCTTCAACGGGCCCAGTCGTAGCCATCATAGGCTATGGGGTAGCGGGGGTAAACACGCTTATAGCATTACGCGGTGCTGGATACCAAGGCAAGATCCGTGTTTTCTCGGACATAGACACCCTCCCTTACAGCCCCATCTTGACCTCGTACTATGTGGGAGGTGAAAAGACCTTTGAGGAATGCTTCCCTTGGTGTCTAGAAGAACTGGGGGCTTTAGATGCTGAGGTCATGAACAGCTGCCGTGTTGTCGAGTTGGACCCGGAAAAGCATGTCATCAGAACAACGGAGGGCATTTATACGTATACAAAATGTGTCATTGCCTCAGGGGCGACACCGATGAATTGCAGCTTTACTGACGCGAGCGAATACGAGCCCTTGGTGCTGCGGACAATGAAAGATGCTGCGCGCATGAAGGCTGCCATCACAAAACCTGACTGTGAGCGTGTTTTAGTGAGCGGGGCTTCTATGGTTGCCCTAAAGGCTCTGGAGGCGTGCCTGAATCAAGGTCTGAAGTGCACGCTTGTAGGGATGAGCTCCCATGTGCTGGATTTTAACGCACTACCGAAAGCGGCGATGCGTTTCGAGAAAGGCCTTCGAAACGAGGGCGTGCAACTGCGGTTGGGACAAGTGATTAAGGCAGTGAAGGAGAAGGTCAATCCAAACAGCCTGACCAGACGCCGGCTTGAGGTCACATTCTCTTCTGGAGAGACAGAGGTGTTCGATGAAATCATCGTCGCACACGGTATGAGGTGCAATCTTGACTTTGTGCAAAACGGCTCGTTTGAGATGGGCGAGGCACTGCTTGTAGATGGTTTCATGCGTACGAGCGACCCTGACGTATATGCTGCAGGTGACGTTGCGCAGGCGACAGAGCTTATCTCTGGCAAGAAGCGCATTGTCGGCAATTGGAAGAACGCTGCTGTACAGGGTGCCTGCGCAGGACGCGCAATCGCGTCAGAACTAGCCGGCGACAGGCTTTTCACAGAGAAAGGTTTTATAGGATCAATTCCCACCAACACCATCGCAGTGAAGGACACGCTTTTCAACTCTGCAGGAACTATGGAGGTCACTTCTAGACGGTACGTAAGAGAGTATGAGGACGACGATATGCTGATCCTCTCAATATTTCAAGAAGAGGCGGATGGCACAATGCGCCTGGTGGGATTTAACCTTGTATGTAATGAGGATATACCCGGCAGCAAGGCCTATGAAACCGGGGCGATGCTAACCCAACGCATCAAGCGCTTTGAAAGCAGTGTCGATCAGACACCCCATACAAGCCCACTTATCCAAGCTGATTGAAACGCCAAGCGCCTCTGTGATATACATTAAGCTCCTCCTAATATATCTTCTTGATACTTATTTAACGTGAATATTGATATATGAAATAATCGTGTTATACAGCTCAGGATCCGATTCATTAAGCCCGGAATGGCATTGCCAATGCAAGTTTCCTTGCATTGGCAATGCCATTCCGGGCACAAATCTCCAGCTTAATTGAAGCAGAAGTATGGATATCGGTTTGTGCTATGCTGGATGAAATGGCTTACGTGCTCTTCTATAGGAGGATCGCGTTTTACTCTACTGTTTTTTATTAAGGAATGATTGAATGGAGTAGTGTTGTTGTTGCTCGATTATGCCTTATTGTTAGAGTCTTCATCGTGTCGAGAAGGGTTTATTAGTTGTGTCGAACAAGCCGTTATTGAAGAATATCGGAACGCTTTCCCAGAAAAACGGGAGATTCTTTCTTTCACACAAGGTTGTGAGCATTGTACTTTTGATCTCTCTAGTGAAGAGGCATCGGAGCACGAAGCTCGTATTGTTTTTATATGGGCGATTACATCAACTCCAGACGAAACTCGAGATAGTAATTACCAGAAAGGGTATCCCATTAAAGAGGTCTGTGCAGGCAGATTGCTAGATCGCGGACACTTCATTCCTTTCAGTGGAGGAGGGCGGTTTGGCCCAAATATGTACCAACAGGACAGGGCGCTTAACAGAGGGTGGAGCAATGAAGGGCGCGCTTTTAGGTCTATTGAGCTGGCTGCCACGCAGTCGCCGGATTCTTTATACTTCGTTAAACCTCACTATGTAGATAACAGTGCCTTTCCTGCTTGCATTGAGGTTGGTGCGCTGGTGAACGGGATATTGACAACAGGGGTTTTCAGAAATCGTTTCGATACGCCAGCTTTGTCTGAAGGGATTGATTCTGAGGAGTTATTGAATATTCTGTTGCCGGCGATGTCCAGCTCCGACTTTGGTTTGCTTGGAGAAGAAACTGCTGCTGTTTGGCTTGAGGAGGACAGAGACGCGATACTGGTATCTTTGGAAAACGTGGGGCATTCAAGTGAAGATGGTTTTAGGGATCTGGACATTGTTGCGATACTCGACGATGAGCTGGTCTGTTATGAGGTAAAGACACGGTATTTATTAAAAACGGCAGGGAGGTTGACGCTAGCGGGTAATCTGTTCAAGCCAAAACTCGGGCGTTCCGGCCGTATCGTGGTGACTCGTCAAGCATCGCAACAATACGTAGAACAACGATTGAGAGACATCCTAAACACTGACCCCGAGTATTATGAAGGCGTTGAGTCAAGAGTCGTCGCCGTTGACCTGAAGTCTATGCTTATCCAAGAGTTCTATTGTAATGATGATGGTTGCGTCATGAAACCTGTTGACAGTCCTCATTCATGTCGTGATCACGCCATTCAAGCAATGGACCGCTTGCGTGACTATTACCTTGGCAGGACGCCTCTGACTAAATAAGACAACTGAAAACAAGCAGGTTTATGTTTATAGTGTAATAAGCTCGTTAAAACACTCTATCGCATATCTATCTGTCATTCCTGATAAATAGTCCAACACTGCTTGAGTGTACTGTTCTTTTGTCTCCAAATTACTAAAAGAGAGCAGATTAAGGTAACGAGCGGACGCTTCTTGATTTGCTCGTGATACCACTTAAAAAGATGCAGTAGTATATCTCTAATAGTGCCTCTCCTTTGAACTGCGTTGGGTAATACTTGCCTTTTAGCTCGTTTTAGCTCGATATTAAATTTGGCACATAGAGCTGTCAATGGCTTTTGCATATTTTCAAACATATCGGCTAGAAGCGCTCTCCTGGCTGAGCTTCATCTCCTTTATTCGGGCGAATCTGTTGCCCGCCTTACTTCAGTCGCTAATCACAAACCCATAAACGTTAACCTTGGCTGCCCTGTCGTTCGCGTTGTTTACCCTGAACTTTTCTGGGCTTACACCTCGTTGAAGCGGGGTTTTTGTAGACGACAACCACTGGCCTCCTGCAGCCGCTGCGATAGGCCCTGGGATAAACCCGGGGTGACAACGATCATCTCGGGGAGGCAGCAACCGAGCTTAGGGCTGCAAAACTAATCTGAAACATGATGCCGTGGGATTCTGTATACTGCCAAAGGTTGATTGGTAACAGATCTAGGTTGAAGATGACTGTAAAACGCGGCATTATCATAGGGTTGGCCAGCTATGTGCTGTGGGGTATTATGCCCCTGTTCTGGAAGCTGCTGCAGCATGTCGACTCCCTGGAGATCCTGGCGCATCGCATGCTCTGGTCGGCAGTATTCCTGATCCCTATTTGCCTGATTGCCTGTCGTGCAGACTTCCTCAGTTTGTTTCGCAACCGCCGAGCCGTACTCCTCCTGCTTGGTACAGGACTGATAATCATGTTCAACTGGGGCATCTACATCTTTGCGGTTAATACAAGCCACATCCTGCAGGCATCGATGGGTTATTACATCAACCCCCTGGTAAGCATTATCGCTGGCATGCTGTTCTTTAGAGAAAGGCTCAGCTTTGTTCAAAAGATCGCCTTGGTGCTGGCCACTGTTGGAGTGCTCTTCTTCACCATTGATTATGGTAGCTTCCCTTGGATCTCGATTGTCCTAGCGGTCAGCTTTGCCGCATATGGTGCACTGAAGAAGTTCGGCGGTTATCAGGCTTTGCCCGCCATGGCTATGGAGTCAAGCCTGGTTGTACCGCTGGCGATTGCCTATATCGTATTTACGTTCTTCCAGCCGGGACACGCTTTCCTTGCCTTTGATGTCTCTGGCGCCTTCACCTCGACCAGCCTCGTGACCACCCTCCTGCTTATCTGCGGAGGCATACTCACCTTCTTTCCCTTGCTGTTGTTCTCAAGCGCGGTTAATGTCATCCCCTTGAGTTGGATGGGGTTCATGCAGTACATTGCGCCGACGATCTCGCTCCTTCTTGGCATCTTCATTTTCCACGAACCGTTTACCTTTGCTCATACTGTCTGCTTCTGCCTCATCTGGTTTGGGCTTGTACTCATCGTTATAGAGAGTGTTTTGAAGCGAGGGCAGGATAAGGGGCGTCTTGAGCTGTGATTGATGGCTACCTTGGTGGCCACTTGACAGGTTTTAAGGACTTCCTGCCTGAAGCATGCCAGTAATGTACGACCTGACACCTGCCTGTCTGATGGTATTTGCTACTTCATATCTAAACCTGCAGGTAGCAGGATTGCTTGTTGGAAAGGTTGTTTGAAGCCACTTGCGAAGTCGTACATTACGGGCATGTTTCAGGCAGCAACTCGGAAATCTTGCCGAGGGTTCGAGTCCCTTCATCACAACTACGTCCCAATAAACGACAACCCCCTTAAGGGGCTGTCGTTTATTGACATGTGGTGGAGATGAAGGGACTCGAACCCTCGGCCTCAGGCTTGCAAAGCCCGCGCTCTCCCAGCTGAGCTACATCCCCATATGTGGGTCGGCAATGCTACAGGTCTTTGCGCTGTGTTAGCTTCCCAACAAAGAAAGCGCTGCCGTAGATTGCCACGTCGTTCGCTTCGCTCACTCCTCGCAATGACGGTAGTCTTTTGTCCCTGGAAGAGCCAGCAATGACGACGGGTGACAATTCTAGCACAACTGCTTTGATGGGGACTGATTGTGGCGCTTTTGGACGACGGCCGCTGGCCTTCTGCAGCCGCTGGGGTAGGCCCTCCTGAATCAAGTTCAGGACAGGCTTGTCAAGCCCGGGGTGACAAATGCAGTATCTATTTACTTGCTAAACGGAGGCTGCGCGATGCGCAGCCGACAAGCGCGGGCGTGTCCTGTGCCCGCGTGACACTGTTACAGGTTCAGGAGCACGTCGCGGACGGCGGTCTCCAGACCCTCCTTGCTTATGCATATGACGGCGTCGCCGGGATACAGCACGGTGGAGCCCTTCACGATCTCCAGGGACTCGCCCTGGCCAACGGCTACCAGAAGGCTGCCCTCGGGAAGCGAGATGTCCGCGACCCGCTTGCCAACCCGCTCCTTATCGGCATCTTTGACAGTGCCTGCCTGCTGGGGGATGTTCACCTCGGTAACTACCAGGTCGCCCTGGGTGAGTGTCATGATGGCGTGCACGGCTCCGCCCACCGCCTCGTTCTCTATCAGCCGGGTGATGACCGAGGTGGAGGAGACTGCCTCGATGCCAATGCGGCGGAAGATGCGTTCGTTCTTTGGGTTGTTGACGCGGGCGATGGTGCGAGGAACGCCGAATACCAGGCTCGCGATCTCGCAGGAGACCAGGTTGACGTCATCCAGGCCGGTGGTCGCCACAAAGATGTCGGCCTTGTCGGTGCCAGCATCTGCCTGGAACGCCGAGTCGCAGCCGTCGCCATGGATCATCAGCGCCTTGGCGGGTAGGGCTAGCGCCAGGTGGTCGATCTTCTTGGCGCTCTGCTCGATGATCGCAACCTCATGACGGTTCCCAAGCAGCTTGGTGGCGAGGTACTCGCCTATCTTGCCGCCACCGTTTATGACCACATACATGCTCTCACGTATCCCTAACCGCGACTCTGGCCGCCTTGGCCGCTCCCCTTACCGCGCGCCTGGCCGCCCTTACCGCGTTCCTGGTTGCGACTCTGGCCATGGCCCTGTCCGTGCATGAAGCGCTTGAAGTCATTGATGCGGTCCGCTTTCACGCAGGCGAGTACTATGTCCCCATCATGCAGTATGCTGTCCGGCAGAGGGATCGAACTTTGCCCGGTCTCGCGTCGCTCAAAGGCGATGATGCGGACCTCATGGTCGCGCTCAAGCTCGCTGACGTGCAAGGCCTCGACGAACTCCGTGCTCAGGTCCAGAGAGAAGCTCAGTACCTCGAAATCGCCAAAGCTGTCAACGTGACTGCTGTGTCCGGCTACCACCTTGGCATACATCTCCTCGGCCACCAGCGTGGTCCCACAGACAAAGTCGAGTCCCAGTTGCATATAGGCGCTCTCCCTGTCGGGGTTGTACAGGCGGGCAAGCACGTGCGGCACTGCGAAGAGCCTTCTGCCCACCTCTGAGATCATGAGGTTGGTGTTGTCCAGATTGGTGGCAGCGACAAGCACGTCGCATTCCTCGATGCCCGCCTCGATAAGCACGTCCTCGTCAAAGCCCACGCCCACCAGGCGGCGCCCTTCAAAGTTGCGTCCCAGGCTGTCAAAGGCGCTGGTCTCGCGGTCGATGACCACAACGTCGTCGCCTCTTTGGGAGAAGAGCATGGCAAGCTGGGTCCCTACTCGCCCACACCCCACGATGATGATGTTCATAGACTGTCCTGGTCCTGTTTCGACTACCTGGAATCCTTCCCAGGCGTTCTTCCTAGGCGTTCTTGATGGTCTCGATGACCAGGGCGACGGCATCCAGCAGGTTGTCCTCGCGTAGGTTTGCGGTCTCGTCATCTGACCAACGCCAGCCCACGGGCGTCTTGTTGCTCAGCCCCATGATGGAGATGGCGCGGGCTCCTTCTCGCAACGCCGCGGTGGCGTCGGTGGAGAACGCGTTGAACTCGACGGGGCCAATGGGGATGGCCATGCCCTGCGCGGCGGTGGATATAATGCTCTGCATGCGGGGGTCCGTCTGAGCCGGATGGTAGTTACCCTCGGAGACCGTGAAGACCAGGTCACCAATGCCCACACCCAGGATGTTGATGAAAAGTGCGTTCTTGAGCTCGCTTGCGTGGGATGCCAGAAGGTTCTTCAGTCCAGCATTCTTGGCCTCGTTCGCTCCCAGGGCAACCAGCCAGACCTCCTTGTTCAAAAGCTCGTTGCTCAGGTTCATCACTGCGTTGACGTTCTCCTGATGGTCGCTGCCGCCATAGGCGCCGCCGGCCCATTCGTCGTCGTCATCGTGGAAGTTGTCCCAGGTTCCGATGTTGTTGCCTTCCCTGCGCGCATCGTAGCGCTTGTCCACGCCCAGCCAGGAAGAGGGTGCGTCGTTGAGCTTCTCCTTCTTCTTGCCCGAGAAGCGGTCCCCCACCGACCCGAAGAACGACTTGACCCGGGACTCGGGGATGTTCACCAACTCCGGCTCCGAGTACTCGCCGGTCTGTGAATAATGCTCGGTCATAGAGGCGTCGTCGGCGTCATGGACATAGATCTCGCTCGCGTCGTGATACTCAAGCAGCTCCTCGCCCAGAGGCTTCATGATGCCCGTGGTCCCCAGGGGCACAAAGGCCCCGGTGGCGTTGACCAGTGAGCTGTCTGCCGAGAACAGCTCCTCCTTATCGATTGGCGCCTCATCCAGAGTCGCCTGTTGTACCGGGATGCCTCCTGCTGTATCCAGGGAGAGGCTGGGCAGGTCCTGCAGCCTGTTCCGCTTCTCGCTTCCGGGGAACAGGGTGGCCTGGCTGCCAACCCCGATGCTCTCGATGGGCTCATCCTCAAAGGGTGCATCCGTCTCGCTTGCCACGGTGTTGGGGTACCCAGCTGGTATAGTCGGTTGCGGCACCGCAGCTTGCACGCTGGTTTGCCCAGGGACGATGATCTGCGCGCCGTGCGCCTGCTCGCTGGGTATCACCCGGAACGCTTCTTTATCAAGCCCCGAGAAGTCCGGCTGTATGGTTACCGGCACAGCTGGCCGGACAACAGCGGGGCTGGGCGCTACCGCCTTCTCCAGCGCAGCAGCCTGCTCGTATACTGCTTCCTGCTCCTGGGCAGCCCCCCAGGGAAACGTTGCTTCCAACGTTGGCAGGGCAACCGAGCGCCTGCTTACAAACCCGGGCTCGCCTGTTGTTGCCGCAACAGCGCCCTGCACATCTCCCAACCCTTCGCTTTGCCCGTCGGCTTGCGTTGATATCAGCTCCTTGCCTGCAGACGTGCCTGCCGCATCGGCAGCTCTGCCCGTGATGGGCACGTCAGCAAAGCGCGAGCGTACAACATTGGCGTCGTCTTCTCTGCTGTGCCTGTGCTCTACCTTCTCCTCCGCCTTCTTCTTTGCGTTCGCATACCATGAGGGTACGCCGGCATTCGTGTATCCGCTTTCCTGCTGCAAGCGTTTACGCTGCTCTTCCAGGCGTTTCTCCCGCTCTTCGTCCCTGAGGCGCTTCTCTTCCTCGATCTGGGCCAAAGGTGGCCGCTGGGAGATGAAGGGGTTGACCAGCTGGTCTCCCACCGAGCGTACCGGGCCTCCCGGGATGCTTATCTGGGGCGCGGTGCCGCTCCCGTCTCCTGCTGCCTGTGGCATGCCCTGGGTGTCCTGCCCGGCTGCTGCGCCTGCTTGCGCTGCTGCCTGCCCATCCCCTGGGGCCTGCCTCTCGCCTCGGCGCCTGACGGAACCCATCATCTGGCCGGTTGCTCCGGCCGCCCCTGCGGTGGCAGCGCCAGCCCTGACGGTTCCCGCGGCCGCTGTTGTGGGGCCGGTTGTATCGTTATGCCTGGTATCTTGTGAGCGCCCCTCGCTACGCGCTGCAGCGCGGGCTTCGCGATTGGCGCGAACCGACTCGTCGTGCTCGGTCTTGCGCCGCTTGGTCTGCCCGGTCGCATTGCGGAAGCTGGCTACGTCCACCCCTGAGGACAGTATCTGCGCCAGGCCATAGAGCGCGCCGATACTGGAGCCGTTGCTGTTCGCGCCCTGGCTGTACGGCATGAAGAAGTTGATGATCTCTGCCAGCAATGCCAGCAGGACAATCGCGGCGGCGATGCCCATGACCACCGTGACAACACTGTGGAAGATGGCGGGGAAGGGCACGAGCATCAGTGCGGCGAAAACCACCAGTACGCCCATGATGACGCGGATGAGGCGACGCAGCGTCGCATAGTGGACGACCAGCGGCGGCGCTGCCTGCACCATGGTGCGCGGCGAGTCATAATGCGCGACCACCACGACTTTTCGGATATGGGCGGAGTGCTCGTTGCCGGGTGGTGTGAAGCGGGCGATGACGTTTTGGCTCAGGCTGTTGTTGAACAGCGAGTACAGGGGGTTTCTTCCCATATAATCCAGCGCCATGAGGATGGCGCCTATGACGACAAGTACAACGCCGAGCACCGGCAGCGGCGTTAAGACCGTTGCCACAGCGCCTATGACACAGAGGGCGTAGTAGAGGGCCCTGACCCAGCCATGGTTGCGCGCACAGGAGAACTCCTCTATGTCGACCGACATGCCAAAGCCGTCGAGGCGCGCGGCTATCAGCTCTGCCGCCTGGTGTTCTTGCAGGGTTCCCGCGGGACGGGGGCCGACCTCTTGGATAAGCTCGTCTACGTACTCAACCAGCTGTGCCATCTCTCCTCCAAACTGGTGCGTGCTTCCCTAAGCTGCACATAGAGCTGTACACGCCGCTCTATTATAGCTCACTCGGTTATTGCTCACTCAGACGGTTCTTTATTATTGCGCGTTGTTGTACGGGCGCGTTGCCGTACCGTCATGCTGTCATTGTTCGATTATCCACCGTGGCGCCCTGTTGTCATTGGACGGTTATGCCCAGGTAGGCGCGCAGATAGGCATCAGCGTCAGCTGCCAGGAGGCGGGCTTCCTTGTAGTCTTCCTTCAGTTGCTGGGTCTTCTCGTTATAGATGGGGACGATAAAGGCCACTGGATCCGAGGGCAGCCTTGCGGCCAAATCGACCACCTCCAGGTCCTTGATGATGAACTCCTCGTTATGGGTGGCGGCGGCCACCCACTCATGAGCCAGATAGGCGTCATCTGATGCCAGGGCAAGCTCAACCGACTCGATCCTCGCTGTGAGGTACTGGCTCAGGCTGCTGACGTCGATGCCCGGCAGTATCTCAGGGGTCTTGGCCAGGGCCTCCTCGGCCAGACGGAGCTTGTTGAGGGCATCCTGGTTGTAATCCCGGGACTCCCCAACCGCGCCCCCGCCTTCTGCGGCAACCAACTCAACGGCCATCCGCATTGTTGTATCCGCATCGATTATCAGGCTCCAGACATACTCGAGCGTGATGGCGCATCGCATGGCAGCTATGTCATAGCGGGTGAGCTCCTCGCTCATGACCAGCATCTGCTTGCGCGCCTTAGCGGCCTCAATGGCGTGCTGGGCAAGCGCCTTGCTCTCCTTGTTCAGATAGGTGTCGCTGGCCTGCTGGGCCGTTTCGATAGCCTTGTCCAATGCGGCTTGTGCGCTGTGTATCTGGTCGAGCAGAGCCTCGAGTTTGGGGATGTCCTCCTCTTTTATCTGGCTTTCAGTGGCCTTGTCCAGCGCGATGACCACGCTGTCGGCCTCTTGGATGAAGGCTATCGCCTCGTCGAGCAGGGCATCACCCTGCTGCTTGATGCTTGCCGCCTCGTCAGCCTGCTGCGCCAGGACGGTCCGGTTGAAGTAAGTGAGCCCTCCGGTCAGAAGGATGAAGACGGCAATCGCAGTAAGGAGGGCTGGCCAGATGTGGTATCTACGAGGCGCATCGACAAGGAAAGGGTCATCATATGGGCTGGCGCCTGGAGGCCTTCTGCCCGCAGGTTTGCTGGTAGCAGGCCTGTTGGAGGAGGATCTGCTGGTAGCAGGTCTGTTGGTGGTGGGGTTTCTGTCTGTCTGGCTCCTGGTTGCAGGTTCTTTGCCAGCAGCCTGTCTATCGACGATAACAGGTGGCCGTGGTGCGGTGCGGTTGTTTGCCCCGTCTGGTTTCCCGGTGGTTATGTCCTTCTCGTCCTCACCAAAAGAGCCTTCCTGCTGTGGGCCTTCTTCGCTCGCCGCCCTGAGGAGGCTCTCAAGTATGTCGTTTGCCTCATGTTGCTTCTTTGTCTCCTGCGCAGCCTTAATCAGGGCCTCCGCTTCCGGATTACCCGTTGGTTTCGCTCCTGGTCCTCTCCCGTGCCTGCCCACTGTTTCCTTTCGCCTGCCCCGTTTTGAGGGGCTTAAGTATACCGCAGCGCCGTGCTTTCGATTTGCCGCAACGGTTTATAGTATTATGAAAAGAAAAGGGATGGCGCAGCTTGTCCCTGTACTGCAAGGAGTTGAGTCTATGTTCGCTGCAGGGCCTTTTTTGGGGATGGGTCTCCCCGAGCTTGTCATACTGGCAATCCTCTTGATTCCCATCGTTTACATCATCGCCATACTCATCGCAATCCTACGCCGCCGCAAGAACGTCGACCCCACACAGGAGCTTACGGCGCTCAAACAGCAGCTGGAGGTCGCGCAGGAGAAGCTTGACGCGACGCAGACCCGGCTTGAGCTCCAACAACATCGCCTTGAGGCCTTTGACGCCTCCTTCTTGCGCATGGACAGCCTCATCCGCGATGAGTTCGGCCGCAGCCGCGAGGAGAGTCAGGGGCAGCAGCGGGCGACCCGCGAGGAGACCTCAAAGACGCTGCGCGAGAACCGCGAGGAGCTGGGCAAGCAGTTCAAGGAGATCCGCGAGAGCATGGAGAAGCAGCTGGGCAGCATGCAAAGCGACAATGCCGTCAAGCTGGAGGAGATGCGCAAGACCGTTGACGAGAAACTCCAGGAAACCGTGGAGAAGCGCTTCTCCGAGAGCTTCGCGCTGATCAGCACCCGGCTGGAAGAAGTGCATAAGGGTTTGGGCGAGATGCAGAGCCTCGCAAGCGGGGTCAGCGACCTGAACAACGTCCTGTCCAACGTCAAGGCCCGTGGTACCTTTGGTGAGTACCAGCTGGGCGCCATACTGGAGCAGTACCTCTCGCCAGAGCAGTTCACCAGCAACGCCCAGACCAAGAAGCGCAGCCAGGAGCGGGTCGAGTTCGCCATCCGATTGCCCGGGCGCGGCGAGGATGGTGTGGACGAGGTGCTTTTGCCCATCGACTCGAAATTCCCCATAGAGGACTACGAGCGCCTGCTCAATGCCTATGACGGCAAGAGTGACGAGAAGCCCGAGGAGCTCATCAAGCGCCTGGTCATCTCACTGAAGACCTTTGCCCGCACCATCCACGATAAATACCTCAATCCGCCGCTGACCACGGAGTTCGCCATCATGTTCGTGCCCACCGAGAGCCTGTATGCCGAGATCCTGCGGATACCGGGGCTCTCCGACCAGTTGCAACGGGAGTTCCAGGTGGTTGTAGTGGGCCCCACCAACCTGGTGGCCTTCCTCAACAGCCTGCAGATGGGCTTCCGTTCCTTAGCCGTGGAGAAGCGCTCCAGCGAGGTATGGACGCTGCTCGGCCAGGTGAAGACGGAGTTCGGCAAGTTCACCGGGGTTTTGGAGAGCGTGAAGAAGAAGCTCGATGCCGCCTCCAACGAGATCGGCAGGGTTGAGACCAGGACCCGGGTCATCAGCGGCAAGCTGCGCAAGGTGCAGGGCCTGCCAGTGGGCGTTGCGGCCGGCCTATTGGAGGCCACTGACGCTGCTGACGCTGCTGAGGAGACCGGAGAGGCTGCGGTGATCGAGGTTGAAGAAGAATAACCGCTCGCCTGCCGCGCTTTGTCTTGTCAGGCCTGTGGGCGGTAGTAATCCCTGAAGCGGGTAAAAGCGGCATCGAATACCAGGTCGATGTCGCGGGTGGGGCCGTTGCGGTTCTTGCCCACGATGAGCTTCGCCATCCCCGGGTCTGGGCGCCCTACCGTGTTGGCTTCCTCCTCGTAAAGGGAGCGGTCCAAGAACAGCACCACGTCTGCATCCTGCTCGATATTCCCTGACTCCCGCAGGTCAGAAAGTTGCGGCCGCTTGTTCTTGTGTCCCTCGACGGCGCGGGAAAGCTGGCTGAGGGCCAGTATGGGCATGTCGAGCTCTTTCGCGAGGATCTTCAACCCGCGCGAGATGTCACCCACTGCCACCCAGCGGTCCTGGGCGTTGCTCCCCGTGGCCTGCATGAGCTGCAGGTAGTCAACTATGATGATGCCCTGCTCCACGCGCTGTAGTTGTCGACGTGCTTTCGCACGCATCTCGGTGATAGTCAGACCCGGCGTGTCGTCGATGAAGAACTGATACTCGCTGAGTACCGAGCAGGTTCTGACTATGTCCTTCCAGTCCGCATCATTCAGTTGCGCCGTGCGCATCTTTTGGTAATCGACCGAGGACTCTGAGCTCATGATCCTCTGTGTGAGCTGCGAGGCGGGCATCTCCAACGAGAAGAACGCTATGGTAGTGCCTTTGCTGGCCGCATTGACGGCGATGTTGAGCGCCAGCGCAGTCTTCCCTATTCCAGGCCGCGCCGCAAGGACCACCAGGTCTCCGCCGCGTAGGCCAGCGAGCAGCTTGTCAACCTCGCTGAAGCCGGTAGGCACGCCCAGGATGGGAGACTTATTGTCTGCCATCTTCTCGAACATCGCCACCGAGTCGCTGAGCAGCTTCTCAATGGGAAGGAAGTTCGATTCCACCCTTTTGTTTGTGACCTCGAACAGGATCTTCTCGGCCTGTTCGACTGCTTTATTCGCATCGTCGGTGTCGCTGAATCCCAGCGCCTCGATGCCGTTGGCTGCCCTGATGAGGTCCCTGAGCAGCGCTTCTCGTTTTACGATCTCGACATGATGGCTCCAGTTATACAGCGCGTAGTCGTTGTTTGCCAGCTCGATGATATAGGCCTTGCCGCCTACATCCTTCAACTCCCCTCGCGCTTCAAGGCGCTCTGCCAGGCTGAGGTGGTCAATGGGAACATGGCGCTCGGAGAGCTCGATCATTGCTGTGAAGATCTTCTGGTGGGCATGGCGATAGAAGGCCTGGGGCGCGATGCGGGCGATGATCTCATCCACAACATCCTTGTTGAGGAGCATGGCGGCAAGTACGGATTTCTCCGCGTCTACGTTTTGGGGGGGTGTTTTAATGATCGACTCTGGCATATCCGTTTCTCTGAGACCCCTTCTGTCTTCTCCCGATCAGAGCTGCCCCAGCAAGCGCCGGGCCCTTTTCTTGTGGGCATACGATGATAGCGCATTTCTCCGCTGAAAGAGTCTGTCTTGGGGCTGTTTTCGCGCTTTTCGTTCTTTTCTGAATCGGCGGTTTGGATCCGTGTTTGCAGCGGTTCCGTTGGAGCTCTTTTTTCCCGACGTCGCCCGTTTTCCGCTTTGGCACGGTTTTGTGGCTAGGCTTGAGACAACTTGATGCGTTGGATCGGTCGGTTCTCTTATTGTTACAATTTGCAGCTTTTTGTGGTGAGTGGTACACTACGCGGGCACTTTTCCTGTTTGGGTGTTACCTTCAACACCTGAGCCGCACAAGTCCAGAGGAGGTGAAATATGAAGGCTTATGAACTGCTGTTCTTCATCAACCCCTCACTCGAAGAAGAAGATCGCCTTGCTGCCCTCAAGAGGATTGATACTGCTATCACCTCACAGGGCGGCGTGGTCGATAACACCGACGAGTGGGGCAAGAAGAAGCTCGCGTTCGAAGTAGACAGGCTGACCGACGGCGATTATGTCCTGATCGATTTCCATGCTGCCCCTAACAGTATCGAGGAGATCGACCGGGTGTTACGCATCACAGACGCTGTGAAGCGCTTTATGATCGTCGCTCGAGCAGATCGAGACTAACAGTATCGGGCCAAGTAATCCTGTAAAGAGTAGTAGACCAAAAAGGTGGTTAGACATGAGTATAAATAAGGTCCTTATCAGTGGAAATCTGACTCGTGATCCCGAGTTGCGCGCAACCGCAACAGGAATCCCCGTTCTAGGTATTGGCGTTGCGGTGAATGACCGTCGTAAGAATCAGAGCACCGGAGAGTGGGAGGATTTCCCCAATTACATCAACTGCACGATGTTCGGCCCCCGCGCAGAAGCCGTTTCTGCCTTTCTTTCAAAAGGGTCGAAGGTGGCCATTGAAGGAAAGCTCCGTTGGAGCCAGTGGGAGAATGAGGGGCAGAAGCGCTCGAAGCTGGAGGTCATCATCGACGAGATCGAGTTCCTCAGCGCTCGTGGCAGCTCCCTGCCCAGCCAACCGATCAAGGAAGTAGAGATTCCTCCGGCACCGGAAATCACCGTCTACGATGAGGACATCCCGTTCTGATCGACGCTGTTCTTATCGGCGTCACAGAACATAGATAGAAGAAGGAGATTAGCGTGGCTGAATACGTACGCCAACAACGCAAGAAGTACTGCCAGTTCTGCAAAGATGATGTGAAGTTCATCGATTATAAGGATGTCGCACTGTTGCGCAAGTACATGACTGACCGTGGGAAGATCAAGCCTCGACGCGTCACCGGTACCTGCACGCAGCATCAGCATGACATCGCAAACGCCATCAAACGCGCTCGCGAGATGGCTCTGGTCCCTTATGCGCTTCCCGTTGTAAGCGGTCGCATCGACCGCAGGAACCGCAGTTAGGGGGCCCGACATGAAAGTAATCCTTTTGGAAGAGCTCAAGGGAAGGGGCGGAGAAGGCGACGTTGTCGATGTTGCCACCGGATACGCCGTTAACTACCTCTTTCCCAAGAAGATCGCCATTCAGGCGACCAAGGGAAACCTTAAGCAGCTCGAGCTGAGAAAGCACAATATCGCTAAGCGCGAGGAGGCTCGGCTTGACACCGCTGACAAGCTGTTGGCTGCCCTTGAGGGTCAAAGGATCCGCATTGGGGCGAAGGTCGGCGAAGAGGGGCAGCTCTTTGGTTCTGTCACTCCCCAGCAGGTCGCAAACGCACTCAACGCGAAGTTCGGCCTTGACATCGATCGGAAGCGCGTCGACCTCCAGGAGGTCATCAAGCGCGCCGGCGAGCACGCGGCTTCAGTGAACATCTACCGTGACACCAAGGCGAATATCGTCATCGAGGTGGTCGACGAGAAGAAACTCGCCGAGCTTGAGAAGCCCGAGGTCGAAGCTGTGACTGATGAGACTGCGTCAGATGAGGCTGTGGCTGATGAGGTTGCGGCTGATGAGGCTGTGGCTGATGAGGTTGTCGAGGCAGATGCTGTTTTGGACGCGGCTGACGCCGAGGGCGCTGAGCCCGCAGAGCTCGCAGATGATGCTGAAGCGGCGGCTGTTGAGGCTCTGGGAGACACTGAGCCGGTCGAAGACGCAATCGAGGCCATTGTTGATGAGCCTGCTGCTGCTGACGCGGTTGAACCCGAGGCCATAGCCGAGGATACAGCGGCTGAGTCTACCGAGGAAGGCGAGCCTGAAGAGCTGTCTTAGGCCTTCAGCTTGAGAAGAAGAAGAACCAGATTGCAAAGGCGACCGCAGCGACGATAAGAGCCGTTGCGGTCCACGACATAACGACGCAACCCTTGTTCCCCTTAAGAGCGGCGCCGATGAGCCTGTCGTTGAGGGTTCGTCGGCGCTTGTAATAGATGGAGCCCTTTGGCAGCTCCGGCCAGGGCTCATCCTTGGTCAAGAACCACTCCCCCGCGCTTTCCAGAACCCTGACGAACTGCTCCTGCGTCAAATCCAAGCTTGGGTGGGCGGCGCTGGCTATTCGGTCGGTCATGTTGCCTATGAATCCTTCCAGGGCCTTTCTGTGCTCATCTTCCAGCTCTACGTCATAGCAGAAACAGGCGAAATAGGCGGAGAATGCCTTCTCCTCGGATTGGAAGACCACATAGGCTAGGAAACAGCGGACCATCCATCCCAAACCGAGAAAACCTTTTATCCTGTCCGAGAGGCTTTTATCGAGAACAGCGATGCGGCGATTGTCGCGGACATAGAGCCCCAGGGCCTCCCCCTCCTCTCTCAGCAGTAACTCTGTACCGATTATCCCCTCTGAGCTGCTGAGGAAGACTGTTCCTTCTTTTCCTTGCGGCCTGAAGTCTCCGTAGAACCCTCTGTAGGAGACGTCGACGGCAGGGTAATGCGCCAGGTGTCTATTCCTGGAGGACTGTGCCGTCTTCATATAGTCGCCCAATGGATCCTGGAAGCGCCCCGGGCTGTCAAGCGGTGTCTTTTTCATAGACTGATTATACCAATGGCGTTTCATTTGCACTCTGTGTGTATGTGAGAGGAATGTCAGCGTCTTGTGTAGAAACGGTAACAATGCCTGAACAAGGCGTTATCGAGGAGACCCGCTCTGTTAGACTAGAGTCTCCCCCCAAGCCGCTTCTTGAGTTGAAGGACGGTGGTATATGCCCAGGAACCCTCTTCCTACCGGCGAAGAGCCCCCTAAGGGCTTTGAGTCCCTGATGAGGAACCGATCGATGATTGATGGTCTGCGGGTGGACTGTGCCTTTGTCAGCCAGCTCGCAAAGATCGAGTTCTCTGAGATCGAGACCATGCGTAAGCTGGCGCTCTCTGGTATCAACATGTTGGTAGGCCTCACAAACGAAGTCATCTCCTTTGAGGAGGAGATCAGCATACTTCCTGGTAAAGAGGCTTCAGACAAACTCCTGTTCAGGGCCTATTGGGGAAAGGACCTGACGGGATACGCGCTGGTGGTCTTCAATTGGCCACAGAAGGGCGCCTGGGTTATCCAGCACCTCGTCATACACCCGGACTTCCGCCTTCAGGGTATCGGTTCGTCTATCGTCGCGAGGATCGAGAACTTCGCCTTGCGCTCGGAAGTCGAAGCAACCAGCATCTTCGCGATCCCGCTGGAGGAGCGAGGCGTGCAGTTCTGGCAAAGCCTCGGGTATGTCTTTGAGAGCGGTCGCCAGCCCATTAAAATTGCTGACCTCGATCATGAGCTGGTCCTCTACAGCAAGAACCTCTAGGGAAGTACCTATTATTTGCTTGTGCCTTGGGTGGTATCCGGTTTTCCCTGGTACCAACCCAAAGATTCGATTGCCGAGAAACAGGCCAGCTGGCCTTCGCCCACGGCTTTTGCGATCTGCAAAGGCTTTCCGGTGCAGTCGCCAGCAGCAAAGACGCCTGGTATGTTTGTGCTCATGCCCCTGTCTACGATGATACTGTTCTCTTTCAGCTCTAACCCGGCCAACAGGGTATCCGGAGCAAGCGTCGGCCTGAGGATGAAGATGCCCGCACAGGTAATCGACTCGGTCTTATCCGTGTCTGCTTCTCTATAGGTCAGACCGGTGACGCCCATCATGTCTCCTGTGATGTTGATGACCGAGCCGAGCTTGACCGCGATTCCCTCAGAGAGTCCCGTGGGCGCTTTCCTTGCAAGAAAGGATACGTCGGCGCCTATCTCTGCAAGGAAGTTGGCCTCCGTGACCGCCTCGGCGTCCAGCCCCACAACACAGACCTTCGCCGTACGATAGAGCATGCCGTCGCAGGTCGCACAATAACTCACCCCTCGGCCTAGGAACTCGCTTTCACCCGGAAAGGGGGCGTCCGCGGAGACGCCGGTCGCCAGGATGATAGACCGAGCCTCAATGAGCCTGTCGCCCGCTGTCAAAGAGAACCGCTCTCCCAGTGGCAGGACGGATATCACCCTCTCAAAACAGAACTCGACCCCCAGTCCCAGCGCCTGTTCCTGCATCTGCTCGAGAAGAGCGCGACCGCTGATCTTTGACACGCCGGGATAGTTGTCGATTATCTTCGCCTTGGCAAGGGGGCTGTTCTCAAGACGATTGGAAACAACCAGGACGCTCTTGTTGCGGGCGCGTGCGGTGATCGCTGCTGAGAGCCCCGCTGGGCCGGCGCCGACAATCGTTATGTCATACATGCAACCACCTTGTCCTTGATCCTCTTCTATTCTTGGTTCTGCTCAAGCGCGAAATCCAAGAGAAGCAGATACAGCTCCCCGTCTGTGAGGCCGAAATGGCGTGCGCTCTCGGGGATAAGAGAGGTGTGCGTCATGCCGGGAACCGTGTTGGTCTCTATGAGCCAGGGCGTCCCGTCCTCAGAGACTATCATGTCGGTGCGCGAGATGCCGGCACACTTCAACACGGCATGCGCTGCTATAGCTGCCTGACTGCATCGCTCGGCTGATTCTGCCGTTATCCGTGCCGGGATGAGATGGGTTGATCCTCCATCAGCATATTTTGACTCATAGTCGTAGAATTCGTTCTTGGGTATTATCTCGATAACGGGGAGGGCAAGTGGTTCCTCTTGCCAATTGCCAAGAACCGGGACCGTCACCTCAACGCCTTTTATGAACTCCTCTATGAGCAACGTGTCGCTTATTGCAAAGCCCTCGTCAAGCGCCACTTCAACTTCCTCACGGGTCTTTGGAAGACTGACCCCCAGCGAGGAGCCGTCGCAGGTCGGCTTCACCACACAGGGAAGCCCTATCCTCGCAAGGATCGCGTCCAGCTCGGTTGTTTTGGGGCGCAGGCCGTGTGGCAGCTCCACATAAGCTGCTGTTGCCAGCCCACAGTCCTTATACAGTATCTTTGTTACAGCCTTATCCATGGCCAGTGCGCTGGAAGTAACCCCGCTGTGCGTATAAGGGATGCCCAGCATCTCAAGAAGCCCCTGGATACAACCATCTTCCCCACCCGTCCCGTGTAGGGCGATAAACGCCACATCCGGCTTGGTGGCGATCAGCTCCTCGACGAAACCCGCTCTCCCCGTGTCGATGAAGTGGATATGCAGACCCTCCTTCTCGAGCACCCGTCTTACGTTTGTCCCGCTGGCAATGGACACCTCACGCTCGCCGCAGGTTCCGCCATAGAGCAGCGCGACCGTTCCGATACGACCAGGCGCCGCGGCCGCCCTCTGCTTAAGCCGTGTCAAGCAACCGGTGGATCCCGTTTTATCCATCAATGCTCTCCTCGTGTTGTTCTGGTTCGCCTGCATGCTGCTGCCAGGTCCCCAGCGTCCAGCCCAGGGCGCCTATGCTGCAGCAACAAAGTAAGAGTATCAAGACGATGGTCAGTAGTATGACGGGGGTCTTGTTCATGCTTGGGTGGCTTCTCTCCTGTTGTCTTTGTAGTTTGTTCCTCCTCTTGACTATAGATTGTATACGAGACCGGCTAAAATGTGAGCCATGGAGACTAGTTTTGGACTACTCGTTACTTAGGGGGCACACCGATGTCTGGTCCCAACAGGATCAAGCAATACAGTATTGAAGGCCTCCGGTCGCTTCTGCTGGAGTGGGGCGAGCCGGCCTATCGAGCCAACCAGCTGCTCCACTGGCTGTACGCGGCTGCTGTAAGCAGTTACCAGGAGATGTCCGACCTCCCCTTTTCTCTGCGCCTGCGCCTGGAAAAGGAGGCGCCCCTGATAACGCCGCAGGTCTTGGATAGAAGACTCTCTGCTGACGGCAGCCTTAAATACCTGCTCGAGCTTTGGGATGGAAGCCTTATAGAAACCGTTGCGATCCCAAGCCGCAACCGCCTGTCTGTCTGTTTCTCTACCCAGGTGGGCTGTGCCCTGGGTTGCGCCTTTTGCACAACGGGTATCGGAGGCCTTGTGCGTTCGCTTGATCCAGGTGAGATGGTCGACCAGCTGTTGGTTGTGTCCAGGGATCTTGATCGCCGGGTTGACAACGCTGTAGCGATGGGAGAAGGCGAGCCTTTTGCCAATTATGAGGCAGCTTTATCGGCCTTGCGCATCATGAACGCATCAACCGCGCTGGGCATCGGCGCTCGTCATTTGACCGTATCTACCTGCGGTCTTATAAAGCAGATCGAGCGTTTCGCACAGGAGCCGGAGCAGTTCACGCTTGCCGTGTCGCTTCACTCCGCCGTTCAGTCAACCCGGGACCTGTTGATGCCCTCGCTTTGCAACCAGCCTCTTGATAGATTGCGCGACAGCCTTCTTCTTTATGCCGAGATAACCGGGCGTAGGCCTTCTCTGGAGGTCACCCTTATGGATTCTGTCAATGACACCCCAAAGGAGGTCTCTGCCTTGCTCGCTTTTTCACGTGGTCTGCTTTGCCACGTGAATCTTATCCCCTTCAATAAGGGGCGGTCGCCTGATGCTGATCTGGGTTTTAAACCAAGCTCCCCTATCCGCTTCCAAGAGATTGCAGCGATTCTGCAAGATGCAGGTATTGCTTGTTCGGTCCGTCGTTCGCGTGGGTCTGACATCCAAGGGGCTTGCGGGCAATTGAAGGGCGCCCTGTACAGGTGAATAATCGAGACGGGAGCAACTTTTCTTAGTTGCTCCCGTCCCTATGACGCCCGAAGGGTATTGGAGGTTCTGTTTCTGGTGCAGTCGGCTTTGGTTCTTTTCTCTTTCTCTCGCGCCTGCAAGAAGTATAGTACCTGCTCATTGCCCCTGAAGTAAGCCCCTCCTAACACGATAAAAGGGTCTTGACATTTGCTCGCATTTGTGATTTTACTTTCTTGGAACTCCTCAGGCTTCGAGCTCCAGTGAAGCCCATTGGGCATCATATACACTATTGTCGATATTTTCCTTGGTATTTTCATTCACGCTTACATATTTTGCATCTGTATTCTTTCCTGTTGTGCCGCCGATCTTTGAGACTACAAACTGTATTTGGCTGACCGCGCTCTTCGTGGTCTTTAAGATGCTCATTGCCTGCTCTTCTACCTCTGCCCTGATCTTGTCGTTCTTCATCAGCAATACAACTGTTATCGTAGAAAAGAAAACCAGTCCTCCGATGAAAGAGGCTATCCTTATTTGCTTCCCGCTCATCAGCCCTTCTCCTTTTTCGGTCTTTGTATCACGTTTACTTAGTTCGACTCTTCCTTGCTGATTCGTCCTGTGTAGGCTTCTTTACTTTGTGATCTCACTGAAGATCCTCTCGAGGTCCTCTTCGTCTTTGAATTCTATCTCGATCCGGTTCTTTCCTCGAACGGTCTTGACCTTGACGTTCGTTGACAGCCTTTGTCTCAGTTTTCTTGCCACTATCTTGAACGCTCGAGGAGAGGGCGACCTTCTTGCCCTGTCTATTCCCTGCGTTCCGTAGAAACGAGCAAGCGATTCGGCCTCTCGCACCGACAGGTTCTCTTCTACGATCTTCTTGGCTAAGCGAACCCGTCCGTCCTCATCAGGCACCGCAAGGATCGCCCTTCCGTGTCCTGAGCTTAGAAGGCCGTCGAACATTTGTTCTTGTACTTCTTCTGGGAGATTGAGCAGACGAAGGGCGTTGGAGATGGTTGCCTGATTCTTTGACACTGCTTCTGCAACGTCTTTCTGCTTGCAACCCTTCAGCTCTATCAGTCTTTGATACCCTCTTGCTTCTTCTATCGCATTGAGGTTGTCCCTTTGCAGGTTCTCAACTAAGGCGATCTCTTGCGCCTCGACATCGCTGGCGATGATTATCTTGGCTGCTATCGTCTTAAAGCCTAGGTTCTTGCAAGCCTGCCACCTTCGTTCTCCCGCGACTATCTGAAAACCGGATCCTTCAGGACGCACGAGAATAGGCTGTAGCAGCCCATCCTTTTCTATCGAACGCATGAGCTCTGACAGTCTTTCTTCTGGAAAGTCTGTTCTTGGCTGGTTGGGGTTTGGGAAGATCTCCTGGATCTTTATCTCTGAGAAGTCTACGTTGCGCCCGGTTTCAGCCTCTGCCTCCATGATCAGGGAGTTCAAGCCTTTTCCGAGTCCTCCTTTTGGTTTCTCTCTCTGTTTCTCAACCACGTCTGATCACTTCCTTTGCTAATTCGCGATAAGCTTCTGCGCCCTTGCTTCTTGAACTGTAAACAAGTATCGATTGTCCAAAGCTGGGAGCTTCGGCAAGTTTCACAGATCTCGGGACAATCGTTTTGTATACCTGTTTTTGGAAGAACTCCTTGACCTCCTCGGATACCTGTCTTGCCAGAGTGGTTCTCGAATCATACATGGTCAAAAGTACCCCCTGTATCTCCAGGTCTTGGTTCAGCCTTACTTTGACAAGTTTTATTGTGTCAAGAAGTTTTGACAGACCTTCAAGCGCATAATACTCACATTGAATGGGAATGATAAGTTTGTCTGCTGCTGCCAGGGAGTTTATCGTCAGCAGCCCTAATGAGGGAGGGCTGTCGACTATGATGAAGTCGTATTCATTCTTGATCTGCTTGATTACGTCGCTCAGTCTGGTTTCCCTTGATATCACAACCGCCAGTTCCGGCTCAGCTCCCGCAAGGTCTATGGTTGCAGGTATTATGCTTACTTTTGACTCTCTTGTTTGCTGTATCAGTTCTTTTGTAGGCGTATCGTTCATAAGGCCGTCATAGATGCTCTTCATCCCGATAATCTTCTCGACACCAAAACCAGATGTGGAGTTTCCTTGGGGATCCAGGTCGATAAGTAGCACCTCTTTTCCCTTTTCCCCTAAAGCAGCAGCCAGGTTCACTGCTGTTGTAGATTTTCCAACTCCCCCTTTTTGGTTGATTATTGTGAGGGTAACGGCGTTCTTCTCTGTCTTTTTGATTGTAATCACCCTACCTTTTCCCAGGCTTAAAGAGGCGTTGTATATGAACCGTCTTCATCATACCTGTTTTGATAAGGAAATCATTCCACGTGAAACATTTATTCTTTTTCTTTTCACGTGAAATGATGCTACTTGATCATGGTTTGATTGCTTTTCCTCATCTCTGCAAGGTGTGTTTCACGCTCGAAATCGCCTTCGGATACCCTCCAGACGCTAATAACTCAAAAAGTGGGGCGCATCTAGAGGGGTACCTCGGGTGGGGGCGCGTCTAGAGGGGTACCTTGGCTGACTCGCGTCCCGAAACCCCCTTGGAAGGGTTCAGCTGCGGAACTCGCCGCTTCGCGGCTCAGGCAGTCCTCGCTGACGAACCCTTCCAATTGGGTTTCACGCTCGAAATCGCCTTCGGATACCCTCTAGACGCTAATAGCATAAAGAAAAGAACTTGTAATATATCTTTTCACGTGAAATGTTGGAACTATATGAGAGGGCGGTGTTGTGCTTGCCCGTTTCTCCTGGGAAGATCTCGTTCTGCTTCCGCGAACTTTTGGTATACCATGATTTCGCGTTTTGTCATACCATCAGATAGAACCAGCTCTCTTTTCCCGACAAACTCCATACCAAGCATGTTCTTCAGCTTGTTCGCTACTTTGGCTTCTTCTTCTACCTGCCCTGCCTTATACGCCACCAAAGCCCCTCCCATACATAATAGGGGCGTTGCAAGCTCTAATAACACTGGGAGAGGAGCAAGCGCTCTTGCAGTAACTACTGCATATTGCCCTCTTTGGCGTCTCGCTAGTTCTTCTATACGTACAGCCTCCACACAAATGCGGTCTTGTAGGCTGTTTTCCTGTATGAACACACTGAGTAGAGCGGCCTTCTTCTTGGTTGCCTCAACAAGCGTGGTCTCTCTCTTGGTTACGATTGCAAGCGGGATCCCAGGAAACCCTCCACCGCTACCCAGATCGGCCATTCTTCCCTGTGGTGAGCGCATGATTTCTGGAAGTGCAACTAAGGAGTCCTCGATGTGAAGGATCATCGCCCTCTCTCTATTCTCTATGCTTGTCAGGTTGATTCTCTTGTTCTGTTCAAGCACGTAGCTGAGATGCTTGTCTAAAAGCCTGGCTTCCTCTTCGCTTATACTGTATTGGATTACCCGAGAGAGCGTTTTTTGTGCGTCTGGTGCTTCCTTTTCCCACATATCAGTCATTTCTTCCTGATACAACAGATCTTGTCGAATGCTCTACAATAACCGCCCTCAGGCGAGCTGGATCACTATGTACCTGTTGGGTTCGGTTCCTTCAGACTCAGTGATCACTCTTTTGTCTTCCCTGAGGGCGATGTGGACTATCCGCCGCTCATAGGGGGTCATCGGGCGCAGCCTTACTTCGTGTTTCTGTCTGATCGCCCGTGCAGCAGAAGCCTTTGCGATCCCTATTATCTTCTGCTTTCTCCGGTGCCGATACCCCTTTACATCAACAACAACGGGGTGCCTGAACCCGGTTTTCTTGCTGACGATGGAAGAAACGAGGAACTGCATGGCCTCAAGGGTCCTCCCGTGCCTGCCGATAAGCACCGCCAGGTTCTCGCCTACTATGTCGAGGATGAGTTCTCCTTCTTCGCCTTCATATTCATCTATCTCCGCGTCTTGCGCTCCAAAGCACTCTAAGAAGAACCTGATGGTCTCTATCGCGCTGTCAGCGATCTCGTCCAGCTCTTCCTCTGTCAGTTGCTTTAGGGCTTCGTTATAGTTCTTCTCTTCTTCATCGGAGAGCCGCAGCCCTTCATCCGCTCCGTCTTCCAGGCCTTCTTCAGGGTCCTCTTCTTGCTCCTCTTCCAGATCCTCCTCTAGGCCCTCTTCGAGGGCTTCTTCTTGTTGCTCGTCTTCATAGCCGTCTTCACTGATGTTGCTGTCGCCTTCGCTTGTCTCCGCTTGTTCTTCATCAGAGAGCACGGCCTTCAGTGAAACCCTCACCTTTGCCTCTGTGTTCCCACCGAACAGTTTCTTGGTGGGTTCTTCAAGGATCTCTATCTCGACGTCGTCTCGTTTGGATTCCAGCTCAGCCAGGGCTTTTTCGATGGCTTCTTCGATTGAAGGCGCAGTAGCAACGGTTTGTCTTTCCATGGTCTCTCCAGTCGTTCTCCTTGAACAGAGCCCTGTGGCTCATTATTTATTCTTCTTTGGTCGAGCTTTTTGCTGTTTTCTCACCACATCGACCTTAACAGGCTTCACCTCTACTGCCTCGGCTGCTTGAAGCGCGTCTTTCCTTTCAAGAAGCTTTTTAGACATCATCTGCTGGGCAACTCCTATGAGGGATGAGAGAACCCAGTATAAAAGCACTCCGGCGGGGGCTTTCCACCCGATATAGAGCATGAAGAGCGCCATGACGCCGGTCATCATCAGCTGTGACCGCTCGGTGTTCTTGTTGATTATCAGGGGAACCAGCAAGGAGCAGGCGAATAGCACTACCAGAAGGACATAAACCACAGCCGCAGCTACGCCCTGCTCTGAAAAGACCAGCTCCGGTGAAAGGGAGAGGTCGGGGATTATCCCGTAGAAGGTTGCCGGAAGGGCAGAGGCGGGCCGCGTGCTCGCCTGGATGTACGTGGGGAGCTCTCTCAGCACCCAATACAATGCAATGAAGATCGGCATCTGCAGGATCATAGGCAGACACCCCGAGAGGGGGTTGAACTTCGCCTCTTGATAGATCTTCTGCATTTCTTCGTTCATGCGCGCCTGGTCGTGGCCGTACTTCGCTTTCGCTGCGGCGATCTGAGGCTGCAGTTTTTGCATTTTATAGCTTGATTGATACTGTTTTCTGGTTATAGGATAGATTAATACACGAAATAATATGGTTATGAGGATGATGGCAAGGCCCCAGTCCTTGGCAATACCATAAAACCAATCAATAACGACAAAGATGCCGTACTGGAACGCTTCCCACACAAATCCTCCACTCGCCCGCGCTCAAGGCACGGGATCATATCCACCTGGGTGCCAGGGGTGACACCGCATTATCCTTCTTATACTCATCCATCCTCCCTTGATTAAGCCGTACCGCTGCAACGCTGTAAGTGCATATTCCGAACATGTTGGAATATAGCGGCACGATGGAGGTAGTAGAGGCGAGATCGAGTTCCTGTATATAGTAATACAAAACACGACAAATTTCTTAGGGATTTCCAATATGAATCGTGCTATCTTCATGGTTTATCGAACCGCGTCCCTTATCAGCTCTTCTTGAACCCGTGTCATATCCTCTACCATGCTTATGAAGCTTGCGCTTGCCGCTTTCTTCTTGGCAACAAGCACCACGTCGAAACCCTCCCAGGGCGCATGACACTGATGGGCCGCCTCCCTCAGTCTTCTTTTGATTCTGTTCCTGGTGGGTGCGCTTCCCAGTTTTCTCCCTGCAATATAGGCAACGCGGCCCTTTGTGCCGCGTTTCCCGTCTTGTGTCTGTATCAATGCGATAAAGCTGTTGGTCTGTATCTTTCGCGCCGCTTCAAAGAGCGCGGATATCTCATCAGTGGACCTAATAGTGCCTCTCACAGCACCACGTCCCCTCTTGGATTATTCAGACAGTAAGGCGCTTGCGCCCGCGCGCCCTTCGTGACGCCAATACGGCGCGTCCGCCTTTGGTCGCCATGCGCGAGCGGAATCCGTGGCACTTTGCCCTCTTGCGGTTGTTTGGTTGATAGGTTCTCTTCATTTCCTTGTTTCCTTCTAAATAGTCCTGCCAGAACAGAGCTAGTAAGTATAGGGTTTTGGGCCATTTCCTGTCAAACCTGGCAGATGAACGGAAATGAAAAATCGATGAAAAAAATTACAAAAATATTTAAAAGTTTTCCACAGGCTGTGAGTTTTGTTGAAAACCTAGGCGACAACAATCCAAGCCTGTGGAAAACTCTGTTTTTACTTATTCCTGCCGTCTTGACAAGCGCACGGAATAGGTTAACGTATCGGTACCTAATAAATCGTACTGTTTCGACTATGCCGTTTATCAGCGCGTTTGGGTAAGTTCCTTGATAAGAGAATCCATTTTTATCGTTTACGTGGTGTTTTATGTTTTTGCTCAGGTAGGGAGCCCAAAGGAGTGGCTGTCAGTGATAATGCGTTGTGCGATTTAGGTATCTGCAGCTCACAAATAGCTGATTTTTCCTGTTTTTCACATTTTTCACCTTTTTTTCACATCTTGCATAAGAGCGTGTAATTTATTGAAAAATACCTGCTTCGTCCGTGTATCTTTTTTTCATGGTTCGTTATAGAATTTCAGGCTACGGTCTTTTTCAGCAGAAACTGCTTGGCGGGATCGTGGGTTTTTCCACTTTTTTCACTTCTATACTGTGGAAAACGCTCTGCTTTTTCTATTTTTCACTATTTCCGTGAAAGTTGAGGGAAGCTCCAGTGGCCCCGGAACAAGAAAAAACAGTAGAACAGGACGTGGTTCCGGCGCTTGACAGAGGCCTTGCTGAGCCGATGGCCTCCCTCGCTTATGTTAGTAAACATGCGCGGATTGCTGTGTATGATGACCTGCTGTCTGCTCCTCGCATAATCGACATAGAGCCGGCTCCTGTGTTGGACTTCATTGAAAGCATCGCTTCGACAACCTATGATTTCGCTCAAAAACAGGGAGGGGGCCTTCCTTACTCTGTAATCAGAGAGATCGCTGAGAACTTCATCCATGCGTCTTTTGTCGAGTGTACCGTGTCTGTGCTCAATAAGGGTAATACGGTTTGTTTCTCTGACCAGGGGCCGGGAATCGAGAGGAAAAGGCTCGTCCAGCGCCCTGGGATAACTTCCGCCACCTCTGAGATGAAGCGCTATATCCGTGGGGTTGGCTCTGGTTTTCCCATAGTCAAGGAATACCTTGATCATCGTAACGGTTTTCTACAGATCGACGACAATGCCCAAAAGGGAACGGTGATCACCCTGTCTGTCCATGATGAGGCTCTTGGCTCCAGCGCACAGGTCGCTTTGTCTGAAACACCACAAAACCAACAGACCCTGAAAGGTGTCGACCAACGCAGCCTTAAAGTCCTGCGCCTCCTTTATGAAAAGGGAACGCTTGGGCCCAGCGACCTGATGGATCCTTTGGGGATAAGCGCTGCTACGGCCCATCGTATCCTGGTTGGTTTAGAACAAAAGGGGCTTGTTGTTTCTGCTCCACATAGAAAACGGATTCTCTCTAGCGCAGGTGTCACCTTATTAGAAGCCGGTGACATCCGTTAGCCTGGAATGGTTTTACAGGCAGCTGTCAGCCAATGGAGAGGTGGTAGAGGTGTCCGGCGATGTAGTGGGGCTTTGGGGGCAAACCGTTTCATACCTAAACCAAAGAGATATAAGAGGGCATTATCAATTAGGCGTTTATCTTGATTTTCTCACACCGGAGACGTTGTCAGAAAACGAACTCATAGTATCAACCGATAATTCTTTTGCTAAGAAGTGGATCGAGAAGCACTGTTTTCCTGATATCGAGGACGCCCTCTTCAATGTGGTGGGGGAGGACCTGGGTTTCAGGATCATCATCTCTGACGAGGCTGTTCCGCAAAAGACCGCTTATCAACAGATGTTGTCTGGTGAGGGCGGAGAGCCTGCTGTGCTTTATACCGAGAGAACCGAGGTCAAGCGGGCGGTCAGTATCGATGAGTGTACTTTTGATACCTTTGTTGTTGGAGACTCTAACCTTTTTGCTTATAGCACCGCTTTGGGCGTCGCAAAATCCCCGGGTAATATATATAACCCTATCTTCATCTATGGAAAGTCCGGCTTGGGTAAGACCCACCTCCTGTTAGCTATTGAGAACTATATCAAGACCCACAATCCTTATCTGAGGATCACCTATGTCCAAACCATGAACTTTGTCAGGGATTTCTCTTATATGGTGCGAAACGATGTTGATAAGAAGAAGGAGTTCGACCTGAAATACCGCAATGTGGACGTTCTTCTCTTAGATGACGTGCAGTATCTTGAGGGTAAGGGTGAAACCACCAATGAGATCTTCCAGATATTGAACAACTTCACAGCAGAGAACAAACAGATAGTGCTCAGCGCCGATCGCCCTCCTTATAGCATCGCGATCGATGAGCGTTATACCAGCCGTTTCGCCTCTGGTACGACCATTGATATACAGCCGCCAGACTACGAGACAAAATTCGTTATCTTTGAGAACTTCTTCAATTATTTCTGCCAGCGGGTCGGCAGGGAAGATTTGAGTTCTTTACTATCACAAGAGATAATCGATTTCATCATCTCCTCATCCAACGATAACATCCGTGAGTTGAATGGAGCGGCCAAGTCCCTGGTTGCTTATTTATCCTGTCGAGACAACAGGTTTGAGAAACCGAGGATCGAGGAGATAGAGAAGCAGATCCTGAACGTTTTCATGAGGGGAGAGGTGAAGCGCATCACTGTTGATATCATCCAGAAAGAGGTATCTCATTTCTATAAAGTAAGTCGCGACGACATGATCAGCAAGAAGCGGTCGAAGGAGATATCCTTTGCCCGACAGGTTGCGATGTACCTCTCCAGGAATCTCACTAATGGGTCCCTGAGTGACATAGGTGATGCTTTTGGGGGGAAAGACCACACTTCTGTTATGTATGCTTGCAAGAACATTGAATCGGCACGGCAAAGTTCAAAGAAAGTAGATAAGGAAATCGAAAGTATCTTGATAACGATACATAAATAGCCTGTGGAAAAAAGGAAGAAAGTTTGTGTGGGAAGCTGGGAAAAGGGTTTGAGATTGTTGAGAGATAATGATAAAAAGAAAGTCTGTTCAGAAAAAGTAAGGGAATGAGGAAATAGTCTACAGGGGACACGCGGAGAAGAATCAGGAGAAACGGTTGTTTTCCCACTTTTCCACTGAGTCTATTACTACTACTGATAATTAAGAATTCAATTGATTAGAAGGGAAACGGCTTAAGATGAGACTGACAATCGAAAAAGGACAACTGCAACAAAGTCTAGGGATAGTAGCAAAAGGGATGTCCTCCCGTTCGACACTCCCTATCCTTTCGGGTATCCATCTTGAAACAGAAGGCGGCTCCCTTGTCTTAAGGACGACAGACCTTGAGATATCTATCCAACATACGGTGTCTGCGTTGGTAGAAAGAGAAGGCGCGACGGTTGTTCCCGGAAAACTGTTCTCGGATATCATAAAGAGTTTCCCTGAGGCTGCGGTGACCTTGAATCAAAAAGATGACAACCTTACGGTCAGTTGTCTTGATTCCATCTTCACCATCCATACGCTGAATCCTATAGACTTCCCCCTCTTCCCACAAGTGGACACAAAGGTTGCGGGCACAATCCCGGCAGATGTCTTCTCCTCCATGATCAGGAAGGTTGTGAAGGCTGTTTCGAAGGATGAGTCCCGCGCCATACTCACGGGCGTGTTGGTGAAGCTGGATGGAAGCACACTCCAGATGGTTGCCACCGATTCCTATCGGCTGGCAATCGCTAAGAACAGGCTTGAGAAGGTCGGAGGGGAAAGTTTCGATCTTATCGTACCAGGAGAAGTGTTGGACGAGATAAGGCGCCTTATCTCTGCAATAGATGAGGTGACCATAAGCGATTCTGAGAATCAGATCGTCTTCACGTTTGGGGAGACGACCTTCATAACGCGGAAGATAGAAGGCTCTTACCCGAATTATGAGGCGATCATCCCCACAGAGAACAGCATTTCCGTGGTTGTTGAGACCGCCCAACTGCTCGAGGCTGTGAAAAGGGTGTCTATCACCACACAACCACACACCCCGATACGCCTTACCTTCAGCGGCGACATCCAGTCGATAGACGTCACCTCCAAGAACCAGGATGTAGCCAGCGCACACGAGAAATTAGCAGCACAGATAGACGGAGAGTTCTTGGAGATCGGGTTCAACCACCAATACATCATCGATGGCCTTGTGTCCATCGACACCAACGAGGTCCTGTTCGAAGCACAAACCAGCGCCAAACCAGGGATATTCAAATCTATCGGCGATGATTATTTCTATTATCTCACTATGCCGGTACGGCTCGACAGCTGAGAGAAGGCGGACCTATGAGATGAGCCTGTTCCTCAATGAGTTAAAGATTCACAACTTCAGGAACCATGGTTCTTTCCACATCGAAGAACCTGGAAGGCTCATCATCATCATCGGCAGGAATGCGACGGGGAAGACAAATATCGTTGAAGCCGTGCAGCTTGTCAGTATGTTGGAGTCCTTCAGGACGCCGCAATGGTCCACCGTGGTTGGAAATAACGACTTAAACACCAGTGTCGAGGCGGAGTTCACACAGAATGGGCGTGCGCTTACCATCAGGATGGACATAGAAGACGGGAGGCGCTCTTATTCGCTCAACGATAAGAAACACAACAAGGTTGACCTCATCGGTTTGATCCCAGCGGTGATCTTTGTCCCAGACGACCTGAACCTTATCAAGGAATCGGCGGAAACCCGCAGGAAGCTTGTCGACGACATAGGAAAACAACTCTCCTCGACCTATCTTCAGATAGGGGCCGATTATCAGAAGACGATAAGACAACGCAATATGATTTTGAGAGAGTATAAAGAGGAGAAGGGCCTCACCCCTCTCCTTGATTCATGGGATGAGAACCTGGTTGTCTTAGGAGCCCTGCTTTTTACACACCGCATCCGTCTCTATAGAAGATATATGGAAAGAGCGCGGTTCTTCTATAGGCAGCTTACGGGAGAAGAGGAGCTCTCCAGCAGGTATATCCCCTCGTTTCTACAACCTGGAGAAGAGCTGACCGATGAGGACCTGGTAGAAATGGATAAAGAGGAGGTCGAACGCCGCCTGACGGATGCCTTGAAAGAGGCGAGGGAAAAGGAGCTGGCAAGGGAGAAGTCCCTGGTTGGGCCACATCGCGACGAAATCATCTTCTATCTTGACGGCTATGAGGCGCGAAAATACGCCTCACAGGGCCAGCAAAGGAGTATCGCCCTCGCGCTGAAGCTGGGGCAACTCGACCTTATCAGGGAGATCAGCGGGAACCAACCCCTTCTCCTGCTGGACGACGTGATGTCTGAGCTAGATGGGAGCAGGAGAGAGGCGCTGATCAAGACCATCGACGGACAGGTCCAAACCATCATCACCGCAACGGATCTACAGTGCTTTAACGGGCCGCTATGGGAAAGCGCACAGATCATAGAATTGGTTTAAGTGGGAACTGAGGAACAGACAGGTAATGGAAAGAAGAAGGAGAAAGATAAGCAGCCTCGACCAGGAGATGAGAGCTTATCTAAAGAGTAATGATAGGAAAGAATCGCTACAAACCTTAGACCTACAGGGGGCCTGGGAGAAGGTTGCCACCGAAGAGGCCTTGAGGCATACAGACAACATAGTCTTCTCCAAAAGGAAGAACAGGCCCGCGACTCTGGTATATGTAGACAACAATCACTGGGCGGCACAGCTGGAAATCCAAAAAGAGCTCTACCAATACCTCATGGAACATGAGATGAAGGCCAAGATCCCAGAGTTGTGCTTCCTTGTGTCCCAGAAAGCCTCTTATAAGAAAGAGTTCAGGAAAAGAAGAGAAGAAGAAAGGGTTTTCCAGACACAGGAAAGAAGCGTCGCCCTTACGGAGGAAGAGGAGAGGGGCGTAAGGGAAACCGTTGCGGGAATCAAGGACGAAGAACTGAAAGAGAGACTCTATAAAGCGATGAAGAAAGACCTTGAGTGGAAAAAGGGTCTGGAGGGGCTGAAAACGGCTGAGAATGCGCCAGAAAGCCCAGAAACAATATAAAATCACCCGGTCTAAGACTGACAATCTGGTATAATTATCCCCATAAGAACGAAGCAGGTTGAAGCGCGGCAAAGGCACGCGCTTCACGCATGTAGTAAGGAGCTTGTTTTGGCGAGCAACAACACTAAGAACACAAACGGAAACACCGATTACGGCAAAGACGACATCCAGGTTTTAGAGGGGTTGGAGGCAGTCCGAAAACGCCCCGGTATGTATATCGGCTCGACCGGGCCAAGGGGGCTGCACCATCTCATCTATGAGGTGGTGGACAACTCCATCGACGAGGCCATGGCCGGGTTCGCCGACAAGGTCGAGGTCATCATCCACCAGGACCATTCGGTCACCGTCATCGACAACGGAAGAGGGATCCCCATAGGGCGACACCCCAAGATGAAGATGGAGACGCTTGAGGTTGTCCTGACCATGCTCCACGCTGGTGGGAAGTTCGGCGGCGAGGGCTATAAGGTCTCCGGTGGCCTGCACGGCGTGGGCGTCAGCGTGGTGAATGCGCTTTCCGAGAAGATGCGGGTCGAGGTGAGCCGAGAGGGCGGCATCTATGAGATGGAGTTCGCCCGCGGAAAGACCACAAAGAAGATCAACCAGATAGGGAAGACCAAGAAGACGGGAACCACCATCACCTTCTGGGCTGATCCGGAGGTCTTTGAGACAACCCGCTATGACCACGACACCATCTCGTCCCGCCTGAGGGAGATGGCCTTTCTGAACAAGAACATCAAGATCATCTTCACCAACGAGTGCGAGAAGGCTGAAGACGGCAACGGGCCACTGGTTGAGACCTTCCAATATGCCGGCGGGATAGTGGACTTTGTCAAATACGTGAACGAAGGAAAGGACGTGCTTCCCGGTCTCTCGAAGCCCATCTATTTCACCGCCTCCCAAGAGGATGTGGGGGAGATAGAATTCGCCATGCAGTGGAACACCACCCACTACGAGACCACGTTGGCCTTTGCGAACAACATCCACACCACCGAGGGTGGCACCCATATGGAGGGGTTCAAGAACGGTATCACCCGTATCATCAACGACTACGCACGCAGCCACAACATGCTCAAGGAGAAGGAAGACAACATGGCTGGCGAGGACGTGCGTTCCGGACTAGCCTGTATCATATCCGTCAAGTTGCGTGAGCCGCAATTCGAGGGGCAGACCAAGACCAAGCTGGGCAACACGGAGATCCGATCCCTGGCGCAGTCCGCCGTCATGCAGGGCGTCGCTGAGTATATGGAAGAGCACCCCAACCCCGCGCGGGCAATAGTCAACAAAGGGTTAGAGGAGAAGCGCGTGCGCGAGGCTGTCAACAAGTACAAACAGTCAGCGCGCAAGCAGAAAGAGACCTCGCTGCCCGGCAAGCTCGCCGACTGTTCGCTACGCGACCCCGAACTTATCGAGCTCTATATTGTTGAGGGCGACAGCGCCGGCGGTTCTGCCAAACAGGCACGCGAGCGCTCCTTCCAGGCCATACTTCCCTTGCGCGGCAAGATCCTGAACATCGAACGAGCGAATTTGCACCGCTCCTTATCGTCAGAAACCATAAACACCCTGATCACCGCTTTAGGGACGGGTATTGGGGATGATTTCAACGTGGAGAAGGCACGGTATCACAAGGCCATCATCATGACCGACGCCGACGTGGACGGCGCCCATATCCGCACGCTGCTGCTGACGTTCTTCTTCCGCTTTATGCCGGAGATGATCGAGAACGGGTACGTCTATATTGCGCAACCGCCGCTGTATCGTCTCAGCGTGGGGCGCAAGCATGAATATATATATAAGGACGAGGTGCTTCAGCGCGAGATCAACAAGCTGGGCGAAGGCGTTAAGTATTCGGTCCAGCGATACAAAGGTCTTGGTGAGATGGACCCTGAGCAGCTTTGGGAGACCACCATGAAGCCGGCGAACCGCACGCTGCTCCAGGTAACGATGGACGACGCGCTCATGGCCGACCGGGTTGTGAGCGACCTGATGGGGGATCAGGTGGAGCCGAGGAAACTGTTCATCCAGAAGTACGCCAAAGACGTACGCTTTTTGGATATCTGATAGAAGGGGCATGGTAAGGTGGCAACTAATACAACACAGGAGATCGACCTCAGCGGCAGCAGCAGGATAGAGCCGACAGAAATCGCGCATGAGATGCGCGAGAGTTTTCTGGCGTACTCGATGAGCGTTATTGTAGCGCGGGCGCTGCCGGATGTGCGCGACGGGTTGAAGCCGGTGCACCGACGCATCCTCTACGCGATGAACGAGAGCGGCATCACGCCGAACAAGCCCCACAAGAAGTCCGCGTGGACCGTGGGAGAAGTCATTGGTAAATACCATCCGCATGGCGACTCCGCGGTGTATGACACCATGGTGCGGCTTGCCCAGGACTTCTCCATGCGCGTGCCGCTGGTAGACGGGCACGGCAACTTCGGCTCAGTGGACGGTGACCCTCCGGCGGCAATGCGTTATACCGAGAGCCGTCTGCAGCGTGCAGCCATGGAGCTGTTGCGCGACCTGGATAAGGAAACGGTGGACTTCCAGCCCAACTACGACGAGTCTTTGTTGGAGCCGTCAGTCCTGCCATCACGTTTTCCCAACCTGTTGGTTAACGGGTCGCAGGGTATCGCCGTAGGCATGGCAACCAACATCCCGCCGCACAACCTGGGCGAGGTGATCGACGCGACCTGCCTGTACCTGGACAACAACGACGTGACCATAGACGAACTCATGACCGTTCTGCCGGGGCCCGACTTTCCCACGGGCGCGATGATCATGGGCAGGCAGGGCATCTACGATGCCTACCATACGGGGCGCGGCTCGCTTTTGGTGCGCGCGAAGGCCCGGTTGGAGAAGACCTCAACCGGCAAGGACCGCATCATCTTCTACGAGCTGCCCTATATGGTGAACAAGGCCAAGCTGGAGACCAAGATAGAAGAGCTGCGGCGCGACAAGAAGATCCCCGACATCTCGCTGGTGCGCGACGAGAGCGACCGTAAGGGCATGCGCCTTATGGTGGAGCTGAAGCAAAACGCCATCCCGCAGGTGGTGTTGAACCAGATCTACAAGCACACCCAGGCGCAGACCAGCTTTGGCGTGATCATGCTGTCGCTGGTAGACGGGGTGCCACGCACCCTGAACCTGAAGGAGACGCTGCACTACTACATCAAACACCAGGAAGAGATAGTGGTGCGCAGGACCACCTTTGACCTGAAGAAGGCAGAGGAGCGGGCGCACATACTGCAAGGCCTGGTCATAGCCCTGGATAACATCGACGAGGTCATCACCATCATCAGGGGATCGCGCGATGACGACGAGGCCAAGGTCGCTCTGATGGAGCGCTTTGGTCTGACCCAGGCACAGACCGAGGCAATCCTGGAGATGCGCCTGCGCAGGCTCACCGGCCTGGAGCGAGGCAAGATAGAAGCCGAGCTTGAGGAGCTGCTGGAGCGGATCGCCTATTACAAGCAGGTGTTGGGTGACAACACGCTGGTGCGCAAGATCATCAAGGAGGAGCTGGGCGAGATCAAGAAGCGCTTTGCCAACCCGCGCCGCACCGAGCTGGCCGCTGACGCCAAAGACCTTGAGGTGGAGGACCTGATAGCCGAGGAGGACATGGTGGTGACCATCACGCGCTCCGGCTATGTGAAGCGCCTGCCCGTGGCCACCTATCGCCAGCAGAAGCGCGGAGGCAAGGGCCTGCAGGGCGTCAACCTCAAAGACGACGACTTTGTGGAGAACCTCTTTGTAGCCTCCACTCACGACTATATGCTGTTCTTCTCCACCTTTGGCAAGGTCTACCGCCTTAAGGTGCACGAGCTGCCTGTGGGCTCACGCCATGCGCGAGGCACTGCGATTGTGAACCTTTTGCCCTTTGAGGGTAACGAGAAGATCGCGGCGGTCATCGCTACCAAGGAGTTCCCCGAGAATGAGTTCTTGATGTTCGCGACCCAGGGCGGCATGGTGAAGAAGACCGCCATGAGTGCGTACAAGAACTCGCGATCAAGCGGGTTGATCGCCATCAAGCTGCGTGACGACGACGCGCTTATAGAGGTGCGCAAGGTCAAGCCCGGGCAGAAGGTGGTCATGGTGTCGAGCGCCGGGAAGGCGATCCGCTTTGACGAAAGCGAGGCCCGGCCCATGGGGCGCGATACCTCTGGCATCAAGGGCATGACCCCCACTAAGGGCGCGCGGGTGCTGGGCATGGAGATAGCGCCCGAAGACAGCGATCTGTTTGTGGTCACCGAGAACGGCTTTGGCAAGCGCACGCCCATTGAGGAATATACCGAGCATCACAGGGGTGGCCAGGGGATGACCACCATATCGATGACGGCGAAGAAGGGGCAGCTTGCGGCGATGAAGATAGTCATGCCGTGGCACGAGCTGATGCTGGTCTCTGAAGAGGGTGTGGTCATCCGTGTGAAAGCCAGCGGCATCTCGCGGCTTGGGCGGGCAACCCAGGGCGTCAAGGTGATGAACGTGAGCGAGAGCGACCGCGTCTGCGCCGTTGCGCGCGTGGCCGGGACCAAGAAGAAGAAGGCCGCGAACATGGAGCTTGAGGGCCAGGAGACCATCTTTGAGGAAGACGACGCCGAGGTCGAACTTGAGGGCGACGATGTTGAAAGCGGCGACGGAGCCGAGTTGGGTGGCGGCGAGATAGCGGGCGAAGAGCTTGGGCTGGATGGTGGCGCTGGGGTCGAGCCGGATAGCGACGAGGTTGAGGGAGCATGAAAGCGATACTCTTTGACCTGGACGGGACCCTCATAGACACCAAAGAGCTCATCCTTACCTCTTTCAGGAGAGCTGCCGAGGACGTGTTGGGGGCGGCTTTCCCAGATGAGCGCGTACAGGCCCTGATAGGGATACCCCTGATCGAGCAGGCGAGGGCGTTAGCGCCAGACCATGTTGACGGATTGATGGCGGCCTATAGAACGCGCAATCTTGAGCTGCACGACGAGCTCATACACTACTTTGAGGGAACCCGCGAGATGTTGGAGGCGTTTGCGGAGGAGGGCCGGCGCATGGCCGTGGTGACCTCAAAACGCAACCAGCCTGCGCAGGAGGGCCTTGCCAGCTTTGACCTACAGGGTTATTTCGAGTTTGTCAGCGGTCTGGAGGAAACGGATAAACATAAGCCCGACCCAGAGCCGCTGTTGGTTGCGGCTGCGCGGATGGGTGTGCCCATACAGGATTGTGTGTATGTGGGAGACAGCCCTTATGATATGCGGGCGGCGCTTGCCGCCGGCTCGGCCGCTGTTGCGGCGCTGTGGGGCATGTATACACGCGAGGAGCTGCTGGACGCTGGCGCTGAATACGAGGCAGCCGCACCCAGCGAGCTACCCGGGCTTATCCGTAGGATCGATACCGCATAAGAACGCAGTGCAACCACATAATCAGTACGCTTAAACCTCCCAAGGGGAGCTTTCCGATAAGCTAATACGTTAAATAAACGAACAAATACAGACAGTATTCTAATAAGCTAATATGTTAAATAAATAAACAAATATAGATAGTATTAAGGTATATCCACGCAAATATACAAAACCGTGGTAGAATTCTCCTACTGTAACCTGCGCTTATTTGAGCATGCCACAGATCATAAAAGTGAATACCAGTAGAGGAATCCAAGGGGGGACAACTTGCTGACCACAAATAAAGGGCCAGGAAAGAAAACAAGGAATCTACTGCTGTCAATATTGTGTGCGATGATGGTCGCCGTATTACTTCCGGTTGCATCTCAACCGGCAAGAGCAGCAAACACCACCCCTGACAACCCGGTTATTTTTTCCGTGCGAGGAACGATAGGCGGTGGAGGTGCGATTGAATATCATGTTTTAGTAGACGATATTTACGCAGCTCAGACCTATCAGTCTGTGATCATCACCTATCCAGCAGAATTGACGATCAACTACCCAGCTGGGCTTACTACCACATGGAACATCGACAACACCACGAGCACAAACCCAAAGAGCACCAACATGATTATCAGGGGAACGACACCAAGATCGGCCTCTCTGCTGAAGAACGACCTTGAAAGCATGTTCTTCACTTTAGCCGCGGCAGGCGCGTTCCCTCCTGATGGATCCACCGTCTCCATCAAAGCGTCTCCGTCAAAGATGACGTTCTTCCAGGATGAAGACGGCTATGTCCATTACTATGAGTTCATCGCCTCCACAACCACAAATTGGCTGCAAGCATATAACGCAGCAAAGAGCCGGAGCATGCAGGACCCGCGCTACCCCGATGATCCAACCAAGAGGCTGCAGGGTTATCTTGCCACCATAACAAGCCAGGCAGAACAAGATAAGGTCTATAACGATATCGCTACACAGTGCGGCTGGCTTGGCGGCACACGGATCCTCCAGAAAACCCCTCCTGGGGGAGCCGGCGACGCCCTTCCCGCTACGCCCATCCTGGACCCCGACAGCCTCCCTGAGACAGCGGGCCAGTTCAACAATAACTTCAGGCACAACACCGGCACCGCAACAACGGCAACCAATACCCAGTACTGGTATTGGGCCTGCGGCCCAGAGGCAGGGCAGATCTTCTATACGCAGGCACGGGCTGCTGTAAGCGGCGCGAGGACGCCTGACCCAGCCACTGAGAACGCGGGCAACATCCCTGAAGGCTTCACAGGCTGGTCTTACTATTCATTCTGGACGTCTGGTGAGCCGAACAACTCTGACGGTACCGCCAGGGATGGCGGGCGCGGTGGTGAATATGTGCTCCAGTTCGCCTGGAGCGGCAGCCCAAGATGGAATGATTACAGCCATGCGAACCTGGGCTCTATTGCTGGCTACTATGTTGAGTATGGCGGCTATCCTGACGACCCAAAAGGTGAGGATTTGGTTGGCAGTGACGTGACAACCACAAGCGAGGTCGAACTGGTCATGCCCATCATCATCGCCTATCGCTCGACGGTTATCGAGGGATACGACATGCAGGGCAACCCGATCTACCGCATGATGACGGCCGTTGGCACAGACTATGACCGGGTTATAACGTTTGGAGCGAACCTGCCATACACAGCGGTGAGGAATGAGCCTCCCGGCAGTCCTGGCCCTGCAGATATTCTCGGCTATAAGGCTCACGGATTCGAGTTCATCGGACAGCTTGAGGACAAGGAGCATCTTTCCCTGAATGTCTCCGGCGACGTCTCTGGCTTTCACAGCACACACACGCAGCGGATCGTGTTCTTGTATCAACCAACACAACACACCGTTTCCTTTGACGCCAATTTCCCTGGATGGAACTCGGCGAGCGTTTCTCCAGGATCGAAATATGTATCCTATGACACGCCGTATGGCGCAATGGCGGTTGCCATAAGGCCGGGCTATGACTTTGCTGGCTGGTATGGCAATGACAGCGGCACGGGTCCGGAGATAACCGCTGAGAGCATAGGCCCGGGCTATGACCACACGCTATATGCCCAATGGGCGGAGAAAAGCGGCTACACCGTAGAGTATGACTTGAATGGTGGCCTGGATCCAGACGATGGGACGTATGACAATAAAACAGGTATCAGCTGGACGGACGCCGGCTTGCTGCCCAGCGCCGCCCCGACGCGCAGCGGATATGTCTTTGCCGGCTGGAAGGTCTCCATCGGCGGCGCTAAGGAAGGCGTCACAAGCGCTGACACGTACAGCATCCTGGCGACCAACGACGCTCAAGACACTATTGTGCTGCAAGCACAGTGGGTGGAAGAGGGCAGGATCCTGGTCATCTACTACATGAATGGAGCTACCAGCCCAGTAATCCCGGATGTGGACGTCCTGCTGACAGATTATGTTGATTTCCCTGCCCCAACCCGCACAGGCCACGCCTTTATCGGCTGGAAGGTCATCAATGACGGCTTTGGAGGCACAGGCGGCACCTATGCGGCCGGGACCTCGACCGCACAATACCAGGACCTTGCCGCGATTGATGCCAGCTTCATAATCCTTGAGGCTCAGTGGACAGCAAACACCTATACGGTCAGTTACGACAAGAACGATGAGGGCGGGCTCGTTGCGAGCCCGTATGGTAGCCCAAAGACAGGTGTGTTGTGGGACGAGAACGGCCTTGTGCCACCTGATGCGGGCGACCCCCTCTGGCTTCGCCAGGTATTCATGGGCTGGAATACCGAAGCCGACGGCTCAGGGACCAGCGTCTATAACGGCACTACCTATGCGCAGCTTGCAGGTGTTGATACGGTCGATTCCGTGGTCCTGTATGCTCAGTGGCTAGAAGAGCGCACCTATCTTGTCCGGTATGACACCAACGGCGGCATCCCCTCAGCGTTCACGGATAAAGTGGTCTATTTCGACGAGGACGACCTCCTTCCGCCTACTGACCCCACGCGCACGGGGTTTGATTTCTCTGGCTGGAGCGTTTCCGATAACGGCTCAAAAGCAGGTGTTATCAGCACAGATACCTTTGGCGGCCTTGCAACGAACCCCAATACAGGCTATATCACGCTGCAGGCGCAGTATTCGCCAAAAGGTGGCTTGTCGGTACACTACAATCTGAACAGCGCACCGGGAACCCCGCCGCCTTCCCTGACCGGCGTTGTTTGGACGCAGAGCCACCTGATTCCTTTGTCGGATCCAGCTTGGGGCACAAACGTCTTTGTAGGCTGGAATACCCAGCAAGATGGTTTAGGCGCGTTCATAACAGACACGGATGCCTTTAGTGTTCTAGCTGGAGGCATAGACTCGTTTTCAAGCGTTACGCTTTATGCACAGTGGGCAGCGGCGGCGACGTATACCGTGCGATACAACCTGAATGGCGGGAGCCAACCAGAGACTCCTATCAACAATGTGACACTTGCCAACCCTAACGACATGGTCCCCCTTTCTGAACCTGTCCCCCCGGCTGGATATGCGTTTGCCCACTGGGTGGTAGAAGACAACGGGTATGGCCAGGCAAAACTCACCGAACCCATCAGTGCGGGCTCCCTCTATTCAGATCTGTGCTACGGCGGCGCTCTCTCCCCGACTAACTATATCATCCTGAGAGCGATCTATTCAGAGTCGGGTGATTTCACCGTCACCTATGATTGGAACTGGAGCAGCTCAGGCGCGCCAACGGACGCCTCTCCATGGGTGGACGTCAGGTGGACAGACTCAGGCTTTGTGCCGCATGTTGCCAGCCAGCCTGGCTTCAACCTCATTGGCTGGACGACAGATGCGCCTGGCGCGAACATGTTCATCCAGCCCACGACCCAATACAAGGATCTGGTGGGCGGCAACGCCTCGATCACAGCGGTTACGTTATACGCCCAGTGGGAAGAGGCCCACTTCCTTGTCAACTATGACCTGAACGGCATATCTCCTCCACCTGGTAACACCGACTATGCGCAGCGCGTCGTCGCTTTTGACGATGACGGCCTGCTTCCACTACCGCTGCCACGTATGGGGTATACGCTTTCTGGGTGGAACGTATCCGTAGGCGGCTCCAAAGCAGGGGTTCAACCAACCGATACCTATCGAACCTTGGCGGATGCCGGTGCGCCGTTCATCACGCTCCAGGCTCAATGGACTGCCAAGGAATATACCGTGAAATACGACCTGAACGGCGGAAGAACGGTTCCTGGTGGCGATACGGCCATTCCAGACCTCCCGGCAAGATGGTGGACGACAAGCCTGCTGCCAACTGAAACAGTGATAACCCGCCCCGGCTATACCCTGGCTACATGGATGCTTTCAGAGCTGGAGGGCACCCCGCTCACCACCGAGCAAATCGCGGAACTTGAGTCTGAATGGGTAGAGAACACAGACACCTATGGCTATTGGGCAGCAATGATCGACGGATTCGACTACGCGGATATCACCTTGCAGGCACAGTGGGTGGAAAACGCAGACGTGGTTATCTCCTATGCCCCAAAGACAGACGGCAGCGCAATCGATGCAAGTGGCGGCAGCGTGTCGCCAACAGTACAGTCGGTGGCTCCGGCGACGGGTAGCGCCCAATCCACAGCCACAGCTTCTTCTGGCTATCATCTGGAAGGCTGGTATAGAGCAAGTGATACCACGTATACAGTCCGCCTGAGCACAACCAATACGTTCTCTCCGGCCAAGGACAGCGACGGGTTGAACACGCCAGGCGATTATGTCGCACGGTTTGTGGAGAACGACGACGTGACGATCTACTATGTGTCTAAGACCGTAGACGACATAACTGATGATGCGGGCGGTAGCGTGTGGCCAACGTCGCAGCTGGTTGCCCCGGTGTCAGGTGATGCGTGGTGTTTCGCTACCTCAAACAAGGGCTATCATTTTGTTGGATGGTATACAGCGGAAGACACCGGGTATGAGAACCGCCTGAGCGTGCTCCCCCTGTATTATTTTCCCCAATCCGGTGGGGCGTATGAAGACGGAACAACCTTTGTGGCGCTCTTTGAGGAAGACGATGGCGTGAACATCACCTTTGGGAGGAGGGCGGTCTCGGTAGACTGGGCCCCACAGCTTCCCGTTGATAGAGGCGGGAGTGTAAGTGGGCCATACAGCGCTTATTATGCGCCTGTGACAGGAGCGCCCTCTTCTACGGCGACCACAGCGAACCCGGGATACACGTTCATAGGCTGGTTCAGGCTGGACCTGGGCGATGACTATGAGAGCGCCACGCTGCTGTCAGCCGCCTATACCTTTATTCCGAGCAGGGACGGCGATGGCCTGCACGTGGAGGGCCACTATGTAGCCGTATTCAAAGAAGACGCAAGCATTACTATCGACTACGCTGCCTTAAGCTACGGCTCTGACGGCACGACACAGCCTCCAAATGCAGGCGGCAGCGTGAACCCGACAACGCAAACGATAGGGCCGGCCAGCGGCATAGCGGGGTCTGAGGCGATCTTGAGCGCGGGTTATACCTTTATCGGCTGGTTTACTGAAGGCGCCGACTACCTCAACAGCGCTCCCATTGCTGTAGACCTGGCCTTCAGCCCTGAAAGAGACAGCGATGAGCTCAATAACACAGGCAGCTACAGGGCTGTGTTCCAGGAGAACGCAAACGTGACCATCACCTACAGCGCGGTGCCAGCAGCCTGTGGCACAGTGAGCTTGGCGAGCGAGAGCGTAGCGCCGGTCTCTGGAAACGCAGCTGGTTCCACGGCAACGGCAAAGGCCGGTTTTATCTTTGATGGGTGGTACGCGGCTGATGACGCAGGTTTCACAGAGAAACTCAGTAGCGACTCACACTTTGTACCTGATCCAGACTCAGACGGTTTGAATCTTTCCGAAAGCTATGTAGCCCGCTTCCTTGAAGACGACGGAGTGACTATAACCATCACTTACAGCGTTGCGCCGGTAACCGGCGGAATGGTAAGCCAGGCGAGTGAGACCATAGGGCCAGTGACGGGTAACCCTTCAGGCGCTCTGGCAACCGCAACCGGCGGCTATCACTTTGTGGGGTGGTATCTCGACGGCGATCTGGTCAGCGATCAGATAGGCTTTGTTCCCGAGAAAACAGAGGGCATCCACCTTGCTGGAGCCTATGTCGCAGTGTTCGCTGAAGACATAACAACCAGTGCACCCTATACAGTCAGACATTACCTTGTCGACGTGCTCGGTGTGGCAACGCTTTGTGAGACAGAGGAGCTGGTCGGGGAGATCTCAGCTACAGCTGAGGCAACCCCGAAGACAGGCTATGTGGGCCACACCTACGATGTCAGCGCCCCCAGCGAGGTAAGGACCGGGACGATCGCGGCGGACGGGAGCCTTGTCTTGGAGCTTTACTATGCCGCCAACGTCCATGATATCTACTATGTGGTACAGGGCACAGTGCCGCCAGGGGCGCCGCTCGCTCCGGCAGACGAGCTGAACCTGCCCTTTGGATCGACGCAAAACGTGGAGGCGAATCCGACCTTGGCCGACCACGTCTTCAGCGGATGGCATACTGTGGATTGCAAGGTAGACGGCAGTGGTATATTCACTATGCCAGACGGGGACGTTACCTTCACCGGGTACTGGATCTATGTCTCAGCACCAGACACGGTGGCCGATTATACGGTGGAGCACTATCTGGTGGACGCCTCAGGCGCCGCATTACTCCACGAGACAGGGGTATTCAGCGAGCTGGCTGGGGCTACGGTAACCGCAGGCCCAAAGACCGGCTATATGGGTCACGCCTATGAGGCGAGTTATGCAGAGGGTGCAGACATAGAAGTGTTGTCGGGGGCGGCTCAAGCGGATAACAGCCTTGTATTAAGGCTCTACTACCCCGTGAACAGACATACTATCAGTTATGTGTTTATACCTCCCGCGCCTGGTAGCGTGCTGAATATGCCAGCAGATGAGTCGGGTGTGCCCTATGGCTCCTTGAACTACGTGGGAGGTAATCCGCTTTGTGCCGGATATACCTTCAGTGGTTGGTTCAGTGCAGACTGCACGGTGGTAAGCGGAGGGTTTATCATGCCGGACAGCCCTGTTACCTTTGTGGGAAGCTGGATAAAGAACCCCCGGGTGGTTGAGGTGAGGTTCTTGGACTGGGATGGCACGCACCTTAAAACCGAGTACCTGCCTTCTGGTTGGAGCGCAACTGCTCCTGACGCGCCCGTCCGGACTGGCTACACTTTCATCGGCTGGGACTCTACCTATGTAAACGTGACGGGCGACATTACCATAACGGCACTGTATTCCCAGAACACCGTCGTCGATGACGACCCGGGCTCAGGCACAACGGTTCCGCCAACAGACGACCCCAGCAGCACTGGCTCAGGTACAACGGTTCCGGCAACAGGCGATTCCAACAGTATCGCAGCCTTGGTGGCCGCGCTCGTGGCGCTCGCCCTGGGCGCACTCAGCACTCTGAGGTGGAGAAGACGCTACAGAAGGCTTGACCATTAGTAACCAGCCATCTCATAAGACGACAGGAAAACGCACTCTGCTTGCGAAAAAGGGATAGGGAATCCTTCGACTGCACTGGACAAGCCGACTCCGCTCAGGATGACAGAAGGGGTTAGTGTTCCTGGAAGTCCTCTGGGGTGATGGAGTCGAGGAAGCCGCGGAAGTCCTTCATGGCGGCCTCGCGGTTCGTGGTGTTTGAGAAGAGGTAGGGGAAGGACGAGGAGTTGAGGACGTCCTCGTCGACGAAGAGCGGGGATTTTGTGCGGACGGCGAGCGCGATGGAGTCGCTGGGGCGGGCGTCGACGGCGATGGTCTCACCGCTTTGGCCAAGGGTGACGGTGGCGAAGAAGGTGGAGCCTTCGACGCGGTCGATGACGACACGCTCGATGTCAGCGTGGAGGGCTTCGATGATGCTGGCAAGGAAGTCATGCGTCATGGGGCGGACGCGCGGTTGACCCTCGAGCGCGATGCCGATGGAGGCTGCCTCTGTGGGGCCGATCCAGATGGGCAGCACGCGAGCGCTTGACATGGTGTCGTCGAGAGGGCGCAGTACGACCACCGACGGTGACGGCGGGATGCCTACGACGAGTGTCTCGATCATGACGGGAACCATGGGGCGCTACGCTTTCTTCTGAGGGCCGCGGTCGCGGACCGCTCCAAGCATACCATAAGGTCTGGCGCTACGCGAAAATGTCACCTTGGGGTTTTGGGCGTGCTTGAGACGGGGCGCAGGCCTCGACAGCAGGGGGCAATTGGCCTAAACTACAGGGTTCGTAAGGCAGGCGCGAGCGGCGCCTGCGCATGCGATCGCTGGGGCATCGTCCAACGGCAGGACTCTGGTTTTTGGTGCCAGCTATATAGGTTCGAATCCTGTTGCCCCAGCCAGTTGGCGAGAAGGGGCATTAACACCCTCTCCCCCACCCCGCCGTGGGAGCAGGAATCGGAACCCCGGCAG
>Ga0082212_10000457_pt1 | contig 59250 bp, 50 predicted proteins | sample TergutNt197P3_FD_71548 | JGI IMG/M metagenome (GOLD analysis project Ga0082212, IMG submission 71548) | Neocapritermes taracua P3 segment gut microbial communities from Petit-Saut dam, French Guiana - Nt197 P3 | ecosystem: Host-associated > Arthropoda: Insects > Digestive system > Gut ... | reverse complement strand
AAAGGCTCTCGACCTTCCCGACATTGACAGCTATGTGGGGTTAGCGCACACTCTCTACGCGTTAGAGGACATTTACGGTCTCCATATCGGTGAAATTGACGGCGAATTGTGCTTGCGGTTGGATAAATCAAAGGGCATGACCTACCTTTCTATGCTTGATATATTCACTGTTTGGCATCAGGAATCCGAAAAACTGAGGAACGGCGACGTTACCAAAGAGGAATACGATTCCTGGCGTTACAACTACCCGCGGGGGATTGCGGGTCAAGCCCGCAATGACGGTTAGGGTTAGAAGCATGATAAACAAAAAGAGAGCTAACCGACTTTCAAAATCAGTTAGCTCTCTATATGGATTATTCTCAATCAGGTTGCCAATGTTGCCAAATCGTTGCCACGGCGGGCGTCAAGCGGTCAGGAATCCAGTGTTTTCAACGGCTCACGCCGCCATGCCTACTACTCCCACTCGACCGTGGCCGGTGGTTTGGGCGTCACATCATATACGATGCGGTTGATTCCCTTTGCCTCGCTCATGATCCTTCTTGTCACAGTGTCTATGAGCTCGTAGGGCAGCCTTGCGTAATCCGCCGTTACGAAATCTGTTGTTTTTATGGCTCTCAGCGCGATTGTCCAGTCGTAGCAGCGTTCATCATCGCGGACGCCGACAGTCTGGACGCCGGGCAGGACCGCAAAATACTGCTGGATTTCCTTCTGCAACCCGGCTTTTTCAATCTCTTCACAGAAAATGGCGTCGGCTTCACGCAAAATATCCAGTTTTGCTTTTGTAAGCTCGCCCAGGCAGCGGACTGCCAACCCCGGCCCCGGGAACGGCTGGCGATTTGTGAACGACTCCGGCAAACCAAGCTTCCTTCCGCATTCGCGGACTTCTTCTTTATATAGCATCCTGAGTGGCTCGATGACGGCTTCAAACTCGATATTCGTCGGCATCCCGCCGACATTGTGGTGCGCTTTTACCTGCTTGTGCCCGTCCGCGCCGCTTTCGATTATATCAGGGTAAATCGTTCCCTGAACAAGACAGCCCACGCTGCCGAGTTTTTTTGCTTCTTCCTCAAAAATCCGGATGAACTCCTCGCCGATTATTTTTCGTTTCCTCTCAGGTTCCGTTACGCCCTCTAGCCTTGACAAAAACCGCTCTTCGGCATCTATGCGTATCAGGTTGATCGAATAAGCGTCCCGGAACAGCGCCGTTACCTGAGCGCCTTCATTTTTCCGCATAAACCCTGTGTCGACAAATAAGCAGGTGAGGTTATCCCCGACTGCCCGATGCGCAAGCACGGCGCATACGGCGGAATCCACGCCGCCTGACAGCGCGCAAAGAACGGGTCGGCCGGCAGCCTCTGCACGTATGCTCTCACAGGCTTCCGCTATGAATTCCTCCATTGTTCCATTCAGATTTGTCATGTTCTGCCGCCCCCCACGTTCGCATTTTTCATATGGTATTCTTGTAATGAGCATATGCCCTGGTCAGACTTTTTTATCTTTTCTTCTATGCCCTTCGCGCCCGCCAGCGCCGCCGTCAATGTCGTTATGTATGGTATGCCATATCTTATTGCGGATTTCCTGATGTAAGAGTCGTCGGTTTCGCTGCGTTTGCTGCCGCCGGGCGTATTGATTATCATATTGAGCTGGTTGTTTTTTATTGCGTCCATTATGTTCGGGCGTCCTTCATACAACTTCTTTATCACATTGCTTTTTATTCCCGCGCCGGCAAGGTAATCATGCGTCCCTCTCGTAGCGTAAATCGCAAACCCGAGGTTATCAAACTGTTCCGCAACCTCGGCTAAAGCTTCTTTGTCCCTGTCTGCCACAGATATCAAAACCGCGCCGGAAAGAGGAAGTACGGTCTTGCTTCCTTCAAGCGCTTTGTAAAACGCGAGCCCGAATGATTCAGACATACCCAGGACCTCGCCTGTCGATCTCATTTCCGGGCCTAAAACCGGGTCGACTTCCGGGAACATATAAAACGGGAATACAGCTTCTTTCACTCCGTAATACGGAACATTGGGCGTGGTCATTGATGACAGGCCGATCTTCTGCCGGGTTTTTTCTGACATAATAATTCTAATGGCCAGGTTGACCATGTTCAAATTGCATACTTTGGAAACAAGCGGCACTGTTCTTGACGCGCGTGGATTGGCTTCCAGAACGTATACCTTGTCGCGATGTATAGCGTATTGAATGTTCACAAGTCCTATAACGCCCAGCTCCCTGGCAATCTTTTGGGTATATTCCCTTATAGTTGTTATTTGCGTCCCGGTAATATTGACTGTAGGTATCACGCAAGCGGAGTCGCCAGAATGCACCCCCGCGTATTCAATATGTTCCATGATAGCCGGCACAAACGCGCTTTCGCCGTCCGCCAGGGCGTCAGCTTCGCATTCCAGGGCGTTGTCAAGGAAACGATCGATCAGTATCGGTGCATCGCTGCCTATATACTGCGCGTTTGATTGAATGTAATTTTTAAGCTGCTCGTTATCAAATATTATCTCCATTGCTCTGCCCCCAAGGACATATGAGGGCCTGACCATGACCGGGTACCCTATCTCGTTTGCTACATTGACTGCCTCTTCATAATTCCCCGCCATACCCGACTCCGGCATCGGTATATCCAGCTTATCCATCATCTTCCTGAATAAGCCCCTATCTTCAGCAAGCGCGATCACATCCGGAGGCGTGCCGAGGATCGGGACTCCGGCTTTTTGAAGCTCTTCAGCAATGTTTAGCGGCGTCTGCCCGCCGAATTGCACAATGGCGCCAAGCGGCTTCTCATGTTGGCATATCGACAGAACGTCTTCGACCGTCAGCGGTTCAAAATAAAGCTTGTCGGAAGTGTCATAATCTGTGGACACCGTCTCCGGGTTGCAGTTAATCATTATGGTTTCAAAACCAAGCTCCCTGAGCGCCAGAGCTGTATGCACGCAACAGTAGTCAAATTCGATGCCCTGTCCTATTCTATTGGGCCCGCCACCCAGTATGACGACCTTTTCGCGGCCAACCGCTTCCGCTTCTGATTCTGCTTCTGCCTCCGCCTCTGCTTCCGCCTTGAATCCCTGTCGGCGTCTCGACTCGGCAAGCTCGCCGCCAAGCTTGCCTAACCCATTATATGTCGAATAGTAGTATTCTGCGCAGGCGCCGCTTACAGGGACTATATCCCACTCCTCGGATATGCCTGTTACGCCTCTGTGCATCCTGATATACTCTTCCGGCACTTCAAGCAGCTTAGAAAGATACTTGTCCGCGAACCCGTCCTTTTTCGCCCTCGCCAACAGTTCGCCGGGCAATACTCTTTTTTTGTACGTCAGTATTTCATTTTCCAGCTCTACAAGCTCTTCGATCTGCTCTAAAAAATACTTTTTAATTTTTGTAATTCTGTGAATTTCATCGACTCCGACGCCTTTGCGCAGCGCTTCGTATATCGCAAAATATCTTTCGCTGTTTGGAACCGCTATTTTCTGGCGCAATGCTTCTGCTGAAATGTCATTGAAATCCTTTGCGAACCCCGGGCCGCTTCTACCGATCTCCAGCGATCTGATCGCCTTTTGGAATGCTTCTTTAAATGTCCGCCCGATGCTCATGACCTCGCCGACAGCTCTCATTTGCGTTCCGAGCTTGTCTTCTATGCCGGGGAATTTCTCGAATGCCCAACGCGCAAACTTCAAAACTACATAATCGCCGTACGGCACATATTTTTCCATAGTGCCGTCTTTCCAATACGGGATCTCATCAAGAGTGAGCCCTGCTGCCAGGAGAGCCGACACATAAGCGATCGGGAACCCTGTGGCTTTTGACGCAAGCGCCGAGGAGCGCGAAGTTCTCGGGTTGATTTCTATTATGACTATCCTGCCGGTATCGGGATCGTGCGCAAACTGCACATTTGTCCCGCCTATGACGCCGATTTCCGATACAATGCCAAATGCGATGCTTTTTAGCCTTTCCTGCAGCTCTTCTCCAATAGTTATCATAGGCGCTGCGCAAAACGAGTCTCCGGTGTGTACCCCCATCGGGTCGATATTCTCTATCATGCAGATTGCTATCATCTGGTTTTTTGAATCTCTGACAACCTCAACTTCAAGTTCTTCCCATCCCGATACGCTCTGTTCCACCAAAACCTGCCCGATCAGCGACGATTGCAGCCCCCTGCTGACAACTGCCTGCAATTCTTCTTTGTTGTACACCAGGCCTCCGCCTACTCCGCCCATAGTATAAGCGGGGCGGATTACTACAGGGTACCCTAGTTCAGCCGCTGCCGCTTCTGCCTGCTCCACGCTCAGCGCTTCGAAGCTTCCCGGCATCTCTATGCCAAGTTTGTCCATGGTTTTTTTGAATTCGATTCGGTCTTCGCCGCGCTCTATGGCGTCAAGCTGAACCCCTATCACGCTGACATTGTATTTATCCAGCACGCCTGCTTTTTGGAGTTCAAGGCTCAAGTTAAGGCCTGATTGGCCGCCTAAATTCGGAAGCAAAGCATCCGGTCTTTCTTTAGCTATTATTGCCGTCAGGCTGTTGACGTTGAGCGGTTCAATGTACGTGATATCCGCGACGACAGGATCTGTCATGATTGTGGCGGGGTTGGAGTTTACCAGAATTATTTTGTATCCGAGTTCTTTGAGCGCTTTGCACGCCTGGGTCCCCGAGTAGTCAAACTCGCATGCCTGGCCAATGATGATAGGGCCTGACCCAATAATCATAATCGTGTTTATATCTGTTCTTTTCGGCATCTCCGCGCTCTCCTTAAAGCTATCGTATCTATGTATGAGTCCTGTTCGCCGAGCCTTATTCCCCTAGGCTCTTTGAGCTCCAAAGGCTACATCAGACTACACCTTGCGCCAGCATCGCTTCCGCCACCTTGAGGAATCCCGCGATATTTGATCCGACTACGAAATTGTCTGCGAACCCGTATTCGCAGGCCGCGTTCGCGACGTTATGGTAGATCCCTTTCATTATCCCCTTGAGACGGTTGTCGACCTCCTCGAATGTCCATGACAGGCGGGAAGAATTCTGGCTCATCTCCAGCGCAGAAGTCGAAACTCCGCCCGCGTTAGCTGCTTTGCCCGGCCCGAACAAGACCTTGTTTTCGATCAGATAGTCCGTCGCCTCAAGCGTCGTCGGCATGTTGGCCCCTTCACATACGGCAATCACGCCGTTTTTGACAAGTTCTTTCGCGTCTTCCAGATTCAGTTCATTTTGCGTGGCGCACGGCAACGCAATGTCCGCTTTGACGCTCCAGATGCCTTTGCCGCTGTGGTATTCGGCTTTCGGCCTGAACTCCTGGTACTCCTTGATCCTTCCGCGCTTTATGCCTTTTATCTCTTTCACAGCGCCAAGATCTATACCTTCCTTGTCGTAGATCCAGCCGCTCGAATCGCTCATCGCTACAACCTTCGCTCCAAGTTGCGTTGCTTTTTCCACCGCATATGTAGCTACATTGCCCGACCCTGAGACGATGACAGTTTTTCCCTCGTAAGATTGCCCATGATCGCGCAGCATTTCATCTGAAAAGTATATCAGCCCGTATCCTGTCGCTTCTGTCCTCGCCTTGGAACCGCCGTATGTAAGCCCTTTCCCTGTAAACACGCCCTCAAAAATGTTTTTGATCCGCTTGTACTGGCCGTACATATATCCTATTTCCCTGCCGCCCACGCCGATATCTCCGGCCGGCACATCTGTGTCTGCGCCAATATGGCGATAGAGTTCGGTCATGAAACTCTGGCAAAAAGCCATGACTTCGCGGTCAGATTTCCCTTTCGGATCAAAGTCGCTGCCACCCTTGCCGCCGCCAATGGCAAGCGTCGTCAGGGAATTCTTGAATATCTGCTCAAATCCCAAAAACTTGATAATGCTCAGGTTGACTGACGGGTGAAACCTGAGCCCGCCCTTGTATGGGCCGATCGCGCTGTTGAACTGTACGCGATACGCGCGGTTGACGCGCACATTACCTTCATCGTCGATCCACGGCACCCGAAACAGAATCTGGCGCTCCGGCTCTACCAAGCATTCGAGCAGTCCTGCTTTCGCGTACTTATCATCCTTGTCGACCACTGGTTTCAGCGACTTGAGAACCTCGGTGACGGCTTGGTGAAACTCCGGCTGATTTGGGTTATTCGCAATTAATTCACTTAATACTTTCTCTACGTAAGACATGATGTTCCCTCCTGTTTTTTCTATAATGTTAATATTACAGCATTTCTTTTCTGAGTTCTTCGCCTGATTTTGCCGACAGATAAGCGACAGGTATATCAAGCGCGGTGAACGCGCCTGTTTTTCCCTCGCGGTGCAATCGGCAGGCAGCTCGCGCATATGCGACCAGCACGCTTGCGGTATACTCCGCGTTATGGCCAAGATTCAGCGAAAATTCAAGGGTCTGCCTGCTGCCGTTTGTTTTCCCGCTGTGTATGACGAATCCGCCATGAGCCATGCCTGCATGGTTGGCGTCAAATTCATCTTTGCTAATGAAGTGGACGACCGTGTCATAATCCGCAAAATAATTTGGCATGGTCTTTATGCTCTTTTCGATTTCTTCTTTGTTTGCCCCTAGTTTTGCGACTACGAAGCATTCCCTGATATGCTTCTCCCTGTTTGAAAGCATCTCGCCCTCGCCTTTTCTTGCTTTTTCTACCGCTGCGCTTATAGGAATAGTATATTGGATTGCTGCTTCTACGCCGTCTACCCTCCTAATCGCGTCAGAATGGCCCTGGCTGACGCCTTCGCCCCAAAATGTGCATCCCGATCCTTGCGGCAATATAGCCTGCGCCAGAACCCTGTTGAAAGAAAACAACCCCGGATCCCAGCCGGCAGAAATAACGGATACCAAACCCGCGTTCATTGACGCCTCGTTCATCGCGTCGAAGTATTCTGGGATTTTTGCGTGCGTATCGTAACTGTCGACCGTAATAAAATCTTTTGCGAATTCAGGCCCCTGTATCGGCAGATCAGTCGCCGAGCCCCCGCAAAGGATCATTATATCGATTTTCCCCTTAAGGTTTGCCGCGTCGCCCACATTGAGCTTGAGCGCGGTCGGCGTATCGATAGTCAATTCGCTTGGGCGCCTCCTGGTCAGTACTGCCGCAAGCTCGAAATCAGGGCATCGCTGTATCGCTTTTTCCGCGCCTCTCCCTATGTTGCCGTACCCTACGATGCCGGCTCTTATTCTTTGCATAGCTATCCATCATTCCTTTCTTTTTGCCGGATTGTCGCGGTAATCGCGCAGATTACCCGCTTTAAGAAGCGTAATTGTCAAAGTAACCCTGTATCAGTATTATCGGCGTCCCTTTATCGCCCGATCCACTCATCAAATCGCATAAACTGCCGATTAAATCCGTATATCTCCTCGGCGTCGTGCCTAGAGCCTTGTCTTCCAGGTTTTCGGTCTTTGCCTTTATTGCCTTGCCGACTGCTTTTTTTATTTCGTTTTCGCTTTTCCCGGCAAATTCGTTGTCCAGCATGTATTTGAGCTTAATCTCGTTTGGCGTCCCGCCAAGCCCCGGCGTAAACGCCGGCGAAACGACCGGATCGGCAAGCTCCCAAATTTTCCCGACAGGATCCTTGAACGCTCCGTCGCCATAAACCATTACTTCGACTTGCTTTCCGGACGCTTTTTTTATTTGCCGCGCTATTTCATTTACTACCGATTCGCAATCCCTTGGGAATAGCTTTACGGAATCTTCCGTCGCTTTGTTCGAGCCCAGCAGCCCGTACTGCTCGTTATAGCCGCTATTGTCAACCGGGCATGACAGCACATCGTCCAGACCGTAAACGATTTCGGCTCCCGCATCTCCTAAGAGCTTCTTTGACCTGAATCGGGTATGTACGTCGCAACACAGCACATTCTTTGTAAAATCAAGTATCTTTCTGACGTCATTAGCAAATACTATCTCAATATGCTCGCCGAATGATTTATAGTATTCAACATAATCCAGATTTGTAAACACATGTTTCGTGTCGTAACCGAATGTATTGCGGTAAGTCTTTTCACTAAGCACATCCGTATATGGGTTGACGCCCGCTTTATCCAGCGCGCTCCATGATATGAGCTCGTTGCCGACTTCGTCCGCCGGATAAGACAACATGATATATAGCTTTTCGCACCCCAGCGCTATACCTTTCAAAATATTGGAAAAGCGATTCCTCGATAAAATCGGAAATGTAATCGCCAGAATTCCGCTCGGAAATTTATTGCGTATATCCGCGGCAATTTGTTCGCAGCTCGCATAGTTTCCCTGAGCGCGGGCGACAACGGCCTCTGTTATTCCAATAACGTCTTTGTCCCTTAGCTCAAATCCTTCGTTCTCTGACGCTGCCAGCACGCTATTTACAACTATTTGCACAATATCGTCGCCCGCTTTGATTAATGGAGCGCGAAGCCCTCTCGCGACTGTTCCCACAGATCTCATTGTCATTCTCCTCCGGTGCGTTTTTCCTTTCGAATAAATTCCGTATAGCCGGAATCTTGACTTTTTATTGCGTACACAATATAATCCACAAAGTAGAATAAGTAAAATTAATTGTTTTAATGTCACTGATAATGAGGACTTATCGCGATATGGATATTAGTCTTGAACTTTACAGATTCTTTTACGAAGTCGCAAAAGCGGGCAATGTCACAAAGGCGTCTGAAAAACTCTTTGTGTCGCAATCCGCTGTTTCGCAAGCAATAAAGCAACTGGAAACCAAGCTCGGCTGCAAGCTTTTCAACCGCAACGCGCGCGGTGTACAACTGACTACGGAGGGCGAAGTCCTTTATACCTTCGCTCGCGAAGCTATGACTTTAATTGAAAACGCGCAGGAAAAGCTATCCATTATGAAGAGCCTGCAAGGCGGAGAAATAAAAATAGGGGCGTCCGACACGGCTTGCAGCTTGTTTCTTCTCCCCTATTTGGAAAAATTCAGCACAGCGCACCCCGAAATCCACATATCGGTAATTAACCGCACGACGCAGGAATTGATAAAGCTTCTTAAAAATGGATCTGTCGATATTTCTTTTGTCAATCTTCCTGTGGCATATGATGAGCTGCTTGAAATATCGCCTGTAATGCAGATCCACGACTGCTTTGTGGCTGGCGCGAAATACTCGTATTTGGCGGAATCTGCGATCCGTTTGAGGGATTTGTGCAAATATCCCATACTTATGCTGGACAGCAGCAGCAATTCCAGAAAGCATATTGAAACGTTTTTGGCAAGTCATGAAATCGAGATAAAGCCGTCGATAGAATTGGAAAGCCTTTCGCTGCTGTCGGAATTGGCTAAAATCGGCCTTGGCATTGCGGCAACGATCAAGGAAGACGTGCAGAATATGATAGATTGCCACGAACTGTATGAACTGCGCTTTTTCGAAACGCTGCCGACGCGCAATTTAGGGCTGGCGCAAATACGCAACGTTTCCTTATCTTTTGCGGCGGAGGTTTTCAAAAAATCTGTTCTGCCGGAACCATAGCAAAAACCAGTGTTTAAAATCCAACGGAAAGCATATCTTTGTGCTCCCGTTGGATTTTTCATTTATATTGTTTTTGCGGACCAGCGCTGCAATAGCGTCAATTCCGGCGTTTTATACCCCATGATCCTGCGGGTCGCCTTCCGGCGCGGGCGTGGGCGACGGATCCGGCGAGGGGTCCGGCGATGGGTCGGGTGATGGATCCGGCGACGGGTCTGGCGAAGGATCCGGTGATGGGTCGGGCGATGGGTCCGGCGATGGGTCGGGTGACGGATCTGGTGACGGATCCGGCGAAGGATCCGGCGATGGGTCGGGCGATGGGTCGGTCGACGGGTCTGTCGACGGGTCGGGCGACGGATCGGTCGACGGGTCTGGCCCATCGGACGGCACAGGAATCAAAATGATCCTGTTTGAAACGTTGTATCTGTCGCGGCCTATTAGTGTCCTGCTTATAAGGTTGTCTTCACTGTCAAAAACACTTTTGAACACGTCCACGACGTAACCTGTGGCTCCCGGATTGTCTACCACGGTTTGCCCGGGCGGCACGCTCGGGTCCTCTACCCTTATTTCCTCAATAGGGATCACAGCGATCCGTTCGTAGGATATCTCTATATGGGTATCGTCCAGCTTTGTGCCGATTATCCTGACTGTGAGATCGCGCCCCGTGACTTCTACCTCCAGCCTTGTCGGATAGTTTGTATTGTTCCTGAACTTAAAATCTATCGAGCCCCAGTCAACAGTTGCGTCGCTGCCAAGCGGGATATACGCTACTGTCATTCCATGCGGGCGCCTCTCGACAACCGCAAGATCGGCATGCAGGACTGTCGCATATATAGTTGACGATACCTGGCAGATCCCTCCGCCAATTTCCTGGACTATCCTGCCGCCGGAGTAGGCGTTTGCCATTTGAAACCCTCTTTCAGTGGTACGGCGCCCAACGACTCCATTGAATGAAAACACCTCGCCGGGGTTCATTAAAAACCCGTTGGCATAAGAAGCGGCAAGCTGAATGTTGTTCAGCCTGCTATTCGTGCCGGCTATCCTGGTGCTCCTTTCCGCCAGGACGTCGCGGTACAGCATGCTCTCGATCTGCTCCTTCGTGATCTCCGGCTCGAGCGTTATCAACGGGATAACGACTCTTTCGCCCGTTCCGGCCCTGTCCAGCATTGATTGCGCCGCAGCCATGTCGAAGCTGATCCCCGTCTGGCTGTCTGTTGCGCAGAACGTTGATGTGTCGAAAAATGAATCAACCGGCTCCACGTGTATCGTATCGTAAAGCAGATCCAAATCGACGTCTATGACTTCAGCCGGCGCCGGAGCATACTCCACAGTCAGGTGCGCCTTTTCCTCCAGTGCCCTGGTCAGCGTCGACACCGCCAGATCGAATACGGCATTTTCGTCAGCGGGCTGGATGCCCGTCCCTTTTACCACGGTTATGCTTGCAGCGGTTATATCGTAATAATTATCGACAAGCGCTTCATTGAATTTCCTTGTATGCTCCGTTGCCAGCACGCGCACAAGCTGATCATTGAAGCTCATTGTGCTTAAGTCTCTGAGGTCGACCCTGTTTCTGTAAGCGCTAATGAATGCCCTGACGTTTTCAAAGCGGGTTCCGCCCCTGCCATATTCATATGCAGCTGCGGCCGCTTCACCTGCGTCCAGCGAGAATCCGGCTTCATCGCCTGTTACCGTAAAACTGCTGCCGTCGGGGAATCTGACTGTAGCGGAAACCTCGGCAGCGTTGCTTTCGTACCCCTCGCCTATAAGCGTGCGGGTCGCTTCCTCAAGCGTCAGTCCGGATAATTTTATCCCATCCGCCCAGATATTCGGATAAATCGTATCCAGGCTGTCGACATAATTCCCCAACCATATCGCAAGCGCCGCTACGCCGACGACCAAAACTGCCAGCGCAATTATTGCGATTTTGACGCCGATCCTGCGTTTTGCTTTTGGCTTTGCCGCGACTTTTTGATTTTGCTTTGCCCCGGCCTGCTCAACAGTTCTGTCGTTAGTTTTCTCCGCAGGCTTTGCCGCGCCCCGGGTAGCGGTTTGCGTACTTGCCCTTGCCTTTGATTTAGTATTCCTTCCTTTTCCACTGACCAGCTTCATACTACCCTCTTTACTCTCCCATTAGTCTTTTCCGGAATTATACAGTTGAATTGTATATGACTTGTATATATTCTCGTGCTGTAACACATTTTTCAAATAAATATCCTAACCATATGAACAGCAAGTTGCATATTCATTTTGCCTACTCGTGGCGGTTGGCCAGCCTTCTTCCCCCGAAGAGCTCGGCTGCAATGGGCCGCTTGTTGAAAAGCGTCAGTTGCGTGCCGTCCCCGCCCTGCTGCGTCTGCCATGGCATGCTCACTTGTGTGCGCTGCCTCTGTTGCGCGTCTATGAGCTCCCCGATAAGCGTATTTGACAGCATGAACCCTTTTGGCGTGAATCTCCAACGCCCATCCTTGAAAAGCGCCCAGCCGTTTTCCTCATATTTCCGCAGCAATTCCAGCACGAAATCCATTTTCAGCCTGTATATGGCGTAGTATTCTTCTTCTGATATGCCGCGAGCCGTCCGCAAGCGGAGCAGCAGATATTCGCCCGCGTTCTCAAAATCAGACATTTCCTCGCTGTATTCGACAACGACCTGGCCCAGCTTGACGCGCTCTATGTATTTTTCTATATCCTCATAAAAACTATATCTGCATTGGCCGATATACGAATGGGCGCCCGGGCCAAATCCGATATACTCTTCTCCCAGCCAATACTTCAGGTTATGCTTCGATTCGTACCCGCGCCGCGCAAAATTCGATATTTCGTATTGTTTGTATCCAAAACGCGCAAGCATGTCAACCGCATATAAATACATATCGGCCTGTGTATCGTCATCTGGCACAAAAGGCGAATCTTTGAATACGTAAAGCTGCGTCCCCTCTTCGATTTTGAGCCCATAGCAGGAAATGTGCTCAGTCTTCAGCGCCACCGCCTTGGCCACGGTCTCGGCCCAACTGTCTTTATCCTGGGAAGGAAGCCCATACAGTATGTCTGCGCTGATATTCGCAAAACCCGCTTGCCTCGCGTTTTTTACTGTTTCTTCGGCGTCCGCGAAAGTATGCGTCCTGCCAAGGCTTCTGAGCATCTTGTCGTCCGCGCTTTGCACGCCGATCGACAATCTGTTGAATCCGGCGCGCCTGAGCCTGATGAGCTCCTCTTTTGTTATCCCCCCCGGATTGATTTCAACAGTGATCTCGGATTCCAACAGCACATGCCCGTGCTTCTTAAGGGCGGTGAGGATGCTTATCAGCCTGTTGGCGCCATAATGGTTTGGCGTGCCTCCGCCGAAGTACACTGTGTCTATGAGATATCCGTCGAGCTGCGGCGAGTATTCTTCAATATGCCTAATGACTGTAGTATGAAAAGAAGGCATAAGCTTATCGCCGCCGGCAAGCGAATAGAAATTGCAATATGCGCATTTGCTTGAGCAAAATGGTATATGTATATATATCCCTACATGTTTATCCATGCTATATATTATACGCATTTTTATTATACAAAGTAAATACGCAAAAAAATAAAAAGTGGAAATAATTAAAATTCTTTTGATTTTTTTACAATCTACAGGTATAATCGTTCCATCGTTCCAATATAAAACTTAAGTAACGGAGGAGATTTCATGAGTTTAAAAATCGGAATCACAGGATTCGGAAGGATCGGCAGGCTAGTATTCAGAGCGGCATACGAGCGTGGAATCGAAGTCGTTGCCATCAATGACGTCATGGCGCCGGAATATATGGCATATCAGCTAAAGTATGATTCAGTTCACGGCCGTTTTAAGCATGACGTAGCTTACACGGACAAAAACATCATCGTTGATGGCAAACCAATTATAAACTACTCCGAAATGAACCCGGAAGCAATTCCGTGGACAAGCTGGGGGGTTGATTATTTGATAGACGCCACCGGAGTATTCACGTCAGAACCAAAAGCGTCGGCTCATCTGAAATCCGGTGTAAAAAAAGTAGTTATCACATCGCCGACGTCTGATATCCCAATGTTTGTAATGGGCGTCAATCAAGATAAATACAACACTTCGATGAATCTAATCTCTAATGCGTCGTGCACGACGAATTGCCTGGCCCCGCTCGCAAAAGTCCTTAATGACAAATGGGGCATCTCATCAGGCCTTATGACAACCGTTCATGCGACGACCGCCACGCAAAAAACTGTTGACGGCGTTTCCCTCAAGGATTGGCGCGGCGGAAGGGCTGCCTCGACAAATATCATCCCATCGTCAACCGGAGCCGCGGCTGCCGTAGGAAAAGTAATTCCTGAGCTGAACGGCAAATTGACCGGCATGTCGCTTCGCATACCCACGATAGACGTCTCTGTCGTAGACCTGACAGTTAACCTCGAAAAGTCTGTCAAGTATGATGACATTTGCGCGGAAATGAAACGCGCTTCTGAAAACGAGCTCAAGGGCATTATGGCTTATACGGAAGACGCAGTCGTTTCAAGCGATTTTCTCGGCGACACGCACACTTGCATCTTTGACGCCACGGCTGGCATTCAGCTCACCGACAATTTCGTCAAGCTCATAGCCTGGTATGACAATGAGTGGGGCTATTCGAACAAAGTCATCGAACTTGCGGAGTATGCTTACAAGGTGGACAATTCTTAGAAATAAAAAACCGGCAGGCGTCAGAACAGAAAGCGCTCCAGCGCAAAGGCGTCCGCTATTGCTTTTTCCTCTTGCCTATTCTTTGCAAGTAACCGTCCATCTCTATCTCATCCTTGATTTCAAGATCGCGCGCCCCTGCGAGCGATTCCAAATGGTGTGTCAGCTCGTGCGAAATCAGCTTCTTCAGATTCGATCGCATCTGCCCGTGCGTACAGCCCCCGTGGACAGCGCAGACAGACCCGTAGTATATGACTATATACCTGCCCATCTGGTTATGGTTGTATTCGCCAAGCGTATACAGCCCTCCGTCCGGATCCGCGTCGCTGTACTTTGTTTCCGCAAGCAGGCTCACTCCCCCGTTGAGTTCATGGAACACTTCATCCGGGAGCTCTGCGACTATTTCGTCCAGCATCTGATTTATATCGTCGATCGAAAACAATACTGCCGCCCTCCCTGTCCGTCAGGGCTCGGATGCAGGAGCGCAAAGCGCGAAACGCACCTGAAACCGCATTCCGCCGCCGGCACGACTGGCGGCGGTTACTTTTCCGTTCAGCTCGCGCACTGTATCCCACACGATGGCAAGCCCTAACCCGCTGCCTCCGACTTCGCGCGACCGGGCTTTGTCTACCCTGTAAAACCTGTCGAAGATATGCGTAATATCTTCGTCCGGAACTCCGACGCCCCTGTCGTCAACAGTCAGCTCCACTGTGTCCCCGCCGTTAATTACCAGCCTGACGTTCACGCTGCCGTCGGGTTTGTTGTATTTTATCGCGTTTTCTATAAGGTTGAATACGATCTGGTGTATTGAATCATCAGTAGCCAGAACGAAGCACCCATCCTCCAGTTCAGATTCGATAGTCAACCCGCGCCTGTCTGCAAGCGGCCTCAGCATCCTCAGCGCGACAATAACGGCGTTTTTCATATCGACCATGGTCTTTTCATCAGGCACGCCGCTATCGAGCCTGGTCAGCGTCATCAGCTTTCCTGTAGTGCGAGCCAGGCGTTCCGCCTCTTGCCCTATATCGCTTATGAACTCATGCATTGTTTCTTTCTCGATGCCCTCATTCTGAAGTATGCTATCGCTGAGCAGCCTTATCGAAGCAAGCGGCGTTTTCAGTTCGTGCGACGCATCGGCGACAAAGCGCCGCCTCACCTCGTCTGTTTCCCGCAGCCTGTCTGTGAGGCTGTTGAATTCGTCGCCGAGCAGAGCCAGTTCATCGTGGCCGCTCATGCTGATACGGTAACTGTACTGCCCTTCCCTGACGGATTTTATCGCGTTGATGACGCTTGTGACGCGCCGCATGACCGACCATATGATGAGCACCATCATAACTACGGAAAAGAAAGCGATGATTACCGAGATATTCCGCAATGTCCTCTGCATTGCCAACAGAATTTCGCCTTGCTCGGGATCCTCGTCATGTACATATACCGATCCAATGATAATCCCTCTGCTCATAACCGGTATAAATACGCTGCTAAAAAAAGAGCCTCCGGAAAATCGGGCATAAAAAATATCAAACCCTTCCAACGCCTGTAATATGTACTCTGTCGGAAAGTCTGTATGCAGCGCCCTTCCTGTCGGGTCGTAAAGAGCTTTTCCATCCGGATCTGTTATCACTATTTGCGTAACCCCGGTCACGCCAAGTTGTTCCATGACCCTGTTGACGTCGTCCCCATCCGCGAGCAGATTGAATGTTTCTCCAAGATGTTCCGCTATTAGGGATGCGTGGCTTTGCACAAGCGTCTGTTTCGACCCGAAAATCATATTGCGCGACGACAGCAGGAAAAATGTATTCATCAGTATAAGCAATACAGCAATGACCGAGAAAAAAGTCAGGGCGAATTTGGTCCGTATGCTGCTGAAAAACCTCAGTTTTCTAATATTCCCCTCTGATATAGTACCCTACCCCCCACTTCGTCAAGATGTATTCCGGTTCCGCGGGGTTTTCTTCCAGCTTTTCCCTAAGCCTGCGGATATGCACGTCCACAGTCCTGATATCGCCTTGGTATTCGTATCCCCAGACGATATTGAGCAGCATTTCTCTGCTGTACACGCGTCCGGGATTCTTGGCAAGGAGTTCAAAAACATCAAATTCCTTGACTGTGAGCTCTACCGGAACGTTGTTTCTCATCGCGACGCGCTTATCGGTGTCTATAGTTATATGCCCGATTGTCAATACCGCGTTAGTCACATTGCTGACAAGCGCCGATCGTCTGATAAGGGCGCGCACCCTTGCTTTCAGCTCAAGGATATTAAACGGCTTCGTAATATAGTCGTCGGCTCCGTATTCAAATCCGATGACTTTATCCATATCTTCGCCGCGCGCAGTGAGGAAAATTATCGGGACTGTCGAAAACTCCCGGATTCTCATGCATGCTTCCAGCCCGTCAAGCTCAGGCATCATAACGTCGAGTATTATGAGGTCGTATCCTCCGCTTCTGGCGAGTTCTACAGCCTCGTTGCCGTCATATCCCGCATCGACTTGATACCCCTCGTTCTCAAGGTTGAACTTTACCCCCTTGACCAGCAGCTTTTCATCGTCTACAACTAGAATCTTCATTTTATGTCCTCAATTTCCTGCGCCATCGAAGTGTTTTTCATTAAACTGTTATCTTTTCCCTGATCGTTTCATATCTTTTCTCTCCGATCCCGGAAACATTTCTAATTTCTTCAATGTTTGCAAACGGCCCGTTCAAGCTCCGGTACTCAATAATGCGCCCCGCTATCACAGTGCCGATTCCGGGCAGATCCATCAGTTCCGCATGCGATGCTGAATTGATGTTTATCCTGCCATCATTGTTTCTGGGCGCGCCCGGCTGCTCTGTCGCTTGCCCTGGGCTTGCGTCAGGCTGCGCGTTGGCGTCTGCTGTCTCCCCGCTTTCCTGAGCGTTTTGTTCTCGGGCAGGTTGCGCCTCGGCAGGATTGCCGGCAGCGCCGGAGCTTATGCTCTGTGTCTGCCCGTCCTGCGGCGCGACAGAAACAACGTTCACTGCAGTTTTCACGCCTGTGAAATACCCGCTCAGAAAACATATGAATGCGATCGTCAGGCCAATTACTACAAGTTCAAGTCTCCTAATCCTCATTTTCCATCCCCCAAAAATTCCGGGGGGCCGGGGCCTGCCCCTTATGCTTGATACACGACAGACTGTTAATAATATGAATTAGAAACCGTGAAGATTGTATGCGGTCTACATTCAGATTCCATGTAGCTTTTTACCCCTTTGATTATACCATGGATAAGCAAAAAAAGCTATACAAAAAGTACTGGCTGACACGTTTTTTTTATGATATAATGCCTCTGCTTGAATAACCATGAATGCTACAAAATGCGGAGATAAAAATGGCAAACACCAAGCGAGTCGCTATGCTTGCGATCATGATTTCGGCATTATTTTTTCTTTCATTCACAACGACAAAAGCAGATGAAGACTATTTTTTCTCTGACCTTGCCGGCAATGCCGCGGTTCTTGCGGAACTCGACAGCGGAGACGTATTGTTCGGGCAAAACATGAACAGACGCCACCCGGCGGACGCGCTTGCCAAGGTAATGACGCTTCTTGTTGCGTTGCGCGCATGCGAGGACGGAGCAGCCGACCCGTACGAGCTTGTCGTTATGACAGAGTCCGCGTGGTTTGACGTGACCCAAACAAGCACATCGCAAAATATACGCCCCGGCGAAGAAATGACGCTGCTGGATCTCATGTACTGCGCGTACGTCGGCAGCGCTAATGAAGCTTGCAATCTAATAGCAGAGCATATAGCCGGCAGCATAGAAGCGTTCGTTGTTATGATGAACGCTTATGCTGATGAAATCGGATGCGAGAACACGAATTTTACAAACCCGCATGGCCAGTATGACGCGGATCAATATACGACGGCATACAACCAATATATGATTTACCGCGAGGCGTTGGAATACCCGCTATTCGTGGATATCACCGGAACGCTCCGGCATACTGCGGAGAGTTCTGACAGGTCGAGCGAACTGAGTTTCACAGGCACAAATTCTATGCTGAACTCAGGCAGCAAGTATTACTACAGGCATTGCGTGTCGGGACTGGCAAGCGCTGTATTCAGCAATGGCGCTACGGGCGCCACATATGAAGGCGGATATTCGATAGTCGCTCTTGCTGAATCTGATGGACTGTCGCTTGTGGCAGTCATTCTCGGTTCGGATACCGTCATGTATGAAGACAACTCTGTGGATATGAGAAATCTTACCGAAGCCCGCCGTCTTTTTGAGTGGGGCTTTTCAAATTATTCCTTGCGAACTATTTTGCTCCATAGCGACCTTGTCGCAAGAGCTCCTGTGCTCCACGGCGCCGGAGCCGATTATGTGATTTTGCACCCTGAGACTACGATAACCTTGCTTCTCAGAAATGATATTCCCAACGACGCTTTCCTGCAGGACTTGACTATTTATTGCGAAGACAGCGAAGAGCCTTTGGTCGCGCCGGTCGAAGCAGGCGACGTATTAGGCGAGCTGACGCTGACATATGTCGGCGATGTAGTAGACGAGCTGACGCGGAAATATGCCGGCGAGGTTTACGGACCTATTCAACTCATAGCAATTTCAAGCATCGAGCTGCATAAGCTCCAATATGTGAAAATGCAGATAGCCGATGTTTTGTCAAGCACAGCAGCCAGGATCATAATAACAATTCTTGCAATTATGATCGTTGCATACGCCGCGCTCGTAATAAGATATAACATTATCCGGAGAAGGCGCATTCAAAGAAATAAGGAAACAAGACAAAAAATAATCAATGATCGCCAAAACCAGAAACAGACTCCTTATGACGACACACGAAAGACAAAACCTTAGGCGGCTGCGAGGCGAACAGCGCTCAACTTCCGACCACAACAGGCGACATACGCCATTCCTGGCCCCCAACGCGTTTGATCTCGTCAGGGTACGCAAGCACATACAAGTCTGTCGCTTCGCATTCTTTGACGAACATTTTTATTGCCTGCTCAGACAGATCGCGCACAGACGCCGGTTTTGTTATGACAGGCAAAAGTGTTTTTTTGCGCGCATCCTTGAGAAGCTTCATGCCTGTAGCGTTCATCGCGAGCACTCTAACGTATGGCGGCGGCTCTTTTGTATCTGCCGCCGTTATCCCCAGGCATGCGCACATAACCAGTCTTCGGATCCTCGACATGGAGTACCGCTTTGTTTTTGTCTTTTCCAATATTTCTGCGACCGTCGGTTCAGACAAAGCATACCGCTTGAGCCGGTTGTCCAGCCCCTCTGATACGCCCGGAACCCCGGAGAAATCCTCGATCATGCGCAAACGGGACAGCATCGCGAGTTCCAATGATTTGACTGAAACCGGCCCCCGTCCGGCAGCTATCTCCCCGATCCCGACCATGGCCGCGCCATATGGCATGTCCCCCCAGGGTTCCTGATATCGAAGCAGCTTTTTTCTCAAAGACGCCGCTGATAATCCTGCGTCGTTGTCATGGCTGTCCCCGGTTCTTGGCACGGTCAATGGATGTATTTTTGACCCAATTTTTTTGATGGCTTTTAGATACTCGATCCCAAGGAGATTGTTCGGCGACCCCAGAACAACAGATCGTTCCCCTAAAACCGCGTCAGCCGCTTTCTGCTGAGCGGACGCATATGGCAAGCCTCTCTTGAGCCATTCTTTCAATTGCATTGCGGCTGCGTCTGATACGAGCGCCGACGCAACGTCTCCAAGCGCGCTTATATCCCCCGATTCGCTGCCAAACGATATGTGGTCGCATATTCCAAGACTATCCAGCAAATACACGCCCGCAGTCGCGAATCCTTCTGCTGACAAAAGCGAAAAAGGCGCCGGCAGTTCGATAACAAGATCGGCGCCGCCAAGTATCGCCATTTTAGCGCGCGCGTGCTTGTTGAAAACCGCGAGATCGCCGCGTTGCACGAAATTGCCGCTCATAACGCAAATAACGGCGCAGTCTTCGCCAAGAATCTTCCTTGTCTTTTCAATATGCCCTGCATGACCCATGTGAAATGGATTATACTCGCAGATAATTCCCGCTGTCGCCATCAAAACCTCCGAACAAACAACTATTGATATTTCCCGGTCAATGTATTAGAATGTATTTCGTTCTGATTCTATTTCAAATCAAAAATTTTTTCAAGGGGTTGTATAAATGAACATATTAGTCATCAATGCAGGAAGCTCTTCCCTGAAATATCAATTGTTCGACATGACGAAAGAAGCGATACTCGCCAAAGGCCTTTGCGAACGCATAGGAATTGACGGGCAATTGAAGCATACGCCTGTCTCGAACGGAAAGCCTGTTTTCGACAGCGCTATTCCTCTTCCCACGCATGAGGAAGCGATAGCCGCAGTAATCGAAAAGCTCACCAGTCCCGACTACGGCGTCATCAACAGCCTTTCAGAGATAAACGCAGTAGGGCATCGCGTCGTCAACGGAGGACGGAAATTTTCGGAAAGCGTCCTGATCGACGAGAACGTCATAGACGCTATTGAAAGCTGCGTCCGGCTCGCCCCGTTGCATAATCCGGCAAACCTTATGGGCATTTCAGCGTGCCGGAAGGCTATACCGGGAGTGCCGCAGGTCGCTGTCTTTGACACAGCGTTCCATCAGACGATCCCGGAATATGCGTATGTGTATCCAATCCCATACAAATACTATGAACAGCACGACATCCGCAAATACGGCTTTCACGGGACATCTCACCGCTTTGTATCGGCGCAGGCTGTCGAACTTTTGGGAGGCAAAGCTGCCGGGACAAAAATCGTCACCTGCCATCTTGGAAACGGCGCATCGCTTGCCGCGATCAAAGACGGCAAAAGCATAGATACGACAATGGGCGTCACGCCGCTTGAAGGCCTGCCTATGGGCACCAGATGCGGAAGCATAGATCCCGCAGCAACAGAATTGATCTCATCGATCGAAGGCAATATTTCAATAAGCGAGACTATGAATATCCTGAATAAGAAATCCGGCGTCCTTGGCGTCTCCGGCGTTTCTTCGGATTTTCGCGACCTCGAAGCCGCTGCCGGCATCGGCGGCGACAATGCGGAACCAAACAGCCGCGCGAAACTAGCTCTGGACATCTACTACTATCAGGTAGCCAAATTCATCGGTTCTTACATCGTTGCTCTCGGCGGCTTGGACGCGATAGTCTTCACTGCCGGCGTCGGCGAGAATTCTCCGCCTACACGCCAAGGTATTTGCAGCCACCTGAAAGGCTTTGGAATAACGATTGACAATGATAAAAACGGGGTAAGAGGAACCGTTGATATCACAGGAGGGGGTTCCTCCGCCAAAGTTTTTGTCATTCCTACTGACGAGGAGCTTGTCATAGCGCGCGATACAATGGATATTGTAAAATAAATCTTGACTTTTATGCTACCAAATGATAAATTATTAAGGCCGCTTTGAATGGGTTATCAAGCGATGGTGTATTTGCCTTCCACCCCCGATAGCGAGTCTTAATTAATTTTGAGGAGAAAATCAATGACGCACGCTATTGTCGAAACAGGCGGAAAGCAATACAGGGTAAAGGAAGGCGACGTAATCTATATTGAAAGGCGCCCTGTAGAATCGGAAGACAAAATAACGCTTGACAACGTACTGGCAGTTATTGACGAGAGCGCCACAAAAATCGGGACGCCGTACGTTGATGGCGCCACAGTAGAAGCAAGCGTCGTAAAAAACGGCAAATCAAAAAAAATCATCGTGTATAAAATGCATCCGAAAAAAGGCTACAGAAGGAAGCAAGGCCACAGGCAGCCGTACACAAAAGTTCAGATCGATAAGATCACGCTATAGAAACTGCAAAGTGATCGGGAGGTGTAGAAATGGCACATAAAAAAGGAATGGGTTCGACAAAGAACGGGCGCGACAGCAAATCCAAGCGGCTTGGCCCCAAGCGCGCCGACGGGCAATACGTCCTGGCGGGAAATATCCTGGTACGCCAGCGCGGCACAAAAATCCACCCGGGCACGAATGTAGGCCTGGGAAATGATTTCACTCTTTTCGCATTAAAAGACGGCAGAGTCCGCTATGAACCGATGGGGCGCGACCGCAAATGCGTTTCCGTCTATGAGGAAACCGCGCAATAGCAGATTTATGCATACACAGCATCAAAGCGTTGGATGATTCCTGCGCTTTTTGCTTATAACTCCAAAATCTATTGCGTTTATGACGTTTTTTGTATTATAATAGAGCAAACAAAGAAAGAGATGAAGTATTTATGCGAACCAGAATTACAGCTGATAGCACATGCGACCTCCCTCAATCCATAATCGACCGATACGATATAGGGATAGTACCGCTCTATATTATCAAGGATGAAAAACCATACAAGGATCGGTTGGAAATCAGCGTGAATGATATTTTCGACTATGTGGAAAGCGGCGCAGGGATGACGCGCTCCAACGCTATCAATATATCAGAATACCAGGAATATTTTTTACAGTCGAAAAAAGACTACGACGCCGTTATTCATATATGCATAAGCAACCAATTCTCCGTCTGCTTCCAGAACGCAAAGCTGGCCGCCGAGGAAATAGACAACGTATATGTTGTGGATTCGCTCAATTTATCCACGGGCAGCGGCCATCTCGTGCTTGACGCCGCGATAATGGCGGAAAACGGAATGGCTCCGGACAAGATCGTCGAGCAACTTGAGCGGTTGATTCCGCTGGTCGAGGCAAGCTTTGTTATTGGCACGTTGAAATACATGCATAAGGGAGGCCGCTGTTCCGGGCTCACCGCGCTTGGAGCAAACCTTTTGAAACTCAACCCCTGCGTCGAGGTTGTCGACGGCAAGATGGTCGTAGGCAAAAAGTACCGCGGAAGCTTTGACAAGATTATTCTCCAATATGTTGAGGACAAGCTCACGGACAGGGATGATATCGACACTAAGCGTATTTTTGTGACTTACCCGCCGACTATGGAAGATGGGCTTATCAGCCAAATCGTTGACAAGATTGCCTCCATCCGCGAATTCGACGAAATAATATGCTGTGACGCAGGCTGCGTAATTTCAAATCACTGCGGACCGATTTGCGTGGGTATTCTATTCTATCGAACAGGCGATTAGTCGGTTTTATCCGCGCTATTTCGCGCGGCCGGTCTTATAATCAAAAACAGGGGCATGGTTCAAAACGAACGTGATAGCCCCTGTTTTGCGTATTTATTTATATTTGCGCCAAGGTTGCATCTTACTCCGCAAAATCCGAAACGATAAGTTCGCATAAAGTATTGACAGCCTCCACTTCATCCGTTCCGTCAGCGATTATGCTGATTGTCGCCCCCTGGGCCACGCCAAGCGATAAAACGCCTAAAAGGCTCTTCGCATTCACCCTGCGTTCATCTTTTTCGACCCAAATGCTGCTCTTGAATTCGTTTGCTTTCTGGATTAGAAAGGTCGCCGGCCTTGCGTGGAGACCGACCTGCTTCATAATCGTCGCCTTTTTCTCATACATTGGCGTTCCTCCGATTCATTTGAGTAAGCTGCCGGGGGCAACCCCCTTGCCGCCCGCCTATGGCGCTTTCTTTCGCCTATGGCTTAGTTTATCAAATACAAGCTATATCGTCAATACATAATAATCACGTTTTTCCCGGTTGTAAGGGATTTCGGTTCTGATAAAAATCGCTTATAACTCGATAATTGTAACGCCATCCTCGCCCTCGCCATACCGGCCAAGCCGGAACGCCTTTATTCTCCCCTGTTCGCGCCTTAGCGCCTGATGCACTGCCTGGCGCATTGCGCCCGTTCCCTTTCCGTGAATTATCGACACAGTATTCAACTTTGCCAAACGCGCATTGTCGAGAAACCTCTCTAAGATCGGAATCGCCTCGTCTGTCTGCATCCCGCGCAAATCCAGCTCAGGTTTTGCCGCAAGTTCACGTAGTTTCGCCTCCGATTTTGCAAGCTGTCTTTTTATCTCCCGGCTCTGCTCATCAGGGACAAGATCTACTTCGTCCTTATTGACTGTAATTTTCATGATCCCGGCTTGAAGGGATAGAACACCGTCAGGGTTTATGGAAACAACTTCGGCAAGAGTCCCGTGGCGGCGCAGGCGCACCTTGTCTCCCGGGACAAGGTCGCGGGACAGCGGCTTGGCTTCTATTTCCGCAGCCGCTTCTCTTATCGTATCCTCAACCGCGTTCAATCTCCGGAATGCTTCCGACTTTTCATCATTGATTTTCTTCCAGTCCGTGTTGTCCGACGCCCGTCTGCGTATATCACGCAAATCAGCAATGACTGATTCGGCTTCGCTTCGCGCGTCGCTTATTATCCTCATCGCCTCGCGTTTTGCTGTTTCCTCAGCCTTTTCCCACTCGCTGCTGATTTTGATCTTTAGCTCTTCCGCTTTTCGGCGATCCTCATCCGCGTCTCGTCGCATTCTGTCCATCTCAAGCCGTTCGCTTTCCAGCGTAAGCCGCATCTTTTCCAGACTCTCAAGCGCGTCTTCTAACGACGCGTTTTCCGTGTTTACTCTGCTCTTCGCATCAGAAATCACGTTCTCCGGCAATCCTAGCCGTTTTGATATCGCAAACGCGTTTGATTTGCCAGGGATGCCGGTCACTAATTTATATGTCGGCTTGAGCGTTTCAACGTCAAATTCACATGACGCGTTTGCCACGCCAGGAGAAGTCATGGCATATATCTTTAGTTCCGCGTAATGCGTGGTAGCGGCTATGAGCGCTCCCCTGCCGCGCGCGTATTCGACTATCGCCGTCGCAAGCGCGGCGCCTTCGACTGGGTCTGTTCCTGCGCCCAGCTCGTCGAACAGCAAAAGCGAATCCCCGCTGAACGTCTCGAGAATACCCGTTATGTTCTTCATATGCGAAGAAAACGTCGACAGCGACTGTTCGATCGACTGCTCGTCTCCTATATCGGCCAGTATGCCGTCCAGCACAGGGACAAAACTCCCTTCGGCAGCGGGTATATGCAATCCACACTGCGCCATTATGCAGAGCAGCCCCAGAGTTTTCAGCGCCACGGTCTTCCCTCCGGTATTGGGGCCTGTTATCACCAGCGTATCAAACTCGTATCCAATGCGCACATCGATCGGAACAGCCTTGTCTTGCGGCAGCAGCGGGTGCCGTGCTTTGCGAAGATCTATGCATATGTTTTCTGCTACTTCCGGTTCGACTGCATTCATCTTATATGACAGTTTTGCTTTTGCAAAAATCAGGTCAAGCTCCACCAACGTATCGAAATCGCTGATGATATCGTCGCTGTGCTGTGCTGCATCGGCTGATAGTTCGAGCAGTATCCTTTCGATTTCCTGCTTCTCTTTCGCTGCAAGCTCACGTAGTTCGTTGTTGATTTGAACGACTGTCAGCGGTTCGACAAACAGCGTGGCGCCGGATGAAGATATATCGTGCACCAGGCCCGGAATAGCTGATTTATGCTCTGACTTCACCGGGACGACATATCTTCCGTTCCTAACCGTGATGATTGGTTCCTGCAGCGCTTTTGAATGTTCTGTCGATGTTATTATTTTGTTGAGCGTCTGCCTCACTTTGTCTCCTGCCAGACGCATATGCCGCCGTATATCGGACAATTCACGGCTTGCGGCATCCGCAATTTCATCCTCCGCTATGATCGCGGCTGATATCTTATTCTCCAGATTCTTATTGGAATTGAGCGCCATGAACAAATAGTCTATGGCCGTTTTTTCACTGTTCCCATCTTTTGAAGCATAGGCGATCGCCGCTGCCGAAGCTCTTAGCAGCGCGGCAATATCGAGCAGTTCCCTTGTATTCAGCATCCCTCCCAAATCAGCGCGTTTAACCATGCCCCGGATATCAATGATACCCGAAAAAGGCGGGCTGCTTTTCAGCGCCATCATATTCTTTGCGGCAGTCGTCTCCTCGAGGCGGCTTTTGACAAAAACGTTGTCGTCCGACGGCCTGATACGGAGGGCAGCCTCTTTCCCGGCGCCGCTCACAGTTTCGGCTGCCAGTTTTTCCAGGATTATCGGCAGCTCAAGAGTAATCAACGATTTTTCATACAGCATTGCGTTTTCCCTCTTTTTATCTGATAGAAGCATTACAATTGCGGCCGGGTGCAAAGATCCAAACCGGATGCGGTTTAGCCCGGCGAATCCAGAGAAGCAAGTCGGCTCAGGACCGGAGTCCGTAATTTGCATTACCATGCAATGAGGCTGTTGCATAAAGCGCAACAGCCCATTATTATATTGGCAATAAAACCGCTGATATGCAAGAACGCAAAGGCAGCTTTTATTGTCGAACGAAGCGAGCGTCGTGCCGCGCTTGCGGGGCATGACCGAGCGAGTGAAGACATCAAGGGGTATAATACCCCGCAGTCTCTGCTGCGGGGGTGGGGCCGGGGCTTGCCCCGGGGTCAATACCCCTTATTTGTGAAGTTTTAGATATCGTTTTTGCTGAACAGTACATAAAGTTTGTTTATGCGACCTCAGTCACACTATTTGGGAGCTCTATATATCAATATATCTGCTGAATACCCAACCGGTACCTTCGCCATATAACTCACTGGTATAGTTAATGCGATACCATACACCTGCCGGACCTACAGCCGATCTGGATACGAGACCAACAATATCGTCTGCCTCAAGGACGGCAACTACAGCGCCATTGTCATTGGGAGCAGAACGCACATACAAGTACCAGCAGTTTGCAACGATACCGAACCCTGACATTGAAAGGTCAGGAGGAGGCGGCGGTGGCGGTGGCGGCGGCGGAGGAGGAGGCGGTGCCGGCGGTGAAGGAACATTTATCACTCCCGCGCCAAGATATCTGCTATATACCCATCCGTTGACTGCGCCATACTGCTCGCTTTCAAAAGCAATGCGGTACCAGGGCAGTCCGTTGCCGGTGGATACGTCAAGAACGTTTACAACATCTCCCGCTCTGAGGATGGCAATAATATTGCCGTTGTCGTTCGGAGCGGAACGTACGTTTAGATACCAGCAATTAATTACGGTTCCAACGCTAAAGTCTGCACCATCTGCTAAAGCTGGCGCTGTGATCGAAATCATAATCGCTATTACGACTAACGCAAACAATAACGACTTAATTTTCCTCATATTTCGTCCTCCTAATATTATTACTGTTCAGCAAAAACGTTACCGGAAACTCCCCCAATTTCAGTTCAGCGCGCCCCTTATCAGACCGTCGCGCTTTTCAGTTGCCGTGTTCGCTTTAAATGATATATTTATACATTATCATAGTTTTTTGTGTAATACAAATATATTTTGACGAAAAAGAATAAATATCCGAAAATTTTCTACATTAATTTCATCATATTACTAAGCGCAATAAGTAATCCCGACACCCTGGTCAGTCGACAAGAATTCCGCTGCCATTTGCCGTGTTTCGCGAAAAATCTATATTCTCAAATAAGTCTCCGCCTATTATGTCATCGCCCGCAAGGCTTCTCACAAGGCCAAACCTATGCCCTATCGGGCCTGTTTCCGGCACTCTGAACGACCAGTTATGCTGACTAATATGACAAGCATATCCGGCCACAGCCATCTCATAGGCGGTGGCACCGCCGAAATTCTCCAAAGGTATGCTCCAGTCCATTGTAATCGCGTTTTCCCTGTACAAATGCAAATAGAGCTTTGGCGTATCCCATATTCCGTACCTATCGTACGAATCCCGGTGATATGTTCTGTCTGCCGCGCAGTCGACGGCGGTCATTATCGAAGCAGCGTTAAGCATATGCGCGCCATGGCCATATTCGCCATTGACGTCGTGCCCGACAACAACAAAGGGCTTAAATCTGCGCAAAAGCTCCACTTGGAAATCTACTACAGCGTCCCAACCGAATATTGATTTTGCCTGAGAAAGAGAATCCGCATAACGGTCGCGAAAACCACTGATAACCGGGTAGTTGCATACGCCCACGGTCCACAGCCCATTAAGCAATTCGTGCGGTCTTGGGGGCTGATTCCAATGATTCGTCATATATGCGACCTGCACGCTATATCCAAGCTCGCCCGCGTAATACGGCATGATTCCGACGAAATACAAGTGCTCATCGTCGGCATGCGTCGGCAAAACAAGTATATCCGCTTCGTACAATGGCGGGCTCCATATCTGCACCCAATCAGGCGGGACGCCCTCTGTGAAAGCATATATATCGCATATCCTGGCTCCCTCCGGAGGGATATTCATCGTCAATTCGCTCGATGGCTCCGTCAATTGAATGTATTCATGTATGAATCCGTCATGACCGCAAGTTTGGCGATAGTCGCCTGTGAGTTCCCATTCCCCCGGCGGCAAATCCCAGATTACATACAGCGCGTATATATCCTCTGGAGAACTAATTCCAATAGTTGCGCCACCCGATAATGCATGCTTTGTTGTATAGTCGCGGTCCAGCAGTACGCCGGCTCTTTTCCCGTCTGATATTGTTATCGTCAACCACCCTGTCAATTCTTCAGCCTGCTGCGGCGGCTCTGCGGGCGCTTCATCATCTGCTGCAGGTTCATCTTCAGGCAGTTGTTCCCGGTCCGGTTCATGAGCTATCTCCGGGGAGGGCGGAATGGATGGCATAGCCGCTGCGCCGTGTCCATCATCCTGCAGAGGCGTTGATTCAGCCTGTTGTGCAGTCATCGTGTGAGCCGGGTCGCTTGTCGGCGGTGCTGTCAAAGAAACATCCGTCGAGCTGCATGACAAGACGGCCGCCGCCACAGCAGCCGGGGCAACAATGAGAGCTATCCATCTGATAATGAGCGGTACAGTTTTTTTCTCTTTCACATAAAATATAATATCACTTTTCTAAAAAAGTGACAACATGGGCGCCGAAAAATATTGCATTTTCATGAGAATTTGTTATATTAGTTGGGAGATACGGATTATGGTCGAATATGCATAATATAAGAAAAGGATGATAACACAGGCATGGAAGACGGAACCCCCGGCGTTAAGCGCGTTATATTATTACCGCGCGCAGTTAGAGTCGCATTAAAATCCCTTTCGGTTCTGCTTGCGCTGCTTGCAGTGGTCATTATCGCTCTGTGCGCAGCGATGTGGGTGCTGGCTAAAGGCCCTTCTCCCACCGCTCAGCGTCTATTTGTAATGACCGTCAAAGAAACAAGCGCAGTCGGATTTCTTGCGAACATGTTTTTGTCAGAAACGGAAATCGATCAAATCATGAATCCCTCAATGCCAGAGAACACTGACTTGGATGCGACCGATCCATCGCTGATAACCTTGCCGTCTGTGAGGCCGCCTCAGCCTGCCGGATCGCCGGAACTTCCCGACAATGAATACAATGACGACGACAGCGATTACGCCGACATTGAGCTGCATGAGGTTACGGGCAATGGATATCGTGGTTATATGATGATAGTGCGCGACCCCAAGCGGCTTTTCGTCGGCACTCCGAATAATTACGGCGGCAGAGGCCTGACTTTGATGCAGATGGTCGAGGATTCAGGCGCTGCCGCGGGCGTCAACGCGGGCGGGTTTTACGATCCCGGCGGGACGGGCAGCGGCGGTATACCGGACGGGCTTGTCATCTGCGACGGCGAGCTGCGATGGGGAGCCGGTTCCGGCCGTACCAGCGTCATCGGTTTTGACTCCGACGGCATACTTCATGTCGGGACAATGTCTCCTGCGGAAGCCCTCGGGCTCGACCTGCAATGCGCCGTCACCTTTGGGCCTGTCCTTATTTCAAACGGAATACCGCAAACTGACAGGGCTGCATACAGCGGCATAAACCCCCGGACAGCGATAGGGCAACGCGCCGACAGCGCGGTGTTGCTTCTGGTAGTGGACGGCAGGCAAGTCGAAAGCCTTGGCGCGACATTCACCGACCTCATAGAGATATTTCTGGATTTCGGCGCGGTAAATGCCGCCAACCTTGACGGCGGGTCCTCGACGCTTATGATGCTGGATGGCGAAATAATCAATAAGTGCGCTTCGGTCAGCGGGCCGAGACCCCTCCCCACCGCATTTTTGGTCAGAGCGCTGACGGAAAGTGGCAATTAATGGAAAATGAACAACACGAGAGCAATAAAAACGTCCGGCGGCGCCGCCGCTTCGGGTTTTATTCGATACTTCTGCTGGTAGTTGCGGGTTTGATCGTCGCAATAGGCGTGGGGGCGTTTATATTCAGAGGATATATCCAAGCTTTCGAGGACTCCAGGATCGACTACATCATCAAGCAATTGCAGGATAATATTGATTATGGCTTTTGGGAGCATAACGCTGAAAGCGCGATATCCGCGCGTCTGACAGAATTTGAAACAGACGGCCCTGTCCCGATTTCGCCGCATCTCTCCCAGATACGGGATGTGCGGTATGTTCTGCGGCAAAAAAGCGACGAAAGCACAACCGAATCCCCCGTATACATAATAAGAGCAGGCGCGCGCGACATAGGCGTTGTGCGCTTTGTCCCGACAGAAAGCGTGGGATATGGTTATTACAGATGGGACGTCGGAAGCGTAGAGTTTCTCGACGGCTTTGTTGATTCCTTTTGCAGAAGCATCCATATCATCGCTTCCCAGAACGCCCAAATATCAGTAAACGGCGTGCCTGTTTCATCGGAATACCGCATTGACTGCGAATATGAATACGGAGCCGCCTATCTGATCGACGGGGTTTTCGGCGGCGTCGATATAGAAGTATTCGAGTTCGACGGTAGTGAATCAAGCCCTTACCATATTGAGAACGATTGGTATTTCTATCCGATCACGATTCCCTTTGCAAGGGAATTCAACATCATAGTCCCCGAAGACGCTTCTGTCTATGCGGACGGGGAGCAAATCGCTTATGATCGAATCACCGACGACAGCATTGCGCCTTTGGTTTTTTCGGGGGCTATAGAGCCGGAGGACGTTCCGGTGTTTTTGAATCGCTACGAGTTTGAGTTGGCAGACATCTATGTCGAGCCTGTCATAACTGTGCTCGACGCGCAAGGAAGGGAGCTTCTCACGCAGGAATCAGCAGACGGCGAAACCATGTACGCAGCGGAGTTCTCATCAGTGTATAAGGAACAATACACAGAAACCGTCGAAACTTTTATAAGAGCATATATCAATTATTCAGCAAATGTCGGCGGAAACATTGGCGGCAATATTTCCAATCTCAACAACTATATACTAAGAAACTCCGAGCTTTACAGAAGGGTGCAGTCATCAAGGGCGGCAATGGAATGGGTAGGAGCTACGTCCGTTGCGTACAACTCGCTTGAAATCGACAACTTTATGCCTTATGGCGACAGCTACTTTTCCTGCGAGGTAAGTTACGATGTGACAAACCGGACTCATGGAGGCATAAGGGAGCTTGTCGGCAGATTTGAGATTTTGTTTTTCCTCTCCGGCAACAGATGGCTCGCCATTAATCTGGTTTCATTATAGGGCGGCGGTATTCGAATACGACGCCCAAAGGAGATTACCTGATGAGCAACGTTGATACGGTTTCCGTCATCATCCCCGCGTTCAACCCATCGGAAACTCTGGTCCATGTGGCGAAGGGGCTGATCGACGCGGGATTTCGCGATATTATCATTGTCAACGACGGAAGCGATCAAGCGCATGAGGAGCCATTCAGAACAATCGGGTTGTATTCGGAATGCACGATTCTTCACCATCCCCGGAATCTTGGCAAAGGCGCGGCTCTAAAAACGGCTTTCTCATTTTTTGAGCAGTCACGCGAGGGAAAAACGGGCGTCGTCACTGTAGACGCGGATGGACAGCACCTGAAGGAAGACGTCATAAAATGCGCCCTCGCTGTAATTCAGGCGGATGAATCGGTAGTAATAGGCGTTCGAGACCTTTACCACGAAGATATGCCCAAGCGCAACTCGCTCGGCAACAGGATCACCGCTTTTTCTTTGCGCCTTCTTTTCGGCATAACGCTTCGCGATACGCAGACCGGCTTGCGCGGGTTGCCTGCGCGGTATGTCCCGCTTATGATCGACGTTCCCGGGAACCGTTTTGAGTACGAGACGAATATGTTGATAGAAATCGAGCGCCGTCAAATTGCGTTTCATCAAGTTGATATAGCGACAGTTTATGAGGAAGGCTCTAATAAACGCTCTCATTTCAGGCCATTTATCGATTCAGCAATCATTTTCGCGCGTATATTCAAATACGCTTTGAGCAGTGTTTTGTCATTCATCCTTGATATAGGCGTTTTCTGGATAGCAATACGGGTTTTGAGCGGTTTTTTTGGGCCTTGGAGCATCCCGGCGTGCACGGCGATCGCCAGGGTTTTCTCTTCATTTTTTAATTTCAACCTCAACAAGCTATTTGTTTTTAAACAAAAAAAAGCATACGGCTCCCATTTATGGCGATACTATACGCTCGCTGCAGTGCAAATGCTTGTGTCTGCGGGGCTTTTGTGGATTTTGGCGCACCTCCTCAGCGACCCCGGCGCGGCATGGCTGCTGTCGCTCTTGAAGATGCTTGTGGATATGACGCTTTTCTTCTTGAGCTACTACATCCAGCGACGTTGGGTCTTCAGAAAACATAGACCTGGCATTGCTTAGGAGCCGGTTCCGGGCGTCAGTGCGTCGACATTTGTTATTTCCTTATAGAAGTCCAGTGTGCGGAAGCGCCTCTCCAGATGAGTCAGCAGATACCCCTCGGCGGCGGAAGACAGCTCGCTAAGCGCAGCATCGCCCAAAGTATATGAAAACAGCTTCTTGGCGTCGCAACTGATAATATATCTGGCAGCGTCCAGCGCTCCCCGGCTCAGCGCCGCGCTGCCGTTTTGCGCGCAGCCGGTGCAGCAAATCGTGCCTCCGTCAATATCCATAAACGTCTTCTCCATGTCTTTTGCCCCGCACAAAGAGCAATGCTCAATAAGCGGAGCAAAGCCTGAAACCGCCATCAAACGCAGCTCGAACGCCGGCTTTACAAACTCCGGCGTTTTTATTTTTTCGCTCAGAGCATATAGCGCGTTCAATATCAAGGGCAGCAGTTCCGGGCTTGGGCTGTCCTCATCCGCGACCGCCTCCGTCAATTCCGCGAAATACGCGCCAAGTGCAAGAAGGGAAATATCATCGCGCAACCCTATAAACTGCTCCACGCATCTTGCTTCGGTCAGCGTCCACCTGTCGCGGCTGGAGAATAGCGTCATTTCCGAAAACGCGAGCAACTGCGTGACAGCGGCAAGTTTACTGTTTCTCCGCAGGGCTCCGCGCGCGGACACAGTCAGTTTCCCTTCCCCGCCGGCAAGCACGGTGAGTATTTTGCTTGAATCTTTATAGGCCGTTTCGCGAAGCACGATCCCCGCCGTATTAATATACATATCCGAATCTTCATCCCTACAGGCAGCTGTTTATTTGACGTAGCCGAAATTCTTCATCATAGTCTGGCTGTCGCGCCAATTCTCTTTTACTTTGACCCATGTCTGCAAGAACACCCTTGCCCCCATGAACGCTTCGATATCCTCGCGCGCAAGTTGCCCTATCCTTTTCAGCATCGCCCCTTGTTTTCCGATTATCATACCCTTATGGCTCGCTTTTTCACAGTATATTGTCGCATCGACATCTATGATGATCGTCTGGTCTATCGTCAAATCGTTGTCGGCATCTGACCCGGCGCGGTTGCCAAGCGCGTCGCGCTCCGCGAACTTCGTGATCTCCACTGCGACGCCGTGCGGTATCTCCTTCTCAAGGCAAATGAGAAGCTTCTCGCGAATTATTTCCGCGATTATCTGTTTCTCCGGCTGGTCGGTCGTCATCCCGTCGGGAAAGAGCTGCGGGCCTTCTTTCGCATATTTCGTGAAAATGTCGAGCAACTGTGGTATCCCGTCGCCATTTTTCGCGGAAATCGGGACTATGGCATCGAATCCATATCGCTGCGAATACCGCTCGATAACGGGCAGTAGTGAATCGACCTTTACTGTGTCTACTTTATTTATAACAAGAATTGCAGGAACGCCGGAACTGCCGATATGCCCGATAAGCAGCTCCTCCTGCGTGCCGATATTGGCTATCGGCTCCACAATCAATGCCACCGCGTCTACATCCGCAACGCTCTCTTTCACTATTCCGACCATATAGTCGCCAAGCCGCGTCCGCGCTTTATGAAAACCCGGTGTGTCAAGCAGGATCATTTGCGTTTCATCATGGGCAAACACCCCGTATATCCTGTTGCGCGTCGTCTGCGGTTTGTGCGTGACAATCGCGACCTTATCTCCGGTTAGCTTATTTGTCAGCGTGGACTTGCCGACGTTCGGTCTGCCAGCGATCGTTATCATTGCTGTTTTCTTTATCATGTTATCAATACCCTATCTCCCGCATTATAGCTTTTTCTCTCTTTCGCATCTCTTTCTTGCCCTCTTCAAACGAGACGTGCTCATAACCCAGCAGGTGCAAAACAGAATGCACAGTGAGATAAGCCGTCTCCCGCTCTGCCGAATGCCCGTATTCCAGCGCCTGCCTGCGAATGCGTTCTGCTGACAGGATTATCTCGCCCAATGGTATGAGCCCTGTTTCCGGGTCGGCTGCGCCAGGTCCGGGATCGGCCCATCCGGAAAACGAAAACTCCTGCATCGGGAAAGACAGGACGTCTGTCGCTCCGTCTATTCCTCGGAATTCTGCATTAATTCTTCTGATGCCGCAGTCGTCGGTTATCAGCACGCTAACTTCGCAAGGCCTGTCTACTCCTTCGATGCGCAAAGCTTCGCGGATCGTTTTTTTTATCTGAGGGATCGGCAACCTGTCATCGATTTTTACGCCGCTGTGGCGCGCGTATATTCTATAATCGTTCATTGCTGCTTCTTTCCACGCGCCGATTTAGCTTGCCCCGCCTTGGCAGCGGCGGCGTTTGGGACGTCGCGCGGTTTTCTGTCCCTTCTGTCATAAGCCTCTATTATCTTTGACACCAGTTCATGCCTCACGACGTCTGCGGAAGTCAATTTGCGTATGGCAATTCCCTTAATGCCATCAAGCACGCGCATCGCGTCCTTTAGCCCGCTTGTCTTGTCCGGCGGCAAGTCAATTTGCGTGATATCGCCCGTAATAACTATCTTCGAACCAAAACCCAGCCTGGTGAGAAACATCTTCATCTGTTCGCGCGAGGTGTTTTGCGCCTCGTCGAGAATGATGAAGGAGTCGTCAAGCGTTCTGCCTCTCATATACGCAAGCGGGGCGACTTCTATATTCCCTTTCTCGAAATACTTATTATATGTCTCTGCTCCCAAAAGCTCAAACAGCACGTCGTAGAGAGGGCGCAGGTATGGGTCTACCTTGCTTTGCAGATCCCCGGGCAAAAACCCGAGTCTTTCTCCGGCTTCGACCGCCGGGCGCGTGAGGATTATGCGGTTGACCATCTTCCCTCGGAACGCGGCGACTGCCGCGGCAACCGCCAGATACGTCTTGCCTGTTCCCGCCGGGCCAATGGCGAGCGTCACGGTATTATTTGAGATCGCGTCAATATACTCCTTCTGCCCCAACGTTTTTGCTTTGATCGTCTTTCCCTTTGCCGATATGCAAATAATATCCCGGGTTATATCGCTTATTTTATCTTCGTTCCCCTCTTTTACCAGGCTGATGACATATCGCACGCTTCTCGCGTCGATGGGCTCGCCTTTCGCCGCCAGCGAGAGCAGGCCGTTGATGGCCCGTTCTGCAAAAAACACGTTTTCATCATCGCCGGATAAACAAAGCTCCGAATTTCTGTCAGTTATCCTTACGTCCAGTTGCGATTCTATGAGTCTGAGGTTCTCGTCAAATGATCCGAATACGCTGATGATGTTCTCGAGGCGTTCAACGCTCATAGTCTTTTCGCTCATGCAAAGGTATCTCCTTGTTTCACATAGTGCCATATGATACGCCCAACGCCGGCGCTCCGTTGGCTCAGCAGGGAAAAAAGCCCGGCATTGGCTTGCTCGGCATGGTTTTCCAACATATTAACACAGTGTTTGCCCGCTGCGCAAGCGGTTTGCCAGCTCCTCGTCGGGAATCGCCAGTATCGTGGCATAGTCTGTATATATGACATTTCCGGGGCGCCCGCCCGGCGGCTTTTTGACATTTTTTACGAGCGTGTAATCCACCGGGGTTTTTCCGCCTGAACGCGCCCCGGAATAATACGCCGCAATCGACGCAGCCTCGCATAATGTCGTATCGTCCGGCTCCCCGCCGTTGCAACTTATGATGACATGCGAACCGTGTATTTTTTGCGTATGCAGCCATATGTCCGATTTACGCGCTGTTTTCATTGTCAGCGCGTCGTTGCTTGCATTGTTTCTGCCCGCGAGTATCTGAATGCCTGTAGACGATACAAACTGCATCGGGACTGATTGCGCATGTTTTTGCTTCGCTTGCTTCTGCGCCTTGATATATCCCGTCTGAACAAGCTCTCGGCGGATCTCCGCAAGATCCCCCTCAGACTCTGCAAGAGACAACTCTCCGTCAACACTGTCCAGATATTTCAGTTCATTCTCTCCCGACAATATCTGCTCTGTGAGATACTTTTCCGCGTTTTTCGCCTTTGAGTACTCTTTGTAGTACTTAGCCGCATTCTGCTGTGGCGTCTTGAGCGGGTCTAGCAGAATTTCGCGGACGTCTCCGTCCTGTGCAAAAAAGTCCTGTGCGACCAGGGTTTTCTGGCCCTTTCTCATGACATGGTAATTTGCTGCAATAATATCCCCGCATTCGCGCAGCAGGTCGCGTTGCGTCGTTTTTTTCAGCTCCTCATACTGAACAGCCAGTTTGCGCGCTATCCTGCCACGCGCGGTCTTTATGGTCTTCACCATAACCGACGCTCGCTGCCGGTTGCGCTCGCGCTGCGCCGTTTGCGTGAAAAAACCGTCCAGCATGGCAGAAAAGCTGTCTTCTGGCGCCGCATTCATCGCCCCCTCGTATTGCAGTATACTTGTATACGAAAAATCGCAAGGCTCGTCATTTTTATTTTTTATCAACCAAGGTTTGAAGCCCCGTGAATTGACAATGCCCATGAGCTTGAAGAATTCGCGGGACAGCGCTTCCCCGCCGTCATCTATCGCTTCGATGCGTTTTTCCGCGCCTGAATAGGCCCGCCATGAGAGTTCGCGGCAAATAAGCGGGGACATAGCGGAAAAAGCAGCCAGAAGCCATTCGTCAACAGTTCTCTTTTCCATTGAACGTCCCGCCGCAATAAAACGTTCCCTCCATTCTTCGCTGTTGATTGTCATAGGGTTCTGCTTGCCGTCCTGCTGCGGCGGCGGATGATAAAAAAGACCGGGGAGGACCGCGCGTTTTGATGAAAAGTCTCCGCTAATACGGCGCAGGCAGTCAATTATGACTCCCTCCGCGTCAGCGAGGATGATATTGGGCGATCGTCCGATCATCTCTATGATCAGGCTCTTTCGCGAAATAACGCCCATGGCGTCTGAAGTTTCGAGCGCAAATTCCAGCGCGCGTTCCGCCGGAGGCTGGGTTATGCCGAGGATTCTCGCTCCTGTGATGTGTTTCCTCAGCAGCATGCAAAACATCGGCGGCGACGCAGGGTTGTCAAATTTATGCTCTGTCAGGTGCACCCGCGTGTCACTATGTCCCGCCGACAAAAGCAGACGGCACGTCTCCGTCCCGCCCCTCAACGTCAGTATGATAATATCACGCTCCGGTTGCTGAACTTTGTCTATTTTGTGTACAGTCACCCGTCCGCTCAATTCTTCTTTTACAGCGGCAATGCAAATAGCGTCAAGCGGCACTTCTTCCCTCCGAGCATTTACGAAATCCTTTATTCTGCCGTTTCGTTATGCGTCTCCGTTTCATAATGTACGGAGTCCCTGATAACCATTTCGAACAATTCATCAAGGCGCTGCGTACATCCGTTTAAGTACAAATATCCGAAAAGCGTCTCAATGCCCGTCGCTGTGTGGTATTCTTCGTGCGTCGACCCTCTCGGTATCGAATTGACGTGCGCGTTGCGCCCGCGCTTGAAAACGGCTAGCTCCTCCTCGCTCAATATCGGCATTATCCGTTCCGCCGCCACTGCCTGAGCTTTCGCAGATACATACGCAACCGTTTTGCCATGTATCTGTTTCGCGGTCGAAGCCCCGCGCATGCATATCCATGTGCGCACCATGAGTTCGAATACCGCGTCTCCAACATGCGCAAACGCGAGCGCGGATAGCTCGTAATTCTCTCCGCTTGGTTCCGGGCTTAAGTAAGATGCCATGCAAATCTGCCCCGCTTCAGCCGACTGTTTTACACTATCGTTTTTTTCTTGAATTATGCAGCGATATATTAAAGACATTTCCCATTATCAGTATTATCCCGCATGTATAGAGCCATATCATTATAATAATGAAAGACGCCAGCGAACCATATATCAGGGCGTATTTTATCGATGCTGATATCATTCTTGAGTATATCGCGCTCACCGCGACAAGAACGACAGAAGCCGCGAGCGCCCCGGGCAGGCGCTGCGTTCTTTTCGTCTCCCTTGGGGCGGACATGATATATACCCCAAAAATAGTCCCGAACAGCATCAGGAACAACAACGCGAAGCGCACGCGTTCCCATATCGCCAGAAGATTGCCGAAATCGAAGTATTGCTCGAGTATTTGCAGCAACCACTCTCCTGATACTATTATAAGGCCCGATACATATATCGCAATAAGAAAAGCAAACGAGAAGATAAAACTGAAAACGCCTCTCCAGATGCCGGTGAAACGCATTTCCCCCTGAATCTCGCCCATGATCCCCGTGAAGGATCGAAACGCAGCGGAAGAGGAAGTAAGCATAGCTACTAAGCCTATTACAAGCAGCAACGTCGACCTGTTTATTACGATATGCTGCAAAAAATCAGTTATTGTCGTGAGCGCTTCAACGGGCAGAATGTCGGCAAGAAGAGCAAAAAGATCTGTCTCCTGGACATGGAGGCTGCTGAGTATCGCGCTCACGCATATAAGGAACGGAAAAACAGAAAGAGTGAGATAATATGACAAAGCCGCCGCATTTCGGGCGATTTGCTTGCGCAGGAACACCTCTCCCATATCCCAAAAGAGCTGAACGACACGGTTTTTTGAGCGCTCGGCGCGTTCTTTTACTTGTCCGGAACGGTTCATCTTCAAACCGCCTCCTCCGCCGGCATTTGCCAAGCGGTTTTGATAATCAATCGCGGCGGGAGCAGAAAAAACTTTCCCCCCGCCGCTTTGCAACATACTATGTATCGCTAACTGTCTTAACCATCAAAGAACAAATCCGGCAACGCTGATATTCAGTTGCTACTTTGAATTGAAGATTTTGAATATCGTGTCAAACGGGTCTTCCTCCGGTGGAGGAGGAGGCGGCGGCGGCGCGGGCTCGCGCACAACCGGCTCTGTTATCGGTTCGGCTTTTTCTGCCGTATCGAAGAACCCCTCTGGTTTTTTGTCTTTGCCCCTCTGCCCTATCGGTCTGTCGTCAAAGCGCGTAGCGATGACTACCACTCTGATCTCGTCTTCCATGCTTTCGTCAAAAGACGCTCCAAAAATTATATTCGCATCCGGATGCGCTGCATTTTGGACAAGGCTGGCAGCCGCTTCGACGTCGTCAAGCCCTATGTCAAGAGAGCCGGTAATATTGACAAGAACACCTCGCGCGCCATCTATTGACGTCTCCATAAGAGGACTGGTTACCGCGCTGCGCGCCGCGTCTTCCGCTTTGCCTTTTCCGGAAGAGTGGCCAACGCCCATATGCGCGTACCCTGCATTTTCCATTATTGCCGTCACGTCGGCAAAGTCCAGATTAATAAACCCTGTGTTCTTTATAAGTTCTGAAATGCTGACGACAGCCTGCTGCAGTACGCTGTCGGCAATCTCGAACGCATTTGCGAATGTAAGCTTCTGGTCTGAAACGTGTTTCAGCCTGTCGTTCGGAATAACGAGCAGCGAATCCACTTTGCCAAGCAGGTTTTTTATTCCCTCTTCGGCCTGCTCCATCCTTCTCTTTCCTTCGAAGCTGAAAGGCTTGGTAACGACGCCGACAGTGAGGGCGCCGGCTTCGCGCGCTATATCCGCAATCACCGGCGATGCGCCGGTTCCTGTACCGCCGCCCATTCCGCCTGCAATAAACACCATGTCAGTATTCTCAATGGCTTTCGCTATGCTGTTGCGGCTTTCCTCCGCAGCTTTTTTCCCAATCTCGGGATTTGAACCTGCCCCCTGTCCCATGGTCAGTTTCTCGCCGATTTGAAGCTTGATATCCGCATTCGAAACGGAGAGCGCGGGTTTGTCAGTATTGATGGCGATGAATTCAACCCCCTGCGTCCCCCCTGAGACCATCCTGTTTACAACATTGTTCCCGGCTCCGCCTATGCCGGCTACCTTTATTACTACAACATTATCAGGACCGCTTTCAAATGAAAACGACATGTTCCAATCCCTCCGTACAAAAATAATCAATTATCTTATAAAACTACATATTACATGTTATTTTATCCTTATTTTACGCTGAGGTCAATAGTTTAGTTAACTTTTTTTCCAATTCGTACCATTTCGCGCCATATCGCCGCCGTTCAGAGACAGCGGCTTGAATGCATGTTCCGCGGCTTTGCCTCGCAGCATACCTAGCGATCTTCGATAAACCTGTATTCTCCGGAAGCGTCAGACATATTTATTACGCCTGTGACGCCGCCCGGTTTCTCTTCATCTATCCATGATACAGACCCGGGCAACTGGTTCAGTTTATGGCTGACATTTGTGGCCCCGCCCAAAATGACCGTGAACCGGCCAATATACCCGAAACTGATAGTGGAAATATGCTCGACGTCAAGATATGTTACGTCCCCCAGTATTCCGGCTCTTTCAAACGCCTGCAAAACATCCGCCAGGGAACGCAATTGCGTCTCGCTTCCCGACATAGCCCTCATCATGCTGCCGACTTCGGCTTCAAGCGGGGTGAACCCCCTTATTTCTATCAGATTGCCCGGCGCTGTTTCCCATTTGTCCAGCACTCTGCCTGATGAATCGATCAGCAACGCCTCGTTTCTGTGCCTGATGGAAGCCACCGGCACGCTTTCGCTTACCGTTATTCTTATTGCTGTCGGCGGCACCGACTCAATGCGAACTTCGCTGATATACGGTTTTTCCGTGAGAATCCTTTCCGCTGCGGTCGAAGTGTCAAGGAACATAATATTGTCGCCGGCTAATATCCCGGAAGCTTCAATTATCTCTCTGCCGGTATAGTACGATGCTCCGGCAACTTCTATCTCCATGATTTTCATAAAAACGCTCAAGCCAAAGATGCCAAGCAGCACTATCAGTATAATACTGACAAAAAGGTAAATAGCGGCATTTTTGCTTTTTCGTAATTTTTTTCTCCTATGCATAGCCGCTCTCCTTTTTTTCTCTGCAAAGCTCCATTATAATCTTTACGATTTTCTCCGCCGCGTGGGGCGCGCCAAATGCTTTTTGCGCCTCCGCCATGTCTTCGAGCCGCTTTTTGTCTTCCAGCAACGAAGCGACTGTATTGAAAAGCGTCTCGCCGGTACACTCTTTCTCTTGCAGCATCACCGCCCCGCCCGCTTCCGCAATCTGCATTGCGTTTTCCATTTGCTGATTGTTCGTCACATATGGCGACGGTATCAGCACAGCCGGCTTGCCTATCACTGTCAGCTCTGCGATGGTCGAACCTCCCGCCCGGCATATGACAATGTCAGCGGACGACATGACCGAATGCATATTATTGACATATTCCACTAGATCTATGCCTTGTGGCAACTGATCGGGCGCCCCGAGTTTCTTAAGCTTATTTTTCATTATTTCCACGCCGCCGTTTTTGCCTGCTGCATGGATCTGGTAAAAAGTGCTCGCGCTTATATTAAGATTGGTGAACTCTGCCATTATCTCGTTCATCCGCTCTGCGCCTAGAGATCCCCAGAATGAGACGACAAGCGGCTTATCGCATGGTACAGGTTTCTCCCCCTGCCCGGCCCCGACGCCAAATCCGCCGCGCACAGGCGTTCCTGTGAGGACGACCCGTTCCGGCCTTCTATATCGTTTTTCAAGCTTTGGAAAAGATACAAGCACTCGGTCGACACTCGCGCTAAGCAGCTTCGTTGTCAAACCGGGAACCGCGTTCGATTCATGTACGACAGATGGAATGCCCATCTGCGCCGCTTTTCTCAAAATTGGATAGCAAATATATCCGCCGGTTCCTATAACCGCGTCGGGCTTGAACCTTCTTATCAGCTTTTCAGCCTTAATGCCGGCGGTAGCAAGATTTCTGGCGGTGTTCATATTGTATCTCATGCCGTCAGTAGAGATGTCGCGCCTCAAACCGCTCATCTTGATATTAACCAGATGGAACCCCGCTTGCGGAATTAGCCTTTTCTCCAGATCCCTGTCTGCTCCGATAAACAGAATTTTGGCGTTAGGGCTTGTCCCGCGCACCTCTTCGGCAATCGCAAGCGCCGGGTTTATATGCCCCGCAGTTCCGGCACATGCAAACAGGAAGTTCATAGTCAGGATCGATCCTTTCCCAACAGGCTAATCTGTTGTTTTACCAATCTTCTCATAGGGAATCTCGCGCGAGACAGCAAGTATTATTCCAATTTGAATGAGCTGTATCCATAAAGCAGTGCCGCCATAACTGAAAAACGGCATCGAAATACCGGTCGCGGGAATCAGATTTGTCACAACAGCAATATGAAAGAACACCTGCAGAGCCAAAAGGCTGGTGATACCAATAATTACCAACGAGCTGAACCTGTTCGCGGCATGCAGGGCAATCCAATACCCTCTGACAATAAGAAGTACAAACAGCATTAGGATCAGCAAAGCGCCGATGAAGCCAAGCTCCTCGCATATGACCGCAAATATGTAGTCATTTATTTCCTCAGGCAGATAAAGATATTTTTGCCTGCTTTGGCCTAGCCCCTGCCCGAGCAGGCCGCCTGACCCCACGGCAAAAAGCGACTGGCGGATCTGAAACCCGTCGCGCAGCGGGTCGGCGTCAGGGTCGAGCCACGCGTCGATCCGCCTCCCGGCATAACCAAGCTTGTCTCCCCATTTTATCTTTGTCACATACTCGGTGATATTCTGCGATTGCTCCTCCTTCGGCAGCGAACGCATACTCGTAAGCAATACTGCTCCCACTGCAGCAACGGCAATCAATGCGGCGACAGCAAACCATCTGAGCCGCGTGCCTCCGGCAAACATCATTATCGCGGTCAGCGCTATTATGATGATCGCTGCCGAATAATGCGGCTGCTGCGCAAGCAGAGCGACAATAACGACCATTATAACCGCAAACGGCAGCACTCCGAACTTGAGGGTCTTCATGCGTTCCGGGCCAAATTTGCTCATCATCTGCGCGAATGACAAAATGACCGCCACCTTGACAATCTCAGAAGGTTGAAAAGTGAGCTCCCCGACGCCTATCCAGCGTCTCGCATCGTTGAACAACTCGCCTATGAAAAGCACGACGACCAAAAGCGCGACGGATCCTAAAAGCAAATGCATCGACCAGCGTCTCATTATGCTGACTTTGAAACGGGAAGTAAGGAGCATTAGCGAAATGCCGCTTGCTATGAATATGAGATGGCGAATAAAGAACCTCATAGGCTCGCCCGACAGGAATTGCGAACGGGCAAAACTCGCTGACAGCATCATGACCAGGCTCATCAATAGAATTACAAGAGTAATCACCAAAAACGGCATGTCAACCCCGGGGCGTTTTTGCGCCCCTTCGAGGTATTCCGACGTGAGTTCGCGCTCTTTCCAGTTTGGCCGCCCGTCAGTTCCCGCGCCCGCGCCGACGTCATTGAATTCATCAACACTATATCCGTTGTTGTCTTTGTTCATAGTTCCCTCATCTAACCGCAACCCTGGCGCGCCGAATGCTGCCTGCCAGCCGATTTTTCTCTCTTGGGTGGGACGTTTCATCCAGAACCTGCTTAAGTCAAGTTACCCGTACCGCGCGTTCACGCCGAAGTATGATATCACCGCAAAAACCACTGACACTGCCGAAAACACGAAAAACAGCTTGTATTCGCTCCAGCCGCACATCTCAAAATGATGATGGATCGGCGCCATCTTGAAAATCCTCTTTCCATGGGTGATTTTAAAGTAGAAGACCTGAATTATGTCGGATAGCGCCTCAATGAAATACACAATCCCAAGCGGTATCAGTATAAGCGGCATGTCCATTGCAAACGCCAATGCGCATATCGCGCCGCCCAGGAACAAAGAGCCCGTATCTCCCATAAACACTTTTGCGGGATGGAAATTGAAAACTAGAAAACCTGCAAGGCCTCCCGCAAGAGCAGCCGCAAAGACGCCGATTGCAGTCAGCCCCCAAAGCGCCGCTATCACGGTTATGCAGACCGCCACAGGTATCGACACTCCGGACACGAGCCCGTCTGCGCCGTCAGTGATATTGACTGAGTTCACAGTCCCGATGGTTACAAATACCGCAAACAAGAAGTAGACAGGCGCCGGAATCTGCACTGCTATGTTAAAGAAAGGTACATATAAGCTGCTCTTGAGATTGTCGGTCATCCACAGCAGCCCCAAAAAGACGATTGCGACGATTATTTGCAATGCGGATTTATGCAGCGCTTTCAGCCCAAGGTTTTGCTTTTTTTTGAGTTTTTTATAGTCGTCCAGAAATCCGATTGCCGCATTTGCCAGGCCAAATATAAGAATAATCATATGGATTGGATTGCCGTCCCTTATATCCCGGTACCCCGCTATCAGGCACGCGACCACAACTCCGGCTATGAACATGACGCCGCCCATTGTGGGCGTCCCCTGTTTCTTGTTATGCCATACGGGGCCGTCTTCGCGTATCGACTGCCCCGCTTTCATGCGACGCAGCGCCGGCGTCAGGACAGCTCCGATTCCGGCCGTCACCGCCAACGATATTAAGAATGCAGCAACCAGCCTAACCCCCATCTAAGCTTCCTCTCCCAAGCGGCCGAAATACTCTGCTACTACTTCCCTCTCGTCAAAATGCGTCTTTTCCTTCCCGAAAATCTGATATGTCTCATGCCCTTTGCCGGCAAGGACCAAAACATCGTCCGTCTTAGAGTTTTCCAGGGCCCAGTTGATCGCGTTGCGTCGGTTTTCTATCACTATGTATGGCGTCTTTGTATCTTTCATGCCCACAAGAATATTGTTAATTATATCTCCCGGCGTCTCTGTGCGCGGATTGTCTGAGGTGACGACGACATAGTCCGACAGCCCGGCTGCTATCGCGCCCATCTTTGGCCGTTTGTTTTTATCCCGGTCCCCGCCGCACCCGAACAAAGTCACTACCCTGCCATGCGTTATGTCTCGCGACGCAGTGATTATATTTGTGAGCGCGTCCGGCGTGTGCGCATAATCAATCAGGACTGTGAAATCACGTCCCGTCGGCACGACTTCGGCTCTGCCTTTGACTCCGCCGCAAGCCTTTATTGCCGTCGCTATCTGTTCAACGTCAAACCCGAGCATTTTAACTGCCGAAATGACGGCAAGCGCGTTATATACAGAAAACATTCCCGGAATTTTGAGTTCGACCCTATTCAGGCTGCCCACTGTCAAAACGCAGAAATCGACTTTTTCGGCTTGAAGCTTAATACTTTTTGCGACGAAATCCGCAGCGTCATTCCTGACAGCGTAGGTGCACAGCGTTCCCGTCGCATTGTCGATCATGGTTTGCGCAAATTCATCATCGATGTTGATCACTGAACAAAGACTGTCCGAAAAAAGAAGCGATTTTACATTTGCGTAATCCACCATCGAGTCGTGGAAATCAAGATGATCCGGCGAGAGATTCGTATATACGCCAACAGCAAACCTGATTCCATGGGTTCGGCACAATTGAAGCGCATGCGACGAGACCTCCATGACGGCATACAAGCAGCCTTCTTTCACCACCTGCGCCAGAAATTCGTGTATCTCGTAAGATTCAGGAGTCGTTCGCTCCGCATGGTACTCCTTGTCGCCTATCATATTCGCATTCGTGCCGATAAGACCCGCTTTTCCTCGTGTAACCTCCTCTATGACCTGCTTTATCAGGGTCGTCACGGTCGTTTTTCCATTTGTTCCGGTAACGCCGATAATGCGCAGCTTTGAAGCCGGATTCCCAAACCACGCGGAAGAAACGGCGGCAAGCGCTTTTCTTGAATCGCGCACTATAATGTATGGTATGCTTGCTTCTGGCGCTTCCTCGCAGAGCACGCACACCGCGCCCTTTTCGATAGCCTCTCCGATATATTGGTGCCCATCGCTTTCATAGCCTCTGACGGCAACAAAAAGCTCGCCCGCCACCAGCTTTCTCGTGTCATAGCAGACGCCCTTGGCCTCAGCTCCCATGTCGGCTGCAATATGAACAATCTCCGAATTTTCAAGATTTTTAAGCAATTCACGCAGCAGCATCGTCTACTTCCCCTCATCAGATCAAACGGCTTGGCGCCAGAATTACGACGTCAATTTCGCAACTCGATATTGTCCCTGTCAATGAGCGTAACCTCTACTACAGAACCATATGGCGTCTCCTGTTCCGCCGGTATCGACTGGATAGAAACCCGTACGCTGCTGTCGGATCTCTGAGCGCCTGTAGTCCTGATAAATAAGCCCAGGTTTTCCAGCCGTTGTCTCGCGGCTGTGTATGTCAGGCCGAAAAGCTGCGGGACGACTACAGCCTCGCGCGGAGGTTCCGCTCCCGCGAATAAGATGACTTTCGTTCCCGAAGCAACGTATGCGTTTTGTGCCGGCATCTGGCCGGTGACGCTGTTCCCGTCGCCAACTATTACTACCTCGAACCCTGCCTCCGCAAGCATTGCATCTGCTTCTGCGACGCTTCTGCCCGTGACGCGCGGCACCAGGACGTTGATGTTCTGAAGGTCATCTTCCTCGTACTGCGGTATGATCCCCAAGCACAGCGGCAGAATGTCCGCCAGCATATTCCCCACTACCGGCGCCGCCATTGAGCCGCCGCTGATAGGGATCCCGGAGCTGTGGCTTGGAGTGTCAAGCAGCAGCAGTATCACTATCTCAGGATCGTCTGCGGGCGCGAATCCGGCAAACGACACGATGTAATCCTTTTGTGCATTCTGATTCGGGCCCAGCGCGGCAAGCTGCTCTATATTCTCCGAAGTCCCTGTCTTTCCGCCAACCCTGTACCCCATAACCTGCGCGTTTTTGCCTGTCCCTGTCGCGACTACGCTCTCAAGGAGTTCGCGCATTATGGCCGACGTCTCCTCGCTTATCACCTGGCGAACGACTGTCGGTTCGGTTTCCTGGATTATATTGCCTTCGCTATCCGTTATGCTTTGCACTATGTACGGCTGCATGAGGTATCCGCCGTTGACCGCAGCAGTAATCGCGGTGATCATCTGGATCGGCGTCACTTTAAACGTCTGTCCGAAGGCTGCGGAAGCAAGCTGCGATTGGTTATTCCTGTCAAAAAACACGCTTTCATCCCACCAGATGCTGCGCCCTTCCACACTGTTGTCAAGCCCGGTCCTGTCAAACAAGCCAAAAGCGTCGATATATCTGTAGAATGTCTGCGGCCCCAGCCTCAGCCCGAGTTCGATACAAGCTATGTTGCATGATTGTTCAATGGCCTCTGACAAAGGCATGGTGCCATGCCCCCATCGTCTCCAGCAATGCCTTGCCGTTTCGCTCCCGATTATGTCTATTGCCCCCCTGCAGTCAAAAAGGCTGTCGACATTGGCAACATTTTCTTCGAGAGCCATAGCGCATGTTATAACCTTAAACACCGAGCCGGGCTCATAGGTGTCTGTCAGCGCCCTGTTGCGCCATTGGAGAAATTGCGCATTGCGCACCGCTTCCCTGTATTCGTCCTCGTCTTCTATTTGGCTCAGCCGCTCCATCTCTCTATCGCCCAGCGCCAAAAAATCGTTCAGATCATAATTCGGATAATTGGCAAGCGCCAGTATTTCTCCGGTCCTTGCGTTCATCGCGATGCACATGCCGCCGTTTAGCACGTCATAGTCTTCAATCGCCTGTTCAAGGTGCTTCTCGACGAAGTATTGCACCGACGAGTCGATGCTCAGATTCAGATTATACCCGTCCTGCACGTTAATTTGATCTTCATAGTCGCTTAGCATCAAGCCCGCGCCGCGCGCGTTCGTCAGCCTTATTGACCTGCCGCTCACTCCGGTCAGGAAATCTTCGTACCGCTGCTCCAGGCCGTCGAGCCCGGTGTTTTCTGTTCCGACAAAACCGATCACCTGGCTTGCGAGGTTGTTGTTCGGGTAGTATCTCCTCGTGGCGGGCTCCAGATAAATGCCTCTTATGCCGTTTTCGCTTATAAAGCCGCGGACCATCTGCGATTCTTCGTCTTCAACCCTTGGCTTGATCACCTGATAATAAGAATTTGTCCTCGCCGCCCTCTCGAGGATGTAATCGCGATCGACGCCCAGGATATTTGAAAGCCCCGATACGATCAACTCGACATTTTGTTCATAGAGCTCAATCTCATACGGGCTTATGAACACATTTTCGACAGACGCGCTCATGGCCAGGATTTTGCCGTTAGCGTCATAAATCGTCCCGCGAACTGCGGATACCTGCGTACGCTGCAATTGATTGCTCAACGCTTTTGCAGAGAAATAGCTCCCGTTTGCAATCTGGATATCATATAGCTTGGCTGCAAGCGCCACAAACGCTGCGACGCCGCACACTGCCAACAAAAACAATGTACGGACGAGCAACGCCTTTTTGAATCTGCGCGCTGTTTTCTTTTTTTCTGATTCCTCAGGCATACGCTATTCCTCTCACCCTCGTTTGAAGTACTCCAGCAGTGATGACAAAAACGAACCAAACTCGCGCAGCGAACCGCTGTCGCCGCCATTGTCAAACACCTCGACCTTGTCTTCCGGAACGCTATAGATAATAGCCACCTGATCAGGTTCAGGCCTTGACATCCCCAACACATCTCTGGCGTATAGCTCTATTTCTTTCATATCTATCACGCTCTCAAAGCTGATTTCAAGCCTTCGCTGCTGCTCTAAAAGCGCGGAATGCTGCGCGTTGAGCGAGACCGTCTCGCTCGCTATTTCGTTGTAGTTGATTTGCGCAAGAATGACAAAAACCATCAGGATTCCGGTGATCAGGGCGCCAAAAACCGCAAAAAGGGACACAGCGGGAACGCTTTGCGCAGCAGCAGCAGCCCTGGCCCTCTCCCTCTGCCTGATTCGTTCTTCAAGCATCGGGTTTTCAAGCGGCCTTGCTGCAGTCTCGGCATATTCGACATCGGCGGGAACCGCCGACCCGTATATATAATCGTCCGGGAATTCCAGAACTCTTGCTGGTTCAGCGCCCATAGAAACCTCAAATCCTTTCTTCGTGATTCTGGAGGCCGTCACACAAAACCTCCCTGCCTCCCTCAGGCCCGATACTACTGCGCGTCCGGTTTTTGATCACCGATTGCTATTCTTTCCGCGATGCGCAGTTTTGCGCTTCTTGCTCTCGGGTTGCCATCCGATTCTGCTTTTTCCGGTGTTATCGGTTTTTTCGTAACCACTTTCAATACCGGCGATTTGTTGCATACGCAGACCGGAAAATCCTTTGGACATATGCATCCGCTCGCGTGAGCGGCAAAGGCGTTTTTTACAAGTCTGTCCTCCAAAGAGTGAAAGCTGATGACGCAGATCCTTCCTCCGGCATTCAGTCTGTGCGGCGCAGCATCCAGCGCCGTGCCAATAGCTCCCAATTCGTCATTTATCGCTATTCTAAGAGCCTGGAAACATCTTTTTGACGGGTGCTGCGGCTCTCTTCTCGCCGCGGCCGGAATAGCCGATACTATCGCGCTGTTTAGGTCAAATGTCGTCTCTATCGGCTTTTCGCAGCGCTTTTTCACGATTGTCCGCGCTATCGCCCCCGCATGCCGCTCTTCGCCGAATTCGTAGAAAACCTGTCGCAGCCTATCCTCCGTCCAACTGTTCACCGCTTCAAACGCCGTCAACCCGTCGCGCCTATCCATCCGCATATCGAGCGGGGCGTCGCACATATACGAAAAACCGCGTTCGCTATTGTCAAGCTGGGGCGATGAAACACCGAGATCGAAAACCATGCCGTCTGCCAATTCTACGCCCAGCTCGTCCATAATCTTTGGTATGTCTGCAAAATTGTCGTGTGCCAGCGTTATCCGGTCTTTGAATTCGCCAAGCGCCTCAGCCGCTTCCTGTATTGCGTCGGCGTCACGGTCAATCGCTATCAGCCGCCCGTTTTTCAGCCTTTTTGCTATCTCGCGGGCATGACCTCCGCGCCCAAGCGTCGCATCGATATATATACCGTCGGGTTTTATTCTGAGCCCCTCTATGCATTTGTCTATCAGAACAGGTATATGTTCCATCAGAAACCATGCTTTTCAATCACATTCTTGAGGTTTTCGCGATCTGTTTCCGCGCCCTCAATAGGCTCGTATGTCTCGGAATCCCATATTTGCACATATAGACCTGTCCCGACTATCGTCACGTTTTTTGTCAGGCCGGCATGCTCGCGGAGCGCCTGAGGCAGCAAAATGCGCCCCTGCCCGTCAAGCTCCACATTCACGGCATTTGAGAATATCGGGCGAAATTCCATTTGCGCTGTTTGCGGCATCGACATTAGCCTCTCCTCTGCGTTTGCCCATCTCTCATTGGAATAAACAGTGAGGCATTTTTCCCATGATATCGTAACGTAGAAGCTATCGCCCAGTCTTTCGCGCAGTTTGGCGGGGATGAACAGACGCCCTTTGGCGTCTATCGTATGCTGGAACTTGCCATACATGTTTATCCCTGCCTTTCATTTTCGCGGAGTCGTGGGATTATTCAACACTTTGCCCCACTATCCACCACTTAGTGATGTAATTATAAAGGCTACTATCTATATATGTCAACAGTTAATTTCATTTTTTTCCAAAATATTTTTCATTTGCAAGCCTTTCGAGCGATTGCGCCGTCCGTCAACTACATATAGTGATCCAATGCTTTATGCATACAAAATGCATATTATCGCCGCTATGAGCAACTACAAAAAAAGCGGCCCGGATAAATCCTTGCCGCCAATCTGGCTTGAGTATTCTCTTTTTTCGGGTGTCCGCCGCTACGCAAGCAAAAGAATCAGGGGCCCGCCACGATTCCCGGCCTGCATATGCTTGCCGCTTCTATGAGTCTTCTATATCCGGGTCTACGGGTTTTTGTATTTTTGGCGCTTCGGCAGCCGCCCGGGCCGCCTGTTTGAATTTCGCTCTTGAATCCCTGATCTCATTGAGCGCAGCGGCAAGCGCTTCCTCTGTACGCTTCATCGCGTCGTCGACATACTCATTCGCGACACGGCGGAGTTCATTTGAGGATGTTTCCGCGCTTGTCAGCATCTCATGGCTTTTCGCCCTCGAAATACGGACTATTTCCTGCTCATCGATCAACTGCCTCGCGCGTTCCTCCGCTGTGTGGCGGATAGCTTCCGCCTCACGCTTGGCATTGTTGATAAAATCCACCCTCGCATCCAGCAGCCTCTTAGCTTCTGCTATTTCGGTCGGAAACGCCGCCCTTATCTCATCCAGTAAGTCGAGCGCTTTATCTCGTTCTATGACACACTTTTCCGCGCCCAAAGGAAGACCCCATGCCTCTGAAATCATACTATGGAGCATTTCCAGCAATTCCGGGATCCTGCTGCTCATATCAACGACCATTCCTTTCGCATAATTTGCTGCACGACTGTGCTAAAACCCTTATAGCCCTGGATATCAGGTTATCTTCTCTACTCTTTGAATAACGTCTTCGATGATCTCTGTCGGGACAAATGCCTGCAGGTCCGCACCATACCTTGCCATCTCTTTTACGACCGATGAGCTGAGATAAGTATACTTTTCGCTGGACAGCATCAGCATCGTCTCGATGCCGGGATCCAGTTTTCTATTGACCAGCGCTATCTGGAATTCCCTTTCATAATCTGATACAGCGCGCATGCCTTTTATAATCACCCTGGCGCCTTTAGCCTTCATAAAATCGACAAGCAAGGCTTCCGACATATCGACCTTGACGTTCGGGAGCTTTTCCACAGTCCTTTTTATCAGTTCTACCCTCTCTGCCGCAGTGAAAAGAGGATTCTTGTCCGAATTGACCATGACACAGACGATAAGCTCGTCGAAAACTGATGCGGAGCGTCTGATGATATTCAGATGCCCCAACGTGATCGGATCAAAGCTGCCCGGATATACAGCAGTACTCATAACCGAAATTTCCACTTTCAATTCTCACGGATATACCGCGTGATTTTGACGCCTCCATACTTATATTCCTTATGCCTGCAATACGGCATGGAGACAGCCGGCATAAACTGATCGGCTTTTGTTTCACAAATTATTATACCATTAGGATTCAATTTGTCAAATTTAATTATTCTCTCAACAGCATCGCGCGCCAGCGATGTGTCATACGGGGGATCAATAAAAATAAGATCATATTTTTCATCGCGTTCCAGGAATTTCAGCGCGTCGCGCGTATAGACGGCCGCCATGTCCGTAAATCCGCAAAGCTTCAGGTTGTCCCATATCAGTTTCACAGGCGCCGGCTTCGAGTCGACGAAAACGGCGCTTTTGGCGCCTCTTGACAGCGCTTCTATGCCCATTTGGCCGGTTCCTGCAAACAAGTCGAGCGCTTTTCTTCCCTCTATATCGAATTGCACTATATTGAAAATAGACTCCTTGACCATGTCGCTGGTCGGCCTGATATCAAACCCTATTGGCTCCTTGAGCCTGCGCCCTCGCGCGCTGCCGCTTATTATCCTCATTCCGCCTGTTCTCCCTTGGTCGTTCGCAGCTTTCGAGTCAATGGCCGCATTGCGCGGACCATATGCTCATTTGTGAAAGCGCTCATATACTTTCGCGGCGACATTCTTAGGCACAACGCCTGATAATTCCGCCTCTGTCGCCGCAGCGATAGCCTTGACGCTCCCAAAATGCTTCAGCAAATCGTTTCTGCGTTTTTCGCCTACTCCATCAATCGTATCAAGCTTTGATCTATAGCTTGACTTCGACCGTCTGTCGCGGTGGTATTCGACCGCATATCTGTGCGTGTCTTCCTGTATAATGCCAATCAGCGCGAATACGGCGGGATTCGCCGCCAACCCAATCTCATCGCCGTCCGGCGAAACAAGCGCGCGCGTCCTGTGCCTTGCGTCCTTGACCATGCCAAAAACAGGAAGGCTCAGGCCAACCTCCTCCAGCGCCTTGCGCGCGGCAGCCGCGTGGCCGGCGCCGCCGTCTATCAAAAGAATTTCCGGAAGACTGGAAAAGCTCCTGTCCCCATTTATATATCGGACAAACCTTCTCTTGACCGCCTCGGACATGCTGCCATAATCATTTTGACCTTGCTGGGCTTTTATCTTGAACCGGATGTAGTCCTTCTTAGATGGTCTGCCCCTTATAAAGACCGTCATTGCCGCAACGATATCAGAATCGCCTGTGTTCGAGATATCGAACGCTTCGATACGCTCGGGAACCGATTCAAGTTTCAACGCGTTTTTGAGCCATTCATGAGTTTTGAGCGACTTTTCTTCATACGTCGATGCGCGCTCCGCCTCCTCCCGGGCATTGGTATTGGCCGTCTCTACCAGTCTTGCCTTATCACCGCGCAGCGGCGACGAGATATGTACCCTGCTGCCTGCCTTTTCCGAAAAAAGCTTCGCCAGCAGCTCCGAATCTGGCGTTGAAACAGGAAGGTAAATATGATTGGGCAAGAACCCGCGTTTTTCGTAATACTGCCTTATAACCCCTGATACTGCCTCAGAATCGTTTTCTATCGGCGCGTCAAACAGCTCGTAATCTTTTGCGATAAGCTTGCCCCCGATATAATGGAGAACAGTCAGGCAGCTTTTTGCCGTACCGCGAAAAAAACCCACGACGTCCGTATCCGCCATCGACCCGGCTATAACAAGCTGCTTTTGCTCCAGAAACTGTATGGCTTTTATACGATCTCTTTTTTCAGCCGCTATTTCGAACGAAAGGTTTTCCGCTGCTTCGGCCATCTCACTATTCAGCCTGTCTACAAGTTTTGCTGTCCTCCCCTGGAAAATATCAATCGCCGCCCGTACCGCGTCCCTGTATTCATGCGCCAGCTCCGCGCTCCGGCAGTAAGCGAGGCACACGCCCATATGGTGATTCAGGCATGGCCTGTCCTTGCCGGCTATCCTCTTTATGTTTTTCCCGCATGTCGGAAGCTTGAGCGCCTTGCTCACAGCGTCGATGGTCTCGCGCGTCACCACTCTGCCGCCAAAAGGGCCAAGATAAAGCGCGTCATCATTTTCGGGTTTTGAAACTATTTTAAAAGAAGGATAATCGCTTTGCAAATCTACCCGGATGAATGGAAACCCTTTGTCGTCGCGAAGTTTTATGTTATATTTTGGCATATGGTGCTTAATCAAAGAGTTTTCCAAAACCAGCGCGTCAAACTCCGTGTCCACGATAATCACGTCAAAATCCGAGATTTTCTCGACCATCGCTTTTGTCTTCGCGTCATGGATCCCATGAAAATAACTGCTGACACGGTTCTTCAATTTTGTGGCTTTTCCCACGTATATCACATCGCCGTGCCGGTCTTTCATAATATATACGCCAGGGAGCATCGGCAGCCCCAGCGCTTTCTCATGAAGATTATCCGCCAATTAAAGCACCTCTTTGAGTTATCAGGTATATGCCGATTATCGCACACTATAGGACAAAAGGCAAATACCAGAGCTGCGGCCTTATCTAATACTAGGGGTATTGACCCCGGGGCAAGCCCCGGTCCCACCCCCGCAGCAGAGACTGCGGGGTATTATACCCCTTGATGTCTTCACTCGCTCGGTCATGCCCCGCAAGCGCGGCACTACGCTCGCTTCGTTCGACAATAAAATTGCTTTTTCTGTTACAATATTCTTCGGTTTATAGTACAATGCAATTATGATGTCGAGTCAATATATATGAAAGGAAGAATCCTTTATGGAACCAGGCGCTTCAGATGATAGATCCGCATATGAGCTGTTCGAGCTCCTTGCACAGACGAGCTCCAACAATGCCAAAAGAGATATTCTCATCAAAAACAGCGGGAACGAACGATTCGTGCGGTTCCTTTTTTACCTGCTCAATCCGTTCCTGATCACGGGGATATCCGCGAAGAAAGTATCAAAAGATGTTGAAAAATCGCCTTCAGCCTTCTTTGGCGACTTCACTTCTCTTATGGAGTACTTGTTCGAAAACAACACCGGCAGCGACGAAGTTATCGCGAACATCAGACAATTTCTATCGGCGCAAGAACCGGACATGCAGAGATTCTACATATCGATCATTACAAAAAGCGCTAGAATAGGCTGCGACGTCAAATCAGTAAACAAGGCATTTGGTAAGGAATTCATTCCGCAGTGGGAAGTGCAGCAATCTTACAACATAGAGAAATCACCGCTCAAGGCAAACGAATGGTTTTCCCTCACGCAGAAGCTTAACGGGGTGCGCGGCACCTACTTCGAGGGCAGGATCATAAGCCGCCAAGGTAAGGAATTCGCAGGCCTCAGTCACATTACAGAAGACATAAACCTGCTATTCCCGGATCCGGAGAATTGGGTGCTGGACGGCGAGCTGGTGCGGATCAATGCCGAAGGCTTGTCAGATAACGAGAACTTCAGAATAGGCACAGGCATGCTCAGCCAGGATGACGCGGACAAGCGTAGTATTCAGCTCATTGTTTTCGACGTCTTGCCCTGCAGCGAGTTTGTCTCTGGCGAAAGCGCGCTCACGTATAAAGACCGGCTAAATACGCTCGAGGAACTGAGCGACAAAGCAAAGGAACTGGGACTCAAGCACATATCGCTTGTCGACAGATTATATACCGGTACTGACGCCGTAGTGATAGATGATTATCTGGACCTCATGGTCAGCGAAGACAAAGAAGGGCTCATGTTAAACCGGGACAGCAAGTACTACCGGAAAAGACATAATGGAATACTGAAAGTGAAGAGATTCTACACTGTAGATTTGAAAGTCGTCTCAGTCGAGGAAGGCTCAGGCCGCCTAGCCGGAAAACTCGGCGCATTTGTCGTTGACTACAAAGGCAATCCTCTGAATGTCGGTTCCGGCATGTCAGACGAACAGCGCGACGATTTCTGGCAAATACGCGAAAATCTTCCCGGCCGTGTGATCGAAGTAAAATACAAAGAAGAGAGCAGCGACAAGAAAACCGGTCAATCCAGCCTTCAATTCCCGATTTTCATTTCTCTGCGCGAAGAAGGAAAAGAAGAGAGCTATTTCTAGTTGACACGACCATAACGCTATGATATTTTCAAATCAACCAGCCGATGCTCAAATGCAGCAAGACATTGCGGCTAATGAGTTTAGGCGCAGCGGGAGAATTCAGGATGGGAAAGATAATGACAGGCGCGCAAATCGTTGTCGAGGAACTTGTCAGGCATGGGGTTGAAATAGTTTTCGGATACCCCGGTGGATATGTGCTGAATATCTATGACGAGTTGTATAAAAACTCAGACAGGATAACCCATATATTGACCGCGCACGAACAAGGCGCCGCGCATGCGGCGGACGCTTATGCCAGGGTCACAGGAAAGACATCTGCTGTTATCGCGACCAGCGGGCCCGGCGCGACAAACCTCGTGACAGGCATCGCAAACGCAAACCTCGACTCAGTACCGGTCGTATTCATTACAGGCAACGTCCCTGTTCCGTTGCTCGGGCAGGATTCTTTTCAAGAGATCGACATTCTAGGCGTTACGATGCCAATTGTGAAACACAGTTACGTAGTCAAGGATATTGAATGTCTCCAACAAACGCTGAGCGAAGCGTTTCAAATTGCAGGAACGGGCAGAAAAGGCCCGGTACTGGTCGATATACCAAAATGCGTACAGGTCAATACATTCGAATACACAGACGACATGCAGCCGCCAACATCCGCAAAAGCGCCCAATCCTACCGGCTTTGCCAATATTGACAAAGCTCTGGCTGCTATTGAGAACAGCAAACGTCCCTACATCTACTGCGGTGGCGGCGTCACGGCAGCGGACGCAGGAGCGGGGGTCGTCGCTCTATCGGAAAAGCTTGGAGCGCCTGTCGGCACGAGCGTAATGGGCATAGGTTCCGTCCCTTACTCATATGAGCTTTGTCTAGGAATGAGCGGGATATACGGCAGATACGCTTCAACTGCCGCCGAAGCGAAAGCCGACCTAATCATCGCCCTGGGAGCGCGCTTCTCTGACCGGGCAACCGGGAGCACGGGCGATTACGCCAAGAACGCCACTGTCATACATATAGATATCGACGCTGCAGAGCTGAACAAAAACATAAGATCCGATATCAGCATATGCGGCGATATAAATGAAATACTGCCCCGCCTTGTAAAAGAGTCCAACGCCTGTCCGAATGAACTATGGCTTGCGCGTGTGCGAGAACTCAAAGCCGAGGGAAGCGTTCCGCCGGGCGATGATTTCACCCCTCGCAACATAATTGAACGCGTGGGCAGTTTCTGCGGCGACAATACAATCGTTGCTACAGACGTCGGCCAGCATCAGATGTGGGTGGCGCAGTATTACAAATTTGAAAAACCACGAAAGCTGATTACATCCGGAGGGTTGGGCGCAATGGGGTTTGGCTTTGGGGCGGCAATAGGCGCGTGCATCGCCTCCGGACGGCAGAGGACGCTCCTTATTACCAGTGACGGCAGTTTCGGCATGAACCTTATCGAAATGGCCACAGCCGTGACATACGAACTGCCTATCACAATCGTCGTGCTCAACAACGGCGTCCTGGGCCTCGTGCGGCAGATGCAAGAGCAGTTTTTTGGCGGACGCCATTCGCAAACGACTTTGGAAAGAAAAACTGACTTCTCAGCGCTGGCAAAATCCTTCGGCGCATACGGAAGCCCCGCCGGTTGCCTTGATGAACTCGACCATATTTTGGCAAGTATGCCCGAAAACGCACCCTATCTCATAGACTGCAAAATAGATAAGAACGAGAAAGTATTCCAGGCGGCCCCAGCCGCCGGCGTTATCCGCGAAACATTATTTTGAACGGCGCCGCATGTCACTGAAAACGAGGTAACAGCAAATGAATGAGAAATTTACAGTAGGCATAATAGTATCCAACCATTTCGGCGTGCTCAATCGCGTTGCGGGGTTGTATGCAAAACGTGGTTATAATATCGACAGCCTGGCAGTCGGGGAAACGGAGAACCCCGCATATTCGCGGATGACAATCGTTTCGACGGGCGATGAATATATGAAAAACCAGGTGCTCCGGCAGCTTGAAAAGCTGCACGATGTGAAAATGGTCGTCCTGCTAGGCAATGATGACTCTGTGTCTATCGAACACATGCTGATAAAAATAAAAGTGGACAACGAAGGCAGCGCTGCAGTGAGCGACATGGTAAACGACTACGGCGGAAAAGTAATGGACTTTGGCAGCGACTTCATAACAACGGAGATATCAGGCAGTTCTGAAAAGATCGAGCGTTTTATAGACGCTGCGCGCAGCCACGGCATCCTTGAAGTATGCCGTTCCGGGCTTATATCAATGATACATGGCGCCGAAAACGTCTTTAGCATAGAAAGCTTGGAATGACGGCAAATGACCACAGCGAGATTGTCATGCCCTATCCCCATAATTAGTTACACTTCAGTGGTAGCCGGAGTTACGCTCTTACTTGCGTGAGAAAGTCGCTTGGTCGGCTCAAAGTCTGAAAAATGTCCCATCCCTACCCCGGGATATGCTCCTGCCGACCTCAGCTTCCGCTCACGCTGCGCAATAGCGCAATTCCGGCTACCCCTCTGTGAAGTGCACCCATAATTACACCGCCGCAACCGGTTTGCTTGTCGCTCGCTTGACAACACTATGAAAAAACCTTATAATCTGCCTTGCTTGCAATCAAAAAAATATGAAAAAAGACGGGATCACACAAACCGCCCTGTCTCCAATACACGCGCCGGTAGCTCAGCAGGATAGAGCATCTGCCTTCTAAGCAGAGGGTCGGGGGTTCGAGTCCCTTCCGGCGTGCCAACCGCGAGTAATCCGAACCGCACCGATATTAAGATCATCGGTGACGGATTCGGATTCTTGCTTTGGCTTGACAGTAGCTTGTAGTAAATAATGCTTAGCATAAAAATAGTAGTTGAAATGGGGTTTAATGCAGTGTATTATTAGTCCATAACCGATTAGGCAGGTGTATCTCAATGGCTACAAAGAGTATCTTAAAAAATGTAAATATCAAGACAAATTCGTCAGCGAGAAAACTGGATTCTGCTCTTGAA
>Ga0082212_10000455_pt1 | contig 59344 bp, 60 predicted proteins | sample TergutNt197P3_FD_71548 | JGI IMG/M metagenome (GOLD analysis project Ga0082212, IMG submission 71548) | Neocapritermes taracua P3 segment gut microbial communities from Petit-Saut dam, French Guiana - Nt197 P3 | ecosystem: Host-associated > Arthropoda: Insects > Digestive system > Gut ... | reverse complement strand
TTCTTTTTAATTTTCATTTTTCCTGCAATTTCTTTGCCGTTAATGTGTTCCTCATCAGCATTGCGCGGGTCATAGGTCCTACGCCGCCCGGAACGGGGGTTATATACCCTGCGGCAGGCTCAACGCTTACAAAATCCACGTCGCCCACAAGCTTTCTGCCGCCTTTTGCGCCCTCTCCCGCGTCGTTTATGCCTACGTCGATTACAACCGCGCCTTTTTTTACATAATCGGCTGTTATGAAATTAGGCTGGCGCATAGCGACTACAAGAATATCCGCGCGCTTGCAAACCGCTTTTAAATCCGCGGTTTTACTGTGGCATATTGTTACCGTGCCGTTTTCATGCAAAAGAAGCATCGCCATTGGTTTACCGACGATATTACTGCGCCCGACTACTACGCACTCTTTACCGGCGATTTCAATATTTTCGCGTTTCAGCATTTCCATGACGCCTGCGGGCGTACCTGCGGGAAGCGCGTAACTCCCGAGCATAACCCTGCCGACGTTGTCGGCTCTGAACGAATCCACGTCCTTTAAAGAAGAAATCCGTTCGTTCGCGGCAGTTAAGTCAATCTGAGCGGGCAGGGGTTGTTGAACAAGTATTCCGTTTACTTTCGGGTCTGCGTTAAGAGTATCAATTAACTCTAAAAGCTCTTCTGTTTTTGTATCTTCGGGAAGTGTATAACCGTAAAAATGAATCCCGCATTCTCCGCAGTCTTTTTGCTTGTATTTAACGTAAATCTGACTCGGCGGGTCGTTGCCTACTAATATAACCGCTAATCCTACCTGTAAATTGCCGCTTTCAATTTCAGTTTTAATTTCGGTTTTAATAGCCGCCGCCATTGCGTTACCGTCAATAATTTTCGCCATTTTCTTCTGCTCCTTCTGTATCATTATGCGGGGCGTTGTCCCCTGCATCTGCTAATATACTGGGGGCTGTTTCATCTTCTTTTTTCAAAGCTTTTTTTGCGTCTGCTTTTTCTTTATCGAGTTTCAGCTTCTTTTCATAAGCGATAATCGCAAGTTCGCTTTCTTCGGTTTGCGAATATAACGCAGTTTTTCCGCTTTTCACTACTTTTTTCTTGAAGTAAATAAAAATTCCTATTGCCGCGCCGGCTGTTACAGCCGCCAAAATCTGCGAAATCCGTAAACTGCCGAGCATAAGGCTGTCTGTTCTGAGTGATTCGTTAAAAGCGCGCCCCGTTCCGTACCATGTGACGAAAAGCAAGAAAATTTCGCCGTCAAAAGTTCGCAGTTTCTTTGAATAAAAGTGCAGAACCGCTAACCCAAGCAGACACCATAAACTTTCGTAAAGGAAACAGGGGTGAACAAGCACGCTTCCGCCCGTTTCCGAAGCAATTCTGCTTCCTGTCATGCCCCACGGCATTTCGTTTTTCATAACCGCGCCGTAAGCTTCCTGATTAAAGAAATTCCCCCACCTGCCTATTCCTATGCCGATAAGGAAACCAAGCCCGCCGAGGTCAAGAACGGGCAGGATTTTTATTTTCTTCAGTTTCATATAAACAAACGCAAAAAGTGCCGCGCCGATTATGCCGCCGTAAATCGCCAAACCGCCGTCGCGTATACCCGTAAAATAAGTAATAAAATTATACTTCGTTTCGTTGTCGGGGTTAAGGTTATAAAAAGTAACGTAATACAGCCGCGCACCGATAAAACCGCCGATTAAGCCCGCCGCCGCCGCGTCAAAAACCTTGTCGGCAATCATGCCGAACTGCCTTGAACGCTTCATAGCGTAACCGAAGCCTAAAATAATCGCGGCGGTAATGACAACGCCGTACCAGTAAATATTAAGACCGAATACGGTAAAGGCAGTTCTGCCTATGTTTAATTTTAGACCGCCGAAGAGGTTGGGGAATGAAATGTAGCTGATAAAAATCATCGCCTTTCTGTGTTTAATTATGTTTATAATGTGCAGGTAGGGAACGCATTTATGCGTTCCGACTGTAGGGGACGCCCTATGTGGCGTCCCGCCGTATTATACGGCGTTTTATTTTTACGGGCGACCACGTAGGGTCGCCCCTACATTTTTATCGTTTATTGCGGAACGGATAAATCCGTTCCCTACGCATTATATAAATTATTACCCCTCAACCGGCTCAATAATCGAAATACAGCTATTCTCCTCATCAAGTTCCTCAAGCACTTTCACTACTTCTTCATACTTCAATTCCGCTGTGATTTCAATCACGTCAAATAAATTATTCCCGCTGAAATGCGCATCCATAACCGCCGAAGCCGTGGAGCTGACCGAACCGAGCATTGAAATTAATTCGCCGTAGGTCATCTTCCGTACATTCTCAAATTCTTTTTTCGGTAAACCTGTTTCTTTAGCTTCTTTTAACGCTTTTTTTATTTCCGTGAAAACCTTGCGCGGGTCACTTGATTCGCCGTCCGCTGTCATCGAGAAAAATCCGCGTCCGTTCAAAACGCCTACGGAAAAATTACTGTTAATCAAGCCGTCGTTGATTGCTCTGTCATAAAAAGCGGATGTTTTTCCTAATACGGTTTCAAGTATAATATTGCAAATGACGAACATTTCAGCGTTTTTACGTTCCTCAAAGGACGGAAGTTTTAAAAACACATTGAAAACAGGCATGGCGCAGGTCATTTTTTTTACAGCTTCGCGTTCCTTGATTTCAGGGGGTTCTTCGGGAAAAAGAGCTTCCAGCCCTAAATCGGGTACGGGTTTTAAAAGCCTGTCACAGATTTCAAGGGTTTTTTGGGCGTCAAAATTCCCCGCGATGGAAAGAATCATATTATTAAGGTTGTAAAAGGTTTTATAACAGCGGTAAAGTAAGTCTTTGTCAATTTTGGCGATACTTTCAACCGTTCCGCCGATGTCGATTCTGACGGGGTGGTTATGGTAAAGGGCGCGCAAGCCGTTGTAAAACACCTGAAAGCCCGGTTCGTCTTCATACATTTTCAGTTCCTGCGCGATAATTCCCTGTTCCTTAGCGATGCTTTCGTCTGTGAAATAAGGTTCTTGTACGAATTTTAAAAGGATTTCTAAGTTCTCCTCAAATTTCTGAGAACATGAAAATAAATACGCGGTTTTGTCAAAGCTCGTATAAGCGTTGGCGTTTGCACCGGTTTTCGCATATAATTCAAAGGCATCACATTGGTCATTCTCGAATAGCTTATGCTCTAAAAAATGCGCAATCCCTTCCGGAACAGTTACAAAGTCCGCGTCTTCATTCGTCTTAAATGTAACGTCCACCGAACCGTATTTTGCCGCAAACAAAGCGTAGGCACTTGAAAAACCTTTCATGGGGAAAAGGCATACGGTTAGCCCTGAAGGGTGTTTGATAACCTGATATTCTTCGCGCACACGTTCATTTTTAATTATATTTTTATTCATCTTCGTTTATCATCTCCTCATCATTAGATTCAAGACCCGACAGCACATAAAATGTATCTAATTTCATAGAATTCGCGGTTTTAATTATATCTTCCCGCGTAACTTTTTCAAAATCCGATAAAATTTCAGCAGCGGATTTAATATCTTTCATGTAAATCAATGAAATGTACCACCACGTCAGCGAACTTAAGCTGTCGCGGGTGGTTTTAATGCTGTTCTGTTCGTGAAGCAACGCGCTGTTCAGCTCTTCGTCCGTGAAATCACCTTTTTTTACGTTTTCAAGCTGTGTTAATATTTCCGCTTTGGCTTCCTCAATCTTTGATTCTTCAACGCCGCAGGATACGGACATAACGCCTTTGTTCGCGCTGAACTGCGACCAGCAGTAGTAACAGAGCGAAAGCCTTTCGCGGACGTTTAAGAACAGCTTGGAGGAAATTGTTCCGCCGTAAAGCAAACTCATCAGCGTAATCGCGGGTCGGATTTCTTTTCCTTTTAAATCTGTTTTGAAACCCAGCACCATTTTGCTTTGGTTTAATAAGGGAAGCCGTTCCGTTGTTTCGGCGGTTTGCGGTTTAAGCGGGCTGTACGCTGATTCGGCAGGATAGATTTTTCCGCGTTCAAGCGCGGAAAATTCTTTTTTTGCTTGTTTCAGCGCGTCGGAAAAGTCATTACAGCCTACGCAGAAGATTTCAATTACCGCGCTTTTTAAAAGCTTCTGATATGCCTTAAACAATGTTTGCGGCGTAATTTCACGGGTTCTTTCAACATCGCCGAGCATATTCACGGCGGCGGCTTCTCCCTGATAAAGAATCCGGCGCGCCTGATTGGAGGCGTACGTTCGTTTGTCGTTAATCTCCGATTCTATCGCTTCAATTTGCTCACGTTTGCACAGTTCAACTGCCGCGTTATCAGCAAATTCATCTCCCGATTCGGAACAAGCCTGATTAAAAACACAATTAAATAAAGCCTTCACTGCTTCTTCGGTGATTTTTTCTCCGTGAAGCGCATAATTGTCGTCCATAAAGTTCATGTATATCCCAAGAAACTGCGTATCGCCGGTGCCGAACACTTCATAACCGGATTTCGCGTTATACAGGGACGCGAGGTAGTTATTGAAGTCTTTGCTTTTAGGGTAATCAGCGTTGGCTCTGTGAAACAGACGCGGAATCAGCGCGTACAGCGACGCGGTTTCTTCATCAAGCGGGGCAAAAAAGCCGGCAGTAATCCTGTTGAATTTATAACGCGGGTCAGTAATGGTGTTGAAATGCACGCCCTCCGCTATTTTTTCGCGTTTCGGAAGCTTGTCCATATATTTTAAAGCCTTTCTTTAATTTAAACGATTATAACAGTAGAAATCTTTTTGTGTTTTCCCCGTCTGCGGCGGGGAAAACACAAAAATAATATTCGACCCGAATAATAGTATAACACATATTTGCAAAAATTTCCATAGTTTTTTAAAATAAGCAAAAAATACAAGCAAAAAAAAGCCCCTTTTATAAAAAGGGCGGAAGTAAGATAACGCATAATGTGTAGAACAAAAGAAAGGAGACAACTAAAACAAAAACAACTTAAATGGAGGTCATTAATGTTATTCACATTATAATACTTTTTTACTTTTTTGTCAATATGTTTTTATGATTTTATAAATAATTTGGTTACACTGTACAAATAAACCAAAAGGAATTAGGTAAAACGTCTAACAGGCAATTTCGCTAACTCCGTTCATGGCGGAAAATTTACCAAAAATTCACTCATTCAAAAGATAGCGGAGATATTTAATGGCTATCAGACATTTCCCTGATAATATCAATAATCACACGCACCTGTTCTTTGGTTAACTGCTTTTTCGGTTTTTGGAAGTTGATGAAGTGAATCAGCTCGTCCTTATCAGAAAAAGCGCGGTTGCTTTTCCCGAGAGAAAGCCGCAGTCTGACGTTCGGATTGGAGAAAAACAGCGCGTTTTCAACCCAAACATCCAAGTTATAATCGCGGAGCAGATTTTTAATAATACCGCGCTGTCTTCTGAGCTGAATGACGGGGTTAATCATTTTTTTCTGAATACTTTTTCCCTCCCGGAACTTTTTGCGCTGTACCCAGAAATCGTCGTTTTCTTCTCCGATAATAACCCCTGAATGATTTTTCACTTCAATAATTAAAATCCCGCGTTCACCCACTAAAAGCATATCGATTTCCGAATGGTTCTTTTTATGAAAAACGGGAAGGTTGGTAAAAACCGCAGTTTCGCCGTGCCAGTGAATCTGCTTGATGATTTTTAACAGTGCGCGTTCGCCGTTATGCCCGGACAGCAGAATCCTGTAACGGCGCGACAAAGCGGCGTATGTAATAATAATTCCCACCAAAAGCACAGCGAACAATGCCGCTTCAAGGAAGTCTTTCGACTTCATTCTCCAAAGCAGGAAAACAAGCACGAAAACCGGCAGAACGCAAAGCAAAATCCGGCTCACGGACAAAACCATAAGCGTGCGGTAATAGGGGTTTTTGTTTTTGTAAATCTGCATATTTTCTCACCGATAAAAAATTAAACTGTGCGCCCCTACACGTTAAACCTGAAAAACACCACGTCGCCGTCGCGGATTATGTAGTCTTTGCCCTCAATTTTTACCAACCCTTTTTCCTTGGCAGCATTGACGCTTCCGCAAGCGTCAACATCGGTAAACGCCGCAACCTCCGCTTTAATAAAGCCTTTTTCAAAGTCTGTGTGGATTTTGCCCGCCGCCTGCGGGGCTTTAAAGCCTTGCTTAATCGTCCATGCGCGGACTTCCTGCGGTCCTGCTGTTAAAAACGAAATTAAACCTAATAGGGCATAGCTTTTCTTTATAATTTGCGCCAATCCCGATTCGGTCACGTTGATTTCGTCAAGGAACAGTTTCCTGTCCGCTTCATCCATTTCGGCAACATCGGCTTCGATTTTGGCGCAGACGGGCAGAACGGCGCAGTTTTCGCTGTCCGCGATTTCCTTAACGAACTTGTAATGCGCGTTATTCTCAAAGCCGCCGGAAAAATCCTTTTCATTCAGATTCGCCGCGTATATAACGGGTTTTGCGGAAAGCAGGGGAATGGTTTTAATAATTTCACGCTCATAATCTGCGGCGTCATTTTCATAAGAACGCGCAGTTTTTCCGTCGCTCATGTAAGTAATCAAGCGTTCTAAAAATTCGGCTTCTTTTATAAATTCTTTCCCTGCTTTAGACATTTTTTTAGCTTTGTCAAGCCGGCGTTCAAGAATTTCTAAATCCGAAAAAATAAGTTCTAAGTTGATGGTTTCAATATCGCGCTTCGCACTGACCGAGCCGTCCGAGTGAATAATCAGCTCGTCCTCAAAACAGCGCACAACATGAATAATCGCGTCAACCTCTCTAATATCGGCAAGGAATTTATTCCCCAAACCTTCGCCCTTTGACGCGCCTTTGACAAGCCCCGCAATGTCTACAAATTCAAGTGAAGCGGGCGTGAATTTGTCAGGCTTGTAAATTTCCGCAAGACGGTCAAGGCGGCTGTCCGGCACACTAACCACACCTACATTCGGTTCGATAGTGCAGAAAGGATAATTTGCGGACGCCGCGCCGGCGTTCGTCAGCGCGTTGAATAAAGTGCTTTTGCCTACATTGGGTAAACCGACCATACCGAGCTTCATTTTTTTATACTCTCCTTATATTTGCTTTTATGGGTTTTTTACGTTTATGCTTCTCATATTCTTTCCGAATGATTACATTCACCTGCGCGCCGAAAAATAAAATATTCATGCAGATGTAAAGCCAAAGCATGAGCAGAACAACAGCGGTCAGCGAACCGTAAAGATACGAATAATTCGCAAAGTTCGTAATATAAAACGAATATAACGCCGAGAATCCTACCCAGCCGCCCGCGCTGATAATCGCACCGGGGAATTCCATAATTGAACTGGTTTTTCTTCCGGGCGCAAATGAATATAACGCCCAGAAAAATAAAATCAGCAAACAGAAGCCGAAAAGCCAGCGCGTCCAAGTAAGGAATAAATCCGCGTTTCTCAGTGCCGGCACGGAGTCAATCAGCCGGCTCGCAATCGCACTGCCGAAAACTAAAATAATAAGCGTGATGATTAAAGTAGCCATGAATGCAAGCATGTAAAGCATGGTAATCAGGCGCAGTTTGATATAATTGCGCTTTTCTTCAACGCCGTAAATCGAATTCAATCCCGTAATCACGGCGAGAAGCCCGCGTGAAGCCGACCAGAGCGCGGTTACAGTCGCAACCGAAATAACCGCACCGGAGGCTTTTTGGAAAATTTCATCCAAAAGGGATTCAATAAAGGTTTCCACCTGCGGCGGCAGAAAATCCATTGAAAAATCCTCAATCTGCTCCGCTGAAAAGGGCAGATAGTTAAGCAGGGTTAAAAGCAGCATGATAGTCGGAAAGAAAGCAATAATAATAAAAAAAGCCGACTGCGCCGAGTAAATCCCGATTTTGTTATCATCAAGTTTTTTAATCAGCTTTTTTATGAATGAAATTATATGAATGAAAGCGTTGTGATTCTTTTTCATATTACACATTTTACCAGTTATTTTCCATTTTGTCAAACAAATACTAAACTTATGATATTTAAAATTATTTACCTGTCGCTGTTTTCGCTTGCGGTTTTGTTTGTTATCGCAAAACTCATCGGGAATAAGCAGATTTCACAGCTCAATGTTTTTGATTACATCAACGGGATTACCATAGGTTCGATAGCGGCGGAAATGGCGACCAGCATAAGCGACCGGTGGCTTGAACCGCTGATTGCCATGCTTGTTTACGGGATTGTGGCTTTTTCGATTTCAATGATTTCCATAAAGTCTATAAAAGCAAGACAGTTTCTGTGGGGCAAGCCCTTGATTATTTATGAAAACGGCAAGCTTTATAAAAAGAACCTGTTCAAGGCAAAGCTTGATATAACAGAATTTCAGATGATGTGCAGAAATGCGGGTTTTTTTAACTTAGCGGACATAGGAACGGCTATCCTTGAAGCCAACGGACAGCTTTCCGTAATTCCGACAGCGGCAAGAAGACCCGCCACGCCGGAGGATTTAAGCCTGTTCCCGTCTCAGGAGGGGATTACGGTAAACGTTGTTTTAGACGGGAAAATCCTTGACACGAATTTAAATTATATCGGCAAAAATAAAATATGGCTGACGGATATTTTAAATACGCAAGGGTTTAATGATGTCAAAAATATTTCACTTGCCACGTATGCTTCCGGCGGCGATGTCAGCGTTTACAGGAAAATCCCGAAAGCGGAAACCAAAGATTTATTTGAATAAAATGTCAGATATTTTTTTCCGTGATTCTCCCCGCCTGCGGCGGGGAGAATCACGGAAGTTTATTTATTGCGTATTAATAAAAAATTGTGATAAAACTTTCAAAAAGCTTTTTTTATCGAGAATTCCTACGATTCTTTCGGTAACGACGCCGTTTTTAATTAAAACCGTTATCGGGAAAACATTTATATTATATGCTTTAATCAGTTCAGAATTGTCCGGCTCGGAATTGACGACGCCGACTTTTATTTTTCCGTTCAGCTCTTCGCTTAATTCTTCAATGGTTTTACTCAGCAGAAATGAAGAAACACCCTTTTCTGCCCGAAAACTCAGCAATACCGGCAGTTTACAGCGTTTAATTTCTTTTTTATAATTCTTAGATGTGATAACTGCGGCAGGCATTGATAAATTCCTCATTTCATTAATAATTATATTAATACCGAATATAAAAGCTATTATAAATCTGTGCAAAAATCTTGCATATATGGATTCTTGTGCAGATTTATAAGAAAGCTTTTAATGAGGGATTAGTATTACAATTAATTATTAACAAAAACAGGAAATTTATTCATGCTTTTTAATGCCCGTGACAGTCCTCACAGCGGTCTTCAATCACGCCTACAATGGGCGTAGGGTCAACGCCCTGCCGTTTGTAAAAATCGGCGACGGCGGTTTTCACCGCCTGTTCCGCTAAAACAGAACAATGCAGCTTTGCGGGCGGAAGCCCGTCCAATGCCTGAACCACAGCCTTATTGGTGATTTTCAAGGCTTCGTCAATCGGTTTGCCTTTAATCATTTCGGTGGCGATTGAAGAAGTGGCGATTGCCGCGCCGCACCCGAATGTTTTAAATTTTACGTCCTCAATAATGCCGTTATTGATTTTCAGATACATTTTCATAATATCGCCGCATTTTTCGTTCCCGACCTCCCCTATGCCGTCCGCGTTTTCAATTTCGCCGACGTTGCGGGGATTCGCAAAATGCTCCATCACTCTTTCGGAATAAATCATTATTTTCAGTTCCTTTCGTTTTTCTTATACTAATCCCGATTATAAAAGCTCTTAAAAACCCGTGCAAAAAGCTTGAGTTTATGGGTTTTTGTGCGGGTTTTTTAGAAAGCTTTTAATGAGAGATTAGTATTAATAATCTCCCAAAGCGGCGACATATCCCGCAGTTTTTTGACAATCCCGGGCAGAACTTCAAGAAACCTGTCAATTTCTGCTTCCGTGGTGTATTCCGACATGGAAATCCGCAGTGAACCGTGCGCGATTTCGTGCGGTAAACCTAAAGCAAGCAATACATGTGACGGGTCAAGCGAACCCGAAGTACACGCTGAACCGCTTGAACAGCAAATCCCTGCTAAGTCTAAATGCAGAAGCAGGGCTTCCCCCTCAATCCCCTCAAAAGAGAAATTTAGATTATTGATTGTCCGCTGTTCGTAATCGCCGTTAAGATGAACTCTTTCAAGTTTCATTATACTGTTATATAATTTTTCGCGAAAAGGCAGAAGTTTTGCGTTTTTGGTTTCCATGTTGATTACAGCTTCTTTTACAGCTGCCGCGAAGCCCGCAATTCCCGCGATGTTTTCCGTACCTGCGCGGAAGCCGCGTTCCTGCGCGCCGCCCTCAATCAAAGCGGGAAGAAGGATTTTTTTATTTACATATAACAACCCAACGCCTTTCATAGCGTGGACTTTATGCCCTGAAAGCGAGAGAAAACCAACATTTAATTTTTCTATGTTTACGGGGATATTGCCGAGTGCCTGAACCGCGTCAGTGTGAAACCAAACACCGCGTGTCCGGCATAATTCTGCTAATTCCGAAATCGGCTGGATTGTACCTATTTCGTTATTGACGTACATGATTGTAACAAGTCCGGTGTCGGGGTGTTCTGAAAGGGCTTTTTCCAAGTCCGAAACGCGGACAATACCCTCTTTGTAAACAGGCAGAGCTGTTACTTCAAAACCTTGTTTTTCTAATCCTGCAAGCACATGCAAAACCGCGTGATGTTCAAAAGCGGAGGTGATAATATGCTTTTTGCCTTGCTTTGCTATAAGCATTGCCGCGCTTTTGATTGCCCAGTTGTTGCTTTCACTGCCGCCGCTCGTGAAGAAAATTTCACGCGGTTCGCAGTGAATTGCTTCTGCAATATCAGTACGCGCTTTTTCCAAAGTCTTTGCGCTTTCTCTGCCGAGCGAATAAAGAGAGGAAGCGTTGCCGTAAAGCTCATTCAAATACGGCTGTATTGCGTTAAGAACAGCAGGGCTGATACGGGTTGTGGCGGCGTTATCTAAGTAGATGATTTCGTTTGGATTGTTTGAATTACTCAATATTTCACGACCTTTTTTAATTTATACTAAAGTAGTCTGCTTTTATTGTACACTATTTTGGTATAAATATCAAGGGGTTTGTAAAAATTTTGTAAAACAAAAATTATTTACGTAAAAACTTTATAAACAAAATTATTTACGTAAAAACTTTATAAATTTATAAGAACTTTGGATTATTGAATATAAGTTTTAAGGCAAAAACCTGCACTTCTTCATATCAACTTTGCCTTCCGGCGTAAAAATAACGCCTTCTTTTTCTAAAATTTCGCGCTGAACGCCCGCGCCGCCGAATACGTATCCGGAAGCAAGCGAGCCGTCCTTGAACACCACGCGGTGGCAGGGGGTTTCGACAGGGTCGTCGTTGCGGTGCAGGGTGTAACCGACAATACGGGCGGCACGGGGTCTGCCCGCCGCAATCGCTATATCGCCGTAAGCGGAAACAAAGCCGCACGGGATTTTACGGACGGCTTCAAATACAAGCTTCGGAAAAGATGAATCGTTTGACATAAAATGCTCCTTATAAATTTACGCGGACTGCAAAAAGCAATCCGCGTAAATTCCTGATAAAATGCATTATTTGAATAAACCTGCAAGAATAATTGCTTTTCTGATGTCGCCGGAATAACGCACTGTGCCTTTAGTAATCGCGGTCAGGAAGTCGTACTTTCCGTTTGCGATTTTTATCATCTCGTCGTAGGATGTTTCCAAGGTGCCATCGCGGTCGTCATAAATCGCTTGGATGATGTGCGGCTTTTTGCCGTCGCCGTCGTCTTTGATTGCCACAAAGAATGTACCTAAATCGTTGATAATCACTTGGATAGCAATAGGTGCTTCCATGTTTTTAACATTGGCTTTTCCGATTTTCTTCCAAAGAGCCGTGGTGATAGAATCAATGTTGGGAACAGCCTTTTTCCTGCCGCCTTTTGCTGCAACTTTAGCTACGGGTTTTGCGGCTGCTTTTTTAGCCGCAACTTTAGTTGCGGGTTTTGCGGTTGCTTTTTTAGCCGTAACTTTAGTTGCGGGTTTTGCGGCTGCTTTTTTTGCTACAGGTTTTTTTGCCGCGGGTTTTGCTGCGGCGGGTTTTGCGGTTGCTTTTTTAACTGCGGGTTTTTTTGCAACAGCTTTTTTTACTGCGGGTGCTTTTTCGGCGGGTTTTGCTACGGCGGGTTTCACCGCCGGAGCTACGGGAGCGGCGGTTTCTGCGGGCTTAACTGCCACGGGAACTGCCGGGGTTATAAAACCTTTCTTTACATCGTCTGCCATGCCTAAAATTCCTTTCAAAATTAATTTAAAGTAATTTGCGGCACGCTGTTGTAGGTCGTATAAATCAAGTAAAAAATCAATATACAGTGTGCCTAAATAATTATATATCCATAATATCATAAACAAACCCATAATTGCAAGGAAATATTCATCAGCAAAAGCTTTAAAATCAAAAAATCGGCGAAATAACCAAATAACGATGATATAAATACAATTAATTTGTATGATTAAAAAAGGTTTATTAAAAAGTTGTTGACAAGGGAAAAATTATATGCTATAATTAATAAGCTGTATTGCTCATTATTAAAAATGCGGGTGTAGTTCAATGGTAGAATGTCAGCCTTCCAAGCTGAACACGTGGGTTCGATTCCCATCACCCGCTTGCGGCGTGCCGCCGCTCTCTGTTCCGTCGCCCAAAAAGGCAGAATGTTTATCGGCTTGATTGGCGGCGGGGTTTTTATCTTGTTTGGAAATAATATTATCTTGCGCCAATAGCTCAGCTGGATAGAGCAACCGCCTTCTAAGCGGTAGGTCACAGGTTCGAATCCTGTTTGGCGTGGTCGCGAGCCGCGACGGGCAGTATTTGCGTGGTTCTTATATGAATCATTATACCGTGGCGATTTGGAGGATATAGCGTAGTTGGTAGCGCGTCAGATTGTGGCTCTGAAGGTCGAGGGTTCGAGCCCCTCTATCCTCCCTCTTTTCTTAGACCGTAAATCCGCATTTAAAACGGGTTTGCGGTTTTTGCTTTTTAGCGTTTTTGCTGTTTGGCGTTTATTTGGCGTTTACGCTTCCTAATCCCTGTAAACTTATTACACTTGTCAGTGCTTCCATTGCTACAGCTTGTGCGGCTTGAAACTCATGGCAGTAAATAGAAAGCGTGGTATTAGCGGAAGAATGTCCTAAATGGCTTTGAACCGATTTAACATCAACACCTTTGAAAATCAACACCGAAGCGTTGAAATGCCGCCAAGAATGAATATTTACATAACGTATGCCTGTACGTTTGCAAAATCTTCTGAAATAGGCGCAAGGGGCATTTGTACTCATGGGCGCGCCGTTCCATTGTGTGAAAAGGCGGTTGTTTTCTTCCCATTTATCACCTATTAGTTCCTTTTCCGTGTTTTGATGTTCGCGGAAGTTTTGCAAAAATCGTATAATCTCGACGGGAAGTTTTATGCTTCGGCGGCTTGACTGCGTTTTTGGGGTATCGGTGTATACTCCGCGCTCTTTCGTCCAGTTTGACGTGCGATTAATGGAAACAACATTATTTTCCATGTTGAAGTCCTGCCATTCAAGCCCTAACAGTTCCCCGCGCCTTAGCCCTGTAAAAATTGCGAGAGTAAAGAAAACCGTAAATTTAAAATCGTTTGTGTCCTCTTTAGAAAGTAAATCAAGCAGGTTTTGCGTTTCTTCAAGCGTATAAATCTCTTTGTCTTTTTGCTCTTGTCGCGGGATTGTAACATTGGTGCAGGGATTAAAAGCAATTTGTTGCATTTTAACCGCATAATTGAAGATTGAGGAAATAAGGCAGATATGATTTTTAATTGTTTTTGGTGCTAATCCTGTTTGATTAAGGTCAAGTATGTATTTTTGGATATTTCGCGGGGTAATTTTATCCATTCTCAAAAATCCTATTGCTTTATAAATCCTTTTTTCTGCAAAGTGATAATTACGGAGCGTTTGAGTTTTCAACTTAATTTCCGCATACTCTTTGAACCATTGACAAGCGAAATCCTCAAACTTGACCGCCGCCGTAATCTGACCGTTCAAACAATCTTCCTCAAACAATACCGCTTGACGGTTGACCTCTTTTTCAATCTGCTTTTCCGTCATGCCTCCTTGCGGCTTCCATGTTTTATACTGCCTTACTTGCTGTCCGTTTGCATTGTAGCCAGTGGAAACGGTTATTTTGTAGGTATTACCTCTTTTTTGAATTGTTGCCATACTACTAAGTCCTCCTTAAACTTAATCGGTGTATGGCGTGTTTTTTACTACTGTTATTATAACATATTTTAGTAGCAATGTCAAGCCTAAACACCGATTAATACAAGGTTTTATTAAATTTTTTCGCCGATTTTTTCAAATAAAATACTTTGATTGATTAAGTATTTTTTCCCCGCCTTTATATGCGGGAGTATTCCATCAATACACATCTGACGTATACGAAATTTTGTTAAACCGTCCACCAAAGCGGCGGCTTCATCAATTGTAAGCATTTTAGGTTTACTCATCATCTGCACCACCTTTCAAAAATTTCTTAGCGTGCGGGTTCTTGTTATAAACCCGCTTGTTTGTCACCACAGTGAAGCTGTTATCTTCATCAGTTATTTCAACGCTTTTTTCGTATATTTTGTTATAATCCTTAACTATTTTCGCGGCTTCGGAGTTTTTCATTTTTATTTTTTCGGGCTTTTTGATTCCCCTGCTTTCGCGGTGTATATGAAATCCGCGCGGGTACATCTTCATACGTTCGCCCTTTATGTATGCTTTGGTTTCCATTTTGCCGTTTTTGTTTACGCTCTCAACCATTTTCACATTTTCAACTTTTAAAGCCAATATATTTTTTGTGTTTTGAATTGCTTCATCAAGCGGTAAATCCGCCAAATATGCCGTTAAGTACATTCCTATATTGTCAACCTCATTGAGTTTGCGGACATTTACGAACCCTTGACCCCATAAAGCGCAAACCTCTGAATTTCTCATATACGGCGCGGGTTTATCGAATATTAATATGACGTGTAAATGCCATGCGCCGCGCTGTTGAGGTTCTGCCGCCGTGATATATTCATAGTGTCCGTATTGGTTACGGCATAATCTGTTAAACTCCTTGAAATCATCTTTTAACCGTTTCGGTTCTGTCATATTTTCCGCATAAGTTAATGTCAACCATTTACAGTTTACAGTATTTATAACATTGGTGTTGATATAATCCCGCAATTCTTCAAGGCTTCTTTTAACGCTGATTGTATCGTTTAGCCTGTTCTCTCCGTGTTTAAACTCGTAAACCTCACCTGTGTTTTCAGATAATTTTATGTAGCAATCTTTATCGAGCTTTTTTATATGGGCTTCCGAGTTGCGGTGACTGGCGTATTTAATTTCAATGACGTTTCCGCAGAATTTCACCGTCACAGGGTCATTGTCGGGAATATAAACGCTATCAACGCTTTTATATTTTCGCATTGTTCACCCCCAAATTTTCAGCTTCGCCCTTTTTCTGCTACAATCAAGTTAAAAGTAGCGGCTTCCGCGCCGTTTTCGCTCCGCTTCACGGTGCGGAAGCCCTGCGATTACTTGTTATAGTGGTTTTAACAAAGCCGCTTTACATAAGGCTTGCGCCTTATCCGTGTTGATTTGCCCTATTTTGACATGTCGGAGGGTAGAACCATTTAATATAACTCTGCCTTCGCCACGTCCAAGTATTCTGCCCTTAAAATCTTCTGTAAAATCACTGAACATCATTTGTTTTGCTTCCTTACTAACCATTCCGAGGGCTATTACTGCACCCCCGAACTGCTCCCTTGAGCCAACAGGAAAAACTAAACTATCGCATCTCTGGGTAAAACACCAGAATCGGACGGAAGCGCGCCCGCAAGCTCTACCCATTAGTAAAATTTCTGATATTTTACTCATAGTCAGTGCGGCGGCTTTTTTATCCTCTGCCGTTTGGCTTAGTATCGCGCTTACATATTCGTCGAAAATAAAGGTCAAGGGATTTTCCGACACATCATCACCCGATAATCGAGCAGACAACATATTGTAGGCAATTTCAACAGCGTTGTATGCGTTCTTGTAAGGAAAGTAGCGAGGACAGCCGCTAAGCCACTCAAATTCGCCCTTGAAATCTGCAAACAAAATTTCCCCCTGCGGTTCTGCCAATGATAGTTTTGACAGGTAACTAATTAAGGAATAACTTTTCCCGCTTCCTGACTGCCCGATACACAACAAATGAGTGTTTTGAGAACGGGAAAGGTTAAGCATAATTTTAGATTTTTCGCCCCGCTCCAATAAATCAAGGTCATAACCGAGAGAGAGGGTGGGAGCGTTTTGGTTATACTTCATCATCTAAAACCTCCCCGACTTTTATTTTTTTGTATTTGCGAGCGTAAACAAGGGTTTTTCGCAGAGTTTTGCTATATTCCATGTGGTAAACTTCCGCATTTAAAATGTTGTTAAGGTCAGCGGTTTTATTATCAAAATCCTCAATACTTATCCGTGCGTTATCAAATGTAATGATAAAGCCCTTTTTTGTTTCCTTGTCGCGTCGTTTAGATAACCGTTGCGGCGTTTCACCAAGCCCATTTTTAAGGTGGATTCTTAAAAAATCATCTTGATACTTCCGCGTTTGAAGCCTCCCAATGAATTTAATCAAAAATATCAACCCCGCCGTGCCGACAGATACAATTAAAGTGGTGATGATTTTTTCGATTATAAAATAGAACGGTATACCGGAGGGTAAAGCGTTGTACAGCTTATACCCCATAATGGAAGCCGTCACCGTGTACGCGATAACCAGTAAAAGTTTGTACCTATTATTGGTTATCCCGATAACGCCCGATTTGAAATAAAACATAGTTATAGTTTCCTTTCCTATTGCGGCGAGCCGCAGGGGAAGCGGGTTTCCGCTTTCCCTTATTGACTTCACCGTGTTTTTTATTTTCCTCCGTTCACAAGCTCAATTCCGCTTGCTTCTGCCGTCATTATCCCGCCAGTGGGGTACAGCGTGACCTTGCAATCGGTGAACTTAACAATAGGGTACTTCATGGTTGCACATGCAACTGTGAGTTGCTCATCAGTTACGTTCGGAAGCGGGTCAACACCCTTGATTTTTACATCAAGAGATGTGAACTTGTTTCCTTGGAGTGCCACCGTGAACTTAACACCTATCGGTGTTTCGCTTGACTTCTTACCGTTTGCATACGGGAAAAAGTCCGCTTTTGCGGTTAAAATCGCGGTTTCTTGTCCGCCGTTTATAGCGGCGAGGGTTAAATCAAGTTTTTTAATCATAAGGTATACTCCTTTAATTTGTACCGCCAACATCGCGCGAATATGGCGGGGGATTGTTGATTGATTAAGAGCAAGTCTTGTCCTTGCTTTAATCATATCAAAATCCCCCGCCAATTTTTATGCGAGTTTCTGCATAGTTATTTAATTTATAAATTTATAAGTATAATTCCGATTCCGAATATATTCTAAATCATCATCATTTATAAACGAGTGCTTTTCTTCCTTTATTTTTTCGTAAATAAAAATATCTGCTTCGTTATCATATGAAAACGAATAATTTATTTTATTTAGCCATACTTCGGCAACTATAATATTTACTTTGAGTACAATTATAAGCACAATTGCATAATACGCATTAAATATTTCTTTCCCTTTTTTAGAATTATAAATTCTACTCATTGAAAAGTGTTTTTCAACTGCCGTTGTATAAGCAACTTGTTCTTTTGTTTTCTCTTTTTTATATTTTATCATTAGTACATATAAAACATCCCAAAAGGTTAGATTGCGTAATATTTCTTTTATTGCTTCTCTGCACCACATTTCCGTTTCTTTAAATTCCTTTTCGGATTTTTTAAAATTTTCTGTTAAATTAGGATTATCTATAATATAAAGAGAGCAATGTGATTTATATTCCTTTACCTTTTCAACGAATTTTAACCGAGCATTGTTATATTTATTTACTTGTTTTTTCAATTCCGCTATAATATTCTCTACATGTAAAAACCCTCCGTGTTCTCTGTGTAGTTCAGCCCGAAGATTTTTTATTAACTTATTAAAAAAGTCTTTAATTTTTCTAAATAAATTCATGTTAAACCTCTCCCATTCTTAATTTATCTACATTATAATTATATCACAATCCTTTAAATCTGTAAAGACTTAATAACCAAAAGCGACACCCGGGTTAAGGTGTCGCTTTTATTTAATTCAGATTTCCTTATTTAGAACAACCGCTTCCCTGATGTGTCAATATAATAAAATTCATTATTTATATTGACCACAGCAATACCCTCGCAGAAAAATGATACATCGCCCTCAATTTCAGCTATCATTTCACCGTTAATGTTAAAAAGAGTATTCTCTTCCGTGTATACCCCGCCACCGTTATACTTTATGTTGTAATTGTAAAGTTTAGGTTCAAACATTTGCTTACCTGTTTTATCAATAATAGTGTAATATTCACTGCCTTGCGGATTCTTCATAGAAAGTAAGCAATACCCGTCTATAAATTCAGGTTTATCAGGGTGAATCTCAACATCGTACTCTGAAAGGTCTATTATAATATTCCCCTCAACATCATAAAACCCACGATTTGTTTCTGAAATAAACCCTGTTTTGAATTCCGCATAAAACAGTTCGTTACTGTAGTTTCCTAAAACAGTATCCATAAATTGACCGCCAAGTTTTGTTGTTGTGCCTGATTTATCAACATAATATATAAAACCGTCATCGCTGTAAAATCCGATACCGTTTTCCATTTTTTCAAGATGAGCGGGACGATTATTATAAAAATAAACTGCACTCATGTCATATATTTTTCCGAGAGCTTTACATTCAGAAATATTGTAGAGATATGTAGAAGAACCTAATAACCCTGTTGTTTTACTCACAAAACCCTCACCTAAATATTTAAAATCTCCTTCCTCTAAAAGAGCAGTCCAAACAATATCGTTGCTCAATTCTACTTTCCAATTCCCGTTAATATCAATCAACCCGACTCTGTCTTCGGTCACTTCAAAAGTTTCAATATGTTTTTTAACAAACATTAAATCCGCTCCGTAAATAAACATAAATATCTCGTCGTATTCGTTTGATTCCGGTACAGGAATTATTTTTCCGGTTTTATCAACCAATCCAATTGTTTTCCCGTTGGATTGCACCCAAGCAGTACCATTTAAAAAATCAGATGCAGGTCCGTGATTTTCTTCTAATTCAAATAAAACCGTTCCTGTTTTATCCAAACAGTGCCATTGCCCTTTATTTAATTTAACCCATGCAACCCCGTCCGAAAAAGCACCCCCTTGTACATTAATTATAGGTTCAGGGTCAGACGCGGTTATGACTTCAGGCGTTGTTGTCGAAGCGTTTTCATTTGCTCTTGTCGTTGTCGTTGTGGTTGTGTTGTTTTTTAAAGAACTTTCGACGGGTTTATCACCGCCGCAAGCCGTCAAGCCGATGATAAGGCATAAAGCCAAGAGTAATGCTGTGATTTTTTTGATTTTCATTTTGAAATTCCCCTTTAAATTTAATTTTTTTGCTTTATTTTTTTATATTGCATTGTGGTAATGTGGCTTGAAGCGCGTTAATCTTTTCTTCATTCAAGGTACAATTCCACAAATCCAATTCCGTTAAATTAATTAACTCTGCAAGCGAAATAACATCTTCTATTTTGTTGCTTCTTAAAATCAATTCTGTTAAACAATTCAATTCCGTAAGTGATGAAATATCATTAATTTCGTTTTTCCTCAAGTCCAACGTTGTTAAATTATTTAATTCCGAAAGCGGTGTTATATCGTTGATTTGGTTGCTTCCCAAATCCAACACTGTCAAATTATTTAATCTTGAAAGCGGTGCTATATCAATAATTTGATTGTTTCCCAAATACAAATGCGTTAAATTCGTCAATTCACTTAATGCTGATATATCAATAATTTGATTTCCGAATACTTCAAGGCGCGGATTTCCAAATTCATTTCCAAATGAATATCCAGAGCCGCTTAAATCTAAATAAATCAAATCAGTTAATTCCGCAAGTGGTGTTATATCGGTTATTTGGTTATATGATTCTGCCGATGATACCATTTGCGATAAAAACCCTTGTCCGCTAAAAGATTCTGTAATCTCATCTTTTGCTTTTTCGTCAATGAATATTCCTAATTTTAAATGTGTAACATTTTTCGGAATTTCTCCGTTTGCTACTAATTCCGCCAACTGTTCATTGGTTATATCTTTTCCGCTTAAATCAATCTCAATTTTGATTATTTCGGGTTCGGTTTCTGTTATATTCTCTGTTTCGGGTTCTGTTGTGATAATATTTTCGAGTGGCTCTGCCGGCGTTTCGGTGTCCTCATTTGCTCCCGCGACAACTTCTAAATCTGCGGGTACATCTTCATTCCCCGAATTTAGCACCAAGAACGCTGTTATACCAATTCCGGCGACAACTGCAATCGCCGCGATTAACGCTATTATTGACTTCATAGAAATTGCGGTGCTTGTCGCTGTTGAAGCAGTTCCCGCTGTTGCGGTAGTAGTTGTAATAGTAGTCCCTGCTGTTCCTGTGGTTGCTGTAGAAGTCGTCCCTGCTGTTGCCGTAGTCGTTGTAGAAGCTGTCCCCGCCGTTTCCGCTACAGTCGCGGTCACTTCTGCGGTAATATTACCGAGCATTTCATTAACAGAACCCTGCGGCATTTGAAACTGCTGTAAAGCTATACGCAGTATCGGGGTTATCATAAGCGGCACTACACCGTATAATTTTATGCCGTCCTTTTTTTCAAGACTTTCTATTGCTTTTCGGATTTTCTCACGCGCCAGTGCAAGCCGATTTTTTACCGTACTTTCATTCGCGCCGAGATTTTCAGCGATTTGCGCGATTGTCAGATGTTCATAATAATAATAGTAGACACATACACGTTGCGGAAGCGGCAAATTATCAATAATATCTGTTATTAATTTCACCGTTTCGGCGTTATCAAGTGCTTTTTCGGGGACTAATAACGGGTCACTTTCTTCAAAAAATTCTGTCTGCGCTATTTCCTCATCTTCAATATTCAGCGTTACACGCTTTTTTCTCAAAAAATCAGTGCATTTATTTGAAGTAATCCGATTTAACCAAGTGGGGAATGTTTCAGGATTTTTCAAGTCCGCGATTTTTTGAAACATATGTATAAATACTTCCTGCGTTATATCTTCCGAATCCTCTTTATTTGCTAAGATTTTTAAAGCGAGAAAATAAACAGGCTTTGTATATTCGCGGTAAAGCGTTTCAAGCGCGGTGTTATCGCCCGTTTGCGCAGATTTTACCACTTCCGTTAACTTTTTCTTATCCATTGATTTACTCCTTTGGTTTTTTTGCCGTTCATAAGATAGACGGTTTAGCAGGGTGCGAGGTCTAATTTTTTTATAGAATTTTTCTGATTTGTTACTATTGCACATAAAACTACAAACGTTTAATTGCTTTTCTTGTTTATATTTGTCATATATTGACGGGTTACTTTTAAAATTATAACACAGGATAAAAAAGCTGTCAACATAAATACATTAGATATTTCTAATGTAGATTATATGTGAATATTGCCTTATAATGTATATTAGAAAGGCGGTGATGTGCTTTTGAACTGGAAGCTGAAAAAGACCAAAGAAAAGGTTAAATGCTCCTATAAAACGTTATATATTGCCGATAATCTGATAGAAAAAATTAATAAAATCGCCGAAAACAACGACACATCATTTAATAATGTTGTTATTTCAATGATTGAATCCTGTTTAAACGAAAAAAAGAGCGGTAAAGCGTAGCCTTTAGCCGTTCTTTTTATATGGTATAACCCGAAATATAATAATTATTTGATTTGAAAGGAAAAGCACCATGAAAACTACAAATTACTTTAACAATCCGCAGACCCTTGCCGCTTTTTTTATAAAAGGTTTGACAAAAAGGCGTTTTTAATGTAAACTTATTATAAACAGGCAAAGAAAAGCCCCCTTAAAGGGAGCAAAAAGTTTTTAGTAAAAAACACGCCGTTGAATTGTTTTTGTTATTTTTGGCGTTTATTTGGCGTTTACGGTGGTTAAAAATCACTATAAATTAGTTAAGTTCAGTAAACTAATATTAGGTGTAAAGTGTGAATTAGTGCTGTTTAGCGGGGATTAACAGAAATCAGAAAATGCCTTTAAGCCTTTTCGAGCCCCTCTATCCTCCCTCTTTTCTTAAACCGTAAATCCGCATTGTAAGCGAGTTTGCGGTTTTTGATTTTTAAATGTATTGCAAAACGAATAAAATTGTTATATAATTAATACTAATCCCTCATTAAAAGCTTTCTGAAAAATCCGTACAAAAACCCATAAACGCAAGCTTTTTGCATAAATTTTTAAGAGCTTTTATAATCGGGATTAGTATAACTTAAAATAAAACCCGCTTCGGACGGAGGACTTTTCTATGGAAAACGACCTTAGAGTTTTGCTTGTGGAAGACGACCCCGAGGAATGTAAAAATCTAATTAAATGCGCGGAAAACACGGACGGTATACGTCTTGTCGGTGTGTCGAACAGCTCTGATATGGCGATTGAATTGGTTTCCGATTGTGTTCCGGATGCAGTTATTCTTGATATAGAACTGCATAACGGAAGCGGCAACGGTATTTTTTTCATGCAAAAATTACGGGCATTGAATCCTGTAATTTATCCTTATATACTGATTACTACTAACAATATAAGCAAGCTTACGCATGAGTTAGTCAGGGAACAAGGTGCTGATTTTATCATGTCTAAATATCAGGATGATTATAATGCCGAAAATGTAATCGAACTTCTCAAGTCTGTAAAAAGCGTAATACACGGCAAAAAGAAAAAAAGCATGTCCGCTTCGCCCCGTGATTTTTTGTCTATACATGAAAGAGAAGAGCTTGATAAAAAGCTTTTGAAAAAAATTCACACCGAAATGGATTTAATCGGTGTCAGCCATAAAATGTCCGGCAGAAGATATTTAATAGACGGTATTATTAAAACGATTTCAAATCCCGAACCTAATCTTTCAAAATATTTAAGCGCGAAATATAAAAAATCACCCTCCACGATTGAACGTTCTGTTCAAAACGCGATTAACAGCACATGGAAAAATTCAAACATTGAGTTATTGAAGAAACATTATAAAGCAAGAATCAATCCGTTAAAGGGCGTGCCGACGATTACGGAATTCGTGTTTTATTACGCGGAAAAAATCAAAATCAATTATTGATTTATTACTTTTGAAATAAACAGTAGGAGTTTTTCTTTGTGTTTTCCCTGCCTACGGCGGGGAAAACACAAAATAAATTTTATCTACTTTTACTACAATTCAAAAGAAGCAAAAGCGTTTAGCGTCATATTTGCCGTATTTCCTGCTTTGAATTCATAATAACCCTGCGCGGCGACCATGGCGGCATTATCCCCGCATAAGGGCAGGGGCGGGAAGAAGGGTGCTTTTTCAAAATGTTCCCGCATACGTTCCGTAAGCATTTCCCGTAGGCAGGAATTCGCCGCAACACCGCCCGTAACCGCTATTTGCGTTGAACCGCCGCCGTATTTTAAAGCGGCGTTTATTAATTTACTGACAAGAATATCGCAGACCGTATATTGAAAGCTTCCGGCTAAAGAATCCTTATCAAGCGTTTCACCGCGCTGTTCCGCGTTGTGTATTAAGTTAATAACAGCGGTCTTAAGCCCGGAAAAGCTGAAATCAAACGGGTTCGGGGTTTTCGGAAAAGGTAACGGATACTTTTTAGAATCAATCAATATATTGCGTCCGGAGGCACACCGGTCAATATAAACACCGCCCGGGTACGGAAAACCGAGCGCACGGGCGGCTTTATCAAACGCTTCACCCGCCGCATCGTCAATGCTCCGTCCGATAACTTTAAAATCCGTATAACTTCTAACTTCCATAATCTGACTATGCCCGCCTGAAACCGTTAAACATAAATAAGGCGGGGCGAAATCAGGGTATACAAGATAATTCGCGGCGGCATGGGCTTTAATATGATGCACGGGAATCAGCGGCTTACCGGCGGCAAGCGCAAGCCCTTTTGCAAAGTTCACGCCGACTAAAAGCGCACCGATTAAACCGGGCGCATTTGTAACGGCAATCGCGTCAACTTCATCAAGTTTACACCCTGCTTTTTCAAGTGCTTCCTCACACACGCCGATTATATTTTCGCAGTGCAGACGTGAAGCGATTTCGGGTACGACGCCGCCGTAAAGCTTATGCGCGTCAATCTGAGAAGCGATTATATTCGACAATATTTTGCGCCCGTCTTCAACAACGGCGGCGGCGGTTTCGTCGCAGGAGGTTTCGATTCCTAATATTTTCATGGGGGTTCGTTCCTTAATATTAATAAATTATAATAGATTTGTGTATTAACACGCGGGTAATGTTTATAATGTGTGTTTACAAACCACCCCGTCAACCAGTCTGCGGACTGGATGCCACCCCTCCACAGGAGGGGAATAATTTTCCTTTTAAACGAGTTAAATTCCCCTCCTTGGAGGGGTGGACGCGAAGTGGACGGGGTGGTCTGTAGGGGCGGAGGTAATCCGCCCGATTTACAGGACGATTTCCATCGTCCCCTACATTGATTTCATTATTACATTTCGGAACGTATAAATGTGTTCCCTGCGAACACCGCATTATATAAATTTATAAACTCCTCCAGCGTTAATTCTTCCGCTCTTGCTGTTATTTTCAATCCGCAAGCGGCAAGCGCGGCTTTAACTGCTTCTTTGGGTTGCTTCGACGCCGCCGAAACCGGATTCACAAGCTGTTTGCGCCTTTGCGAGAACGCAGCGCGGACAAGGCGGAAAAAAACCGCTTCATCGGCTATATCATGTCTTTTTTCGCTCCGCACATCAAGGCGGATAACCGCACTGTCTACGTTCGGGGACGGTATGAAGCTTCCTCTCGACACATCAAATAGTTTTTTCGGCTCGCTGTAATACCGCACCGCAACGCTCACCGCTCCGCAATCCCTTGTTCCGGGCGGGGCGCAAAGCCGCACTGCCGCTTCTTTTTGTACCATGACGGTGATTGAAGCAAGCGGCAAGCGTTCTTCCAAAAGCCGCATAATCACAGGTGAAGTGATGTAATACGGCAAATTGGCACAGCAGATTACTTCATTGTTTTGGTTAAATTTTTCAATGAAAAGCTGTTTTAAATCAAGCTTCATTATATCGCCCCAAACGATTTCAACATTCGGGCAATCGGCAAGCGTTTCATCAAGAATCGGTTTTAAAGTTTCGTCAATTTCAACGCAGACAACTTTTTTGCACACCTTTGCAAGCTCTTTGGTCAGCACGCCGATACCCGCGCCTATCTCGAAAGCAAACACATGATGCTCGCCCCCTGCGGGTGGGAGCATTTTGGGGCAGACAGACGGGTTAATCAGGAAATTCTGTCCCAGCGATTTTGAAAAAGAAAAGCCGTGACGGGTGAGTAAGTCTTTAATCGTATTGATTGATGTAAGGTTCATAAATTTAAGTATAGCATAAATTTGTTGACGGGGCAATAAATTTATGTTATAATCTAATAAAATAATTGAAATAATGAAGGCGGCATTGTACCGCCCGCAGGGGGTTAGTCATGCAAAGACGCGATAAAATCAATTATTATCTTGATATTGCCGAAACCGTCGGCGAGCGGGGAACTTGTCTGCGCAGAAATTACGGCGCGATTATCGTTAAAAACGATGAAATTATATCCACAGGCTTCAACGGCGCACCGCGCGGACGCGCTAACTGCTGCGATTTAAACACCTGCGTGCGCGATAAGCTGAATGTTCCGAAAGGACAAAGGTATGAACTTTGCCGTTCCGTGCACGCGGAAGCCAACTGCATTATTTCCGCGCCGCGTTCCGCAATGCTCGGGGCTACGATTTACCTTGTGGGGAAAGACCCCGTTACAGATGAGCTTTTGGATTACGGCGAACCTTGCTCCATGTGCAAAAGACTGATTATCAACGCCGGAATCGGCACGGTGATTATACGTCTGACCAAGGACGAATTCAAAACAGTCAACGTGGAAAAATGGATTGAGAACGATGAAAGTTTAAACGGCTCGGATGGGTATTAACCTGCGTGCCGCAGGACGCAATTCCGCCTTGTCGGCGGTGTTGATAAATAATACAAACAATGCTTGCACGGGAGGGTACAAATATGAAATTAGTTTATGCGATTGTGAACAATGATGATTCGCACCCTGTTTCCAATGCGCTGACGCAAAGCGGTTTTTCGGTGACGAAGCTGGCTTCGACCGGCGGTTTTTTGATGTCCGGAAATACAACCTTTTTGGTTTGCTCGGACGATGATAAAGTGGATGAAATTATCGGGATTATCAGGGAGCGTTCGCGCAAGCGCAAACAGTTCGTACCGTCGGCGGCGTCTTTCAGCACAGAGAATTACACCGGTTTCCCCGTTGAAGTCAGCGTGGGCGGCGCGACCGTGTTCGTAACCGACATAGAGCGGTTTGAAAAAGTATGAACGGTTTGCAAAACTTTTTTGGTTCAGACAAATGCCCGTCCGCAGACAAATTTCCGCATGCCGTATGCTTTATCGGCGATGATGTGAGCCGGCTTGCGGAACTTGCGGAAGAAACGGCGAAAGCGATTCTTTGCGGAAAAAATCCTGCCTGCCTTACGTGTATAAATTGCAAAAAAGTGCAGAATAAAATGCACCCCGATATTTTCCGCGTTCGGGAATTATCGCCGGATAATAAATATAAAGTAGATTTTGTGCGGAAAGTTGCGGCGGATTCGGTTTTCCGCCCGAACGACGGTGATTTAAAGGTTTATATTTTTAATGAAGCTGATGAAATGTCGCCGGTTTGCCAGAACGCGCTTTTAAAATTCACGGAAGAGCCGCCGGAATATGTGCGGATTATTTTCACGGTAAAAACAAAGGAAAATTTACTTGATACGATTAAATCCCGTTTGGTTTTTATAAACGCGCAGAACACAGGGAACGGCGTGCCCGGCTTTCCTGAATTACAGGAAACCGCGGAACTTTTCATATCCGCGCTTGTTAAAGGGAATGAATACCTTGCGGCGGCGGCATTGACGAAGATAAAAACACGCGAAGAAACCGCCGCGGCTTTTAAACTTATTTCCGAAGCAATAAGAAAGCTGACCGTTGAAAACCGCACGGCAAATATTAAAATCTTAATCGAAGTACAGAAATTCACATTAGACTGCATTGACGATTTGCAGTTTAATCCGAATATTGCGCTTGCTTGCACAAATTTGACGAGCGGAATTTTCAGCAGATTAAAATAAAAAACGTAGGGGTGAACAATGTTCGCCCGAATAAAAAAATACCCGCGTAACGGGCGAACACTGTTCGCCCCTACAATAAAATTAAAAGGAAGCAAAAGATGGCAGAAATCGTAGGCGTAAGATTCAAGGATGTAGGCAAGGTGTATTATTTTTCACCGGGCGGATTAAAAATACCCATGGGCGGCAAGGTCATTGTTGAAACCGCGCACGGCGTTGAATACGGCGAAGTGGTGATTCCCAACAAAGAGGTTGACGACAGCGAAATCACTCCCCCTCTTAAAAATATTATGCGTACGGCAACCCCGAGAGATACCCAAACGCTTGAAGCCAACCGTAAAAAAGAAGCGGAAATTCTGCATGTTTTTACACGTAAAATAGAAGAACACAAGCTAACCATGAAACCTATCGGTATAGATTGCACATTTGACGGCAGTAAGATTTTATTTTACTTTACCGCCGAAAGCCGCGTGGATTTCCGTGAACTTGTAAAGGACTTGGCGTCGATTTACCGCACAAGAATTGAACTCAGGCAAATCGGTGTCCGCGACGAAGCCAAAATGCTCGGCGGCTTGGGTGTTTGCGGCAGAGGGTTGTGCTGTTCGAGCTTTCTGGGGGAATTCCAGCCGGTTTCCATTAAAATGGCAAAGGAGCAGTCCTTATCGCTGAACCCCACAAAAATTTCAGGCACATGCGGACGGCTGATGTGCTGTCTTAAATATGAGCAGGACACGTATGAAGAACTGCTGAAAATCACGCCGACTGTCGGGGCTTATGTTGAGTGCGCCGAAGGGCGCGGCATGGTTGAGGAATCGAATTTATTGACCGGGAAATTAAAAATAAAGCTTGATAAAAACAAGGACGCGCCGCCGGTTACGGCAGACCGCAAAGACGTCAGGGTAATCCGCGAAGCCCAAATCAGGCTCGAACGCGATGAAATTAACGCCCTGAAAGGGTTAGAGGACTAAAGTAGCGGCGGAACTGTACGCGGTGGAACGGTTTTCATAAAACCATTGACATTTTATATTTGTTATGTTATACTAAGAAAAAAAATAAAACAAGGAGGAAAATCATGGCTTACCATATTGACGACAAGTGCATTTCCTGCGGCGCGTGCGCCGGCGAATGTCCCACGGACGCGATTGCGGAGGGCGAAGGACTGTACAATATCGACGCTGACAAATGTATAGATTGCGGCGCGTGCGCGGGTGTATGCCCTGTTGAAGCAATCAGCAGCTGAGATTGCGCTTCAACTTATTTTCTACTATTAAGAGAATTAAAAATTTAATAATTTTACGAACAATTATTAATTGTTCAATGTTTCGGGGCGGGGTGAAATTCCCCACCGGTAGTGAGTAGCACGCGAACGTGCTACAAGTCTACGACCTTGTTTTAACTTCGTTAAAACGAGCTGATTCGGTGAAATTCCGAAACCGACGGTGAAATACTTCATATACTGCATAGTTGAATGAACATTATATTTTAATGTTTATCAACTGCGTAGGCGAAGGAACATTACGAAATAATGTTCGTACTTCGCTTTAGCGAAGTACAAGTCCGGAAGAGAGAAACAAAATCCTTGTAATTAAATTACAAGGAGAAACTGCCCCATGAATTTTCATGGGGTTTTTTGTTTGTAGGGGACGACGCCCACGGCGTCCCGCGTTAAGCAATATAAAAATTTTGCGGGACGCCGTGGGCGTCGTCCCCTACGGGAGTACATTTATGAAATTCACAACAAAAAACCTTGTAACTTTAGCACTTTTAAGTGCTATGGCGTATGCTGTAACTTTCGTGTTTAACATACTCAACATCGCGCTTATACCCGGGTACAACTTTCCTATTCTTGACGTTAAAGACGTAATCATTATTATTGGCGGGTTTATCTATGGTCCTATGGCGACTCTTATGATGTCCCTTGCTGTTTCTTTTATAGAATGGTTCACTATCAGCAAAACAGGGCATTGGGGTTTTATAATGAACATGATTGCGACCTGTTCGTTCGTGATTCCCGCCGTATTGATTTATCGGTATAAGAAAAAAAATGTTTGGGCTGTTGCGGGGCTTGGCGTGGGTATTGCGGTTATGGTTCCTGTGATGCTGTTCGCCAACTATATTATAACCCCCCTTTATATGCCTGTGCCGCGGGAAGCCGTCGCAGAATTGCTTATTCCTTTATTTCTGCCGTTCAATTTAGCTAAAGGCGGAATCAATGCGGTTTTAGCGATTGTGCTTTATAATCCGGTGAAGATGATTTTTAATAAATCACAGTTGAATCAAATATAATACTAATTATAAATAATTACAATCTGTTTACAATTTCTAATTTTTACTTGATTTTGCCTGATTTTAATGCTATAATATTATTTGTTATTATTTTTTAAGTAAACAGTAGACGTTTTCTCTGTGTTTTCCTATTGTTTAGTGCCGGAATAATATTGTTTAAATTAAAAAAAGGCGGAACGCAAAAACATGCATAAAGAAATAGCAGAAGAACAAAACAGGCAAATCAAACAGATTATTGACGAAGTGGAAAAGGTTATTGTAGGTAAGCGCGATGTAGTGAAAATGTTGGTGATTGCTTTGCTTTCGGGCGGGCATGTGCTGATTGAAGACGTGCCGGGCGTTGGTAAAACCATGCTTGCGACTACGCTTGCGAAAGCAACCGGACTGATGAGCCGCCGCGCCCAGTTCACGCCGGACGTTATGGCGTCGGACATCACCGGCTTTACGATTTATAACAAGGAAACCAACGAGTTTGAATACCGTCCGGGCATGGTCATGTGCAATATCCTGCTTGCGGACGAAATTAACAGAACCTCCCCGAAAACGCAGTCCGCGCTTTTAGAAGCGATGGAAGAGCAGAGAGTTACGGTAGACAGCGTTACATATGAGCTTCCTCAGCCCTTTATGGTTATTGCCACGCAGAACGAGCTTGGCTTTGTGGGAACATATCCCTTGCCGGAAGCTCAGCTTGACCGCTTCCTGATGAAAATATCGGTCGGTTATCCGACGCAGGAGCAGGAAGTTAATATTATTGCTTCCCGCCAGACCGCCGACCCGCTTGAAAGCGTCAGCGCGATTTGCAATAAAAGAGATATACTGTCCTGTATAGAAGCCGTTCAGCATGTGAATATAGAGCCGAGCATTTACCGTTATATCGTTCAGCTTGTGTCCTCAACAAGAGGGCACAGGGCGGTTTTGCTCGGAGCAAGTCCGCGCGCCAGTCTGCTCTTGATGAGAGCAAGTCAGGCGTGCGCGTTTTTATCGGGGCGGGCGTATGTAACCCCCGAAGATGTACTGAGAATGACGCCGCATGTGCTTGAACACCGCCTGCAATTAACGCAGGACGCAAAAGTGCGCAAAATGACGGAAATAAACGTACTGCGGGAAATCGCAAAATCCATCACCCCGCCGTATCATAGGCAATAGAACTGTAGGGGACGGCGTCCTCAACGTCCCTATACATTTAAACAAGATTGTAATATAACACAACAGCCGCCGGCAAGGCGGTATTACTACCGGCGGTTCGCCGGCGGGACGTCGAGGACGCCGTCCCCTACAATAAAATTACAGGTAGATTAAAAATGAGGGAATTCCGAACTTTTTACAGTGTGCTGACGGGGCTGATACTGATTATGTGTTTTGTATACCAAAGCCGTATGATGCCCCTGCTTCTGCTGATATTGATTATTTGCCCCGTAATCAGCTTTATCGTGATGGTAGTCAATTACGTCTCGGTAGGGCTGAAAGCCATGCCCGCAGAAGTGGTCGTCCGTAAATTTGAAGAATATCAAATCGGGCTGGCGATTGAAAACCATTTTATTCTTCCTGTTTCGCCGATTAGAATCATCGGCGATTTTCAAAGCCTTGCGGAACAGGAGGCGGATTTCTCCAAGAAAGTGATGATTACAGGCGTTTCGCCTTTTAACACAACGGTTTTAGGCGTGCCTTTCTGTCTGCCTTTCAGGGGGGAATACAACGTAAGGATTTATGAAGTATGCGTGTATGATTTACTGAAGCTTTTTAAATTAAGTAAAAAAGTGAATCTGAATATCAGGGTTATTGTGCTTCCGCGTGAAAAAATCCCGCACAGCACCGAAAAGGAAACCGAAACCGACAGCGAAAGCCCGGCAAGCAAAATTACGTCGCACAGAAGCAATACGTTTAATTCGCTTCGGGAATACCGCGAAGGCGACAGCATAAGAAGCATACACTGGAAGCTTTCTGCGAAGCAGGACGAGCTGATTGTGAAACAGCAGGAGCAATCGGTGAATAACAGCGCGGTTATTTTCAGCAATTTTTCCGAAGATTTCGGAGAAGACCGGTTTATGACAAGGCGTATGCTTGACGCGGTGATTGAAACCTCGCTTGCCGTAACCAAAGCGGTATTGGAAGAGGGAAACAGCGTAATTAACTGCTGGCAAGGTTCTGCCGGAAGCGAAAAGTATGAAATGACAGAACTGTCGCATTACAGCTATATCCATAACGCCTTTACGATTTTACCGCAGAAGCCGGCAGAAAAAAGCTTCAGCGAACTGATTACGCTTTTTTCGCCTGATATACAGGAACATCATACGATATACATTGTTACGCCGGCGGTCAGCGACGAGCTTTTAACAATGCTTGAAGAAACCGGGTTAGCGATGCGCGGCGGGGTGGGGATTATTACGTTTACCGCCGTCCGCACAAACAGCGAGCTTTCGGAATTTATCAAAACGCAGACTAAAATGAAGCTGATAGAAATTAATGATGAAGAAGCGGAGTTTTATATTAATTGAAAGAGCCAAAAGCGCAAAAAGCAAAAAAACCGAAAAAACAAAAAAAGCAGAAAAAACAACCCCTGCCGTTCTGGACGGGGGCGCAGATTCAAAAACAACAGCCTGAATCGTCGCTGTACATGAACGTAGCGGTTCGGGCGGCTTTGCTGTGCGCGGCGGCTGCGGGAATAGGGCTTCTGCTTATTCAGCTGTATAAAATGCCGATTGACAGCACGCCGGTGATTATGTGGGCGGTAACGGCTACGATTGCTTTTAATTCTTTATTTTTATTTTTGAAATTCAGATACGCCTTTCCCGTGATTGCGGCGATGTTTTATCTGTACATCAGAGTAGAGGATGTTTTATTTAACCTTGGCTGTTTTGTGGACTACATATTGATTTATATTGACGGGGGCATGGTAAATACCGCGGTTTACGCTTCCCGCCCCGCTTACATGGTGGTCAACGAAATGAGTTACTCTTTCGTGCAGGGGCTTCAGAAAAGCGTTATTCTGCTTTGCGTTGTGTTAGCGTTAATTTATGCGGTATCTTCAAGGGGAAAGTTTATCGGCTCTGTATTGATTACCTGTATCGTTGTACTGATTCCCGCGATTGCTTCCCAAAAGGCAAGCTTCGTTCCGGCGATGACGGTTTTAGTCATCAGCATGCTTGGCTTATACAGCATTTGGGCAAGTCAGGAGCAAAGCTTTTTAAAAAATATAAAACCGCGGAAACTGAAAAAAGGTCCTTTTATCCCGAAAATACACCGGTACGCCGTGAACGGCGCAATGACGGTTGTGATTGCGTTTATCGCCTGCGGACTTGCGAATGTGTTCCTTCCGGTAGAAAAAACACATGAAATCATTCAGTTCTGGGAGAACGCGGCGAACTCGATTGTTGATAAAGTTACGGAAATCATGGACAGCTTTTCGATTGAAGGGAATTTGTTTGAAACCGTTCCTTTGCTTGACCACAGCGGGTTCATGCCTTCGGGTAATGTGGGCGGTTCGCTTTCCATCAACAGCCCGACTGTTAGCCGGCGGGAAATCCTGCGGGTTACGCTTGAAGACACAAGCACGAACATCTATTTAAGAAACGGTATCGGCGCGGTTTTCAATCCCGCGAAAGGAAGCTGGGACGTAAACGGCAACGCGGGCGATTTTGCGAAAAAATTCCCGACCAACTTTTATCCGGAGCATGAATATTTGGCTTTTAGGCAGAAGATGCTGGCATTTAACTATCATCCCGATACGTTAATCGGAATTCAAAAGGTTGTGATTGAGTATTTGGTGCGTTCGCCGCATGTTATGCTCCCGACTTCCCCGTATTTACCGAATTATAAAACCGACAGCCGTTTTAACTACAATCAGGATACCGTGTTAAGAAAAAGAAGCGGAACAAGCGCGGAAACTTATTACTGGGATGTACTTTATTATAAAAATAATACTAATTTCGGGGAAATAGCGGAGAACATTCAAAATCTTCTTACCGCCGTAAGACCGCTTACCTTGGAGGAAGCGGATTATTACGACGGCATAAGAGTTGAGGATTATGACGATTATATTTATACCGAAATAAACAGAGAACCAATGGCAATCCGCATTTATGCCAACGAATACGGGCTTACGGCGGAGAAATATCTTGATTATTTAAACGAATATGAACAATTAGTTTACGAAGTATATACCGCAACGGTTGAAAGTGAAAGGGAGAATATTAAACAGCTTTTAACGAATGTGAGCAATTACAGACCTCTCTTTAGCAGTTATAGAGGTGTTTTTACAGATGATTTTCTTGATTCTGAATTTTATTTATTAAACGATTATTATAAAGCGGAAGCCATCAAGGATTACTTTATCTCCAATTATACCTATTCTTTGGTTACAGACAACAACAGCGGTCCTAACACCATGCTCGGCAACTTTTTGTTTGAAACTAAACAGGGGCACTGCGCGCTTTATGCGACCTGCATGACGCTGGCACTGCGGGAAATGGGGATTCCCGCAAGATATGTCACGGGATATGTGACAGATTACGCAAGAACGCAGATTATTTTAGAAAGAGATTTGCACGCTTGGGTTGAGGTTTACTTTAAAGGCGTCGGTTGGATTCCGTTTGACCCCACCCCCCCTATCTTTGAATACAACTATCTTGAAGCGGAGAGAGTAGGCGAAAACAGACCGGCTTCTTCCACCACCACCCCGCGCACCACACCCCCAAGTTCGTCAACCGCGCCGCGAACCAACCCGCCCGAAACCACCCCGCGAACCACAACAACAACCACCCCCACAACGCCGCCGCAGACAGATTCTGAAGGGATGCCGGTGATAGAGCCATTAAAGCCGAAATCAATTTTACCGCTTCAGGTGCTGTTTACCGCGCTGATTATCCTGCTTGCGGCAATTCCGGCGGGTTCTGTTGTTCTGTTCGTAAAATCGCTCAATAAGACCGAAAGAAAGCGGATTTTAAAATATACGTCGCTTCAGGATAAGAAAACAGCGGCTGAAGCGTATAAATTTATATTAAAACTGCTCAGAACGGAAGGATTAACTGCCCAGCCGGGCGAAACACCCGTAAAATTCGCCGCAAGGGCGGAAAAAATGCTGACCGAACAGGCGGAAGCAAAACAAACAAAGCAAGGAAAGCCGGTTGAAGCCGCGCAGGGATTTGTATATATAAACGAGTTAATAGGTGCGGCTGAAAAGCTGGAATTCAGCAAAGAAGAGCTGACAAGAGCAGAGTATGACTTGCTTTCAGCCTGTACAGACCGGCTTTATAAGCAAATCGTTTCCGATAAGAAAATAATACGGAAATTCATTAAGAAAATCGTTGTTTTTAACTTTATAAAATAAAATTTGTTTATAAAATTAAAAAAGACTTGCAAAAATGAAAATTATTTGGTATAATATTCTTGATATTATGTATGAAATTAAAAAAGAGGTGTATAAATTGCCGATGAAATTAATTACCCGCTCAGATTTTGACGGGCTCGCCTGCGGTGCTTTACTGCTTGAGGCGGGGGTAATAGACAGCTATACCTTTGCGCATCCCAAGGACATACAGGACGGACTTGTGCCTGTCACCGAGAACGACGTGCTGGCGAACGTGCCTTACGCGGCGGGCTGCGGAATCTGGTTTGACCACCATTCAAGCGAAAAGGAACGCAACGAGCTTGAAGGGAAATACAAGGGAGAAAGCCGCAGTGCGCCGAGCTGTGCCCGCATTATTTATGAATATTACGGCGGACGCGAAAAATTCCCGCAGTTTGACGACCTGATGATTGCGGTTGACAAGGTGGATTCGGGCAATCTGACCCGTGAAGAAATCCTTGACCCCGAAGGCTGGATTCTTGTGGGCTTCCTGATGGACCCGCGAACCGGATTGGGGCGTTTCCGCAACTTCACCATCAGTAATTATCAGCTTATGGAAAAACTGCTGATTTGCTGCCGTACCATGACGACGCAGGAAATTCTTGATTTACCGGACATCAAGGAACGCATTGAACTGTATAAGGAACAGGCGGAGCTTTTCAAGAAAATGGTGGCAAAGCATACGAAAGTAGAGCGTGATGTCATTATTACCGACCTGCGCGGGATTGAAACCATTTACACCGGCAACCGCTTCTTGATTTACAGCCTTTATCCGGAGCAGAATATTTCAGCATGGATAGTGTCCGGCAGAGGCGGAATCGGCTGTGCTGTGGCGGTGGGGTATTCCATACTGAACAGAACCAGCAAAGTGAACGTGGGCAGTCTTATGCTGAAATACGGCGGCGGCGGACACCCGATGGTCGGAACTTGCCAGTTCACAGGGGAAACAGTTGATGAGCAGTTGCCGAAACTGCTTGACGAATTAGTGAATTATGATAAATATTATCAGGTTTAATGAAATATAAAAAAAGGGGACGCCGCTCACGGCGTCCCCTTTTTTTATATTATTTTACTTTTTTACCGTAAATGCCTGCGGAATGATTTTCTTCCTTCTTCGGGAGCATGGCGGTTATATCAAAACCGTCTTTTTTATTGGAGGCGGGTTTGGATATAAAAGGCTTTTTAAATTCCCCGTCTTTTTCCAAAACATCAGTGTTCTTAGCGTTTGTTTTGTTTTCATCCTTGCCGCCGTAAAGCTCGTTCGCTTTTTCGGTTCTGTTTTCGGCAATTTCCTTCAACTTTTCCAAAAGCTCTTCAATTGAACCGGCTTTGATTGATTTAGGAACACCGTTTGCTTCGGCGGATTTATCAACATTCTTTTTATCGCCGGAACTGTTTTCGGGCTTTTTGTCATACATACCTTTAATGCTGTCGTTGAGCATGACGATGTAATTCACCTTGCCGTCGGCGTCTACTTCTATGCCGTAGGATTTAACAAGCTTTCCGAGCCCGCTTTCGTCAACCTTCTCTTTCAGCTCGTCTACCTGCGCTCTTGCTTCAAAAATGATTTTTTCATATTTTGCGGCTGTTTCCGGGTCGTTTGCCATTTGCTCCAATAAATCCTCATGGATGAAGCAATTGTATTTTTTACCGCCGCCCGAAGCACCGTCTTTCGCACTGCCTACAACAAAATTAACATCACCGAATTTATCTCTCAGATACGCAAGATAATTTTTAGTGGCGGTGCTTAATCCGCTTTCCTTGTCAGTTTTTGCGGTGTTTTCATTACTCCAGACGTTTACGCCGCTTTGTGCTTTAACAGTGTTTTTTACATAATCCGATACTACTGAATTTATAGCCATGTTCTTTTCCCCCTTGACAGATTTATACTTCTATTATTATATCGGCAGAAAGTCTGGAAAACTTTAGCTTTATACTAATCCCTCATGTTTTTATTTGATTTGCCTTAATCACTTTCAGTCTTGAAAATTCCTCCCGCTCCTTTTCCTCCAGCGCGTCCGCGACATATTTCACCTGCTCCTTATACCGCGGCACTAATATATTCCCGAGCGCGTTTGCGCGTTTCTGCGTTTTTTTAATCGCGTGCGCGAGCCGGAAAATGCTGTTTTCGATTTCAGCTAAGGTTACAGCCATATATTTTGCTTCATCAAATTTAATATAGGCAATATCAAGCTGAGAATTTGACTGCGCAATCCCGTAAACCGGCTTTAATTCTGTTCTTTCCAATGACACCGTCGGAAGCTCCACTCCCATAACGCTTCTTGAAGTAAGCGTTAAGCGTGTTTCCGCCGGCACTTGCGCGGTTGCGGGAATGTTTGCGCCCAGCGTTATATTTGCCGTTTGCAAGGCTTTATATGCCTCCGCGAAAGTCGATTCGATTTTACCGCGCAGTTCTTTTGCCCTGTCCGACAGCGCAACCATTTCGCGGATTAAAATATTCCGCTTCCTATCCATCAGGTCATACCCTGTCTGCGCCTGTTTAAGCAGGCGTTTTGAAATCAGCAGGTTGCCCTTAGTCGGGACGATTTGATGTTCAGCCATAATGATACCTTTAAATTAATAATTATTTAAATTTCTCCGCTCGTTTTTCGTTATAATTTTCTTCGATTAACGCGCTGTTCATGCGGTCAAGTTCTGTTTTAGGAAGCAGACAGATTAAATCCCACGCTAAATCTAATGTTTCATCAATCGAACGGTTTTCGTCCGCGCCCTGATGGAGAAAATTCCTTTCAAAATGCCGCCCGAAATTCATATAAGCCCTATCAGTAACCGAAAGCTCATCTTCCCCTATAACCGAAGCAAGCGAACGCGCTTCCCCTACCCTTGCATACGCGGCGAAAAGCTGATTGGTGACATCGGGGTGGTCAGGGCGCGTAAAGCCCTCTCCGATACCGTCTTTCATCAGCCTTGACAGCGACAGCAGAACCGAAAGTCCGGGATAAACCCCTAATGAATCAAGCCCCCTGTCGAACACCATCTGACCCTCTGTGATATAGGCGGTCAGGTCGGGGACGGGGTGGGTAATATCGTCATTGGGCATAGTCAGAATCGGGATTTGCGTAACAGAACCCGACGAGCCTTCAATGACGCCGGCTCTTTCATACAATGACGCTAAATCCGAATACAAGTACCCGGGATAACCTTTACGCCCCGGTATTTCGCCTTTTGACGAGCTGAATTCCCGCAGAGCTTCGCAATACGAAGTCATATCGGTCATAATGACAAGAATATGCATGTTTTTTTCAAAGGCTAAATATTCCGCAAGCGTCAGCGCACAGCGCGGCGTTAAAATACGCTCGATAATCGGGTCGCTTGAAAGATTCAGAAACATCACGACATGCTCAATTGCGCCGGTTTCCTCAAACGAGCGGCGGAAAAACTCCGCCGTGTCATTCTGCACGCCCATCGCTGCGAAAACAACCGCAAAATCTTTTCTGTCCTGCTTTTCAAAATTATCGCCGCTTTGATAACGGCTGTTCTCCGATTCTTCTTCTCCGCGTCTTAACCGCGCCTGCCGCGCAATCTGCGCCGCCAACTTGTTATGCGAAAGCCCCGAACCGGAAAAAATCGGCAGTTTCTGCCCTTTTATTAAAGTCATCAGTCCGTCAATAGAGGAAATGCCCGTATGGATATAATCAATCGGGTAATCACGCGCTACAGGATTCAATGCCCGCCCGTTGATGTCGGCGGTTTTTTCGGCGAAAATCGTACCCAATCCGTCTATAGGTTTCCCCGCACCGTTCATCACCCTGCCGAGCATTTCTGTGCTTAATGGTATTTCAAGCCCTTTTCCGGTAAACCTTGTTTTGGTGTTGGTGAGCGAAATTCCGCTTGTACCTTCAAAAACCTGCAAAACAACCTTTTCGCCCTCCATTTGAATTACGCGCCCGATTCTGGAGGCGGCAGTGTTTTCAAGCTCGATTTCTGCGATTTCCTCATAAGCCGCGCCTTTCACGCCGTCAAGCGCGACTAAAGGTCCGTTCACCTGATGAAGCCCGGCGTATTGGATGTTTAGTGTTTCCATGAAAACCTCTTGCTTCTTATTATGCGGGCGCACACTGTACGCCCCTACAGTATCTCGCGTATCACACGTTCAACTGTATATCCTCATATTCCTCAAACAATTCCAGTCTGTCATTCGGTATATCATATTTCATCTTGGTCAGCTTATCAAACCAGCCGGTTTCAATGATGTCCGAAAGCAATTTCCCCTTGCCGAGTGCTTCCGCGCATTTTTCGTAAAAACCCGTAATCGCTCTCATCATCAAAAGCTGTTTTTCAAGCGGCACAAACGTGTCATCCTTATGAAAAGCGTTCTGCTGTAAAAAGCCTGTTCGGATTACTTTTGCAATTTCTATAATTAACTTCTGCTCATCCGGCAGAACGTCCGAACCGATTAACCGCACAATTTCCATCAAGCTGTTTTCTTCCGTGAGCAGGGAAATCATTTTCTGCCTGACTTTCAAAAAATCATCGCTGACGCTGTTGTAAAACGCCGCCAAATCATCATCGTATTCCGAGTAGCTGGTCATCCAGTTAATCGCGGGATAATGCCGCGTGTACGCTAAATTTTTATCAAGTGCCCAAAAGCACCGCACAAACCGCTTGGTGTTCTGCGTAACAGGTTCGGAAAAGTCCGAGCCCTGCGGCGATACCGCCCCGATGACCGTTACGCTTCCCTCTTTTCCGCAAAGGGTTTCGGCATAACCGGCGCGCTCGTAAAATTCCGCAAGCCTTGACGGCAGATAGGCCGGAAAACCCTCTTCTGCCGGCATTTCTTCCAACCTGCCGGAAATTTCTCTCAATGCTTCCGCCCAGCGCGATGTACTGTCCGCCATAATCGCAATATGATACCCCATGTCGCGGTAATACTCCGCGAGCGTAATACCGGTGTAAACACTGGCTTCACGCGCCGCAACGGGCATGTTGGACGTGTTGGCAATTAAAATCGTCCGGTCGGTTAAGGGTTTGCCGGATTTCGGGTCAATCAGCTCCGAAAACTCTTTCAAAACCTGCGTCATTTCGTTGCCGCGCTCACCGCAGCCGATATAAACGATAATGTCGGCGTCACACCATTTTGCGATTTGGTGCTGGGTCATCGTCTTACCTGTGCCGAAACCGCCCGGAATCGCCGCCGTTCCGCCTTTGGCGACAGGCAAAATTGTATCTAAAATCCGCTGTCCGGTAATTAAAGGCTTGTTTGCGGCTATTCTGTTTTTAACGGGGCGGGGTTTTCTGATTGCCCACTTCTGTGTTAAGGTCAGCGGAATTTCCGCTTGCTGTGAATTTTTGCTTCTGATTTTTATAATAACATCGTTTGTTTTATACTGTCCGTCCGGCGCGGCGAAGGTAACAACAGCTTCCTTTATATCGGGCGGTAACATACATTTATGTGTAATCAGCGGCGTTTCGGGACATTCGGCGTAAGCTTCGCCGCCTTTCAGAACATCGCCCTCTTTTACAAGCACAGAAACATCATAAACCCGCTCTTCATCAAGCGCGTTCGCCGTAATACCTTTGTTGATAAACGCACCGCTTTTACTGAACATTGTTTTTAAAGGACGCTGTATGCCGTCGTATATATTGGCAATAATCCCGGGTCCCAAAACCGCTTGCATGGGCGCGCCCGTACCCGTAACGGGTTCGCCGGTTTTCATGCCGGAGGTTTCTTCATACACCTGAATGGTCGTGAAATTTTCGTCAACGGAAATCACTTCGCCCACAAGCTTTTCGTTCCCGACATAAACCATTTCAAGCATGGAGAAATTCTTTGAGGCTTTCACCTTAACGACAGGTCCGTTTATAGCGTAAACAGTATCCACGATTCTAAGTCTCCCGTATTTCTAATTCGCTTTTATGCGCAAAATGATTTCTTTCGTCACGCAGTAGCTTATCAAGTGTTAAATCAACCCAAATCTTTTCGTCCGGATAAAAAAGATTGACCCCGCCGAGCTTGATTTTTTCGCTGATTCTGACCTCCGCGCCTAAACATTTAATTTTGCCCGCGTCTTCGCTTTTAATATAAGCCACAGCGTTTTTCAGCGGTCTTTCCGAATCGGCTTGTTTTAATTTATTTTCCGTAAAACTGATATAATCCTTGCTTTCCGTAAAACGGATAAGCTCGTCAGAAATCTCCGTAAAAAGCTCTTCAATTAATTCTTCCCTGCGTGACAAAATAGCTTTGAAAACATCAAAGCTATTTTTTGAAACCCGTCTTGCACAGGTTTGCTTAATCTCGCGCACACCCTCGGTAACGCGCTCATAAGAAAGCGCGATACAGTCGTCGCATGTTTGATTGATTAAATCCATCTTTTCTTTTTCTGCGCACTCAGTAATCGCCGCCGCCGTTTCATCTGTTTCGCGAATCACTGAAAGACGGATATTCTCTAATGTTTTGTTATTACCATAGGCACTGCTGTTTCCGGTCATAATTTTACTCCGATTGATTCGCTGATATAACGGTTAATGGTTTCGCTGATGTTTCCGCCGCCGTGGCGGTCGGGAATCACCGCAATCAGCGGACGTTTTGAAGAACGCTTCAGCCCGTAAATTTTATCGGGGCAAAGCGTCATAATTTTTTCGGTGACGAGAATAATCGCAATTTCGGTGTCGGAACAGGCTCTGTCAATCGCGTCTTCCGCTTCCCCTGCGCTGTAAACCGAAACGCCCTCTATTCCTGCTAATCTCATACCGTTTTCGGTGTCGGCGTTATCGCTGATTAAATAAAATTTCATCCGGAGTGCCTCCGCCGCAATATTTAAATTAACTAAATAATATCAGCATAGATATAAGAAGCCCGTAAATCGCCACGCCCTCACCAAGAACCACGAAAATCAATGCTTTCGTAAAGTTCTTGTCATCTTCGCTGACCGCGCCGATTGCCGCAGGCGCGGCACTGCCTACCGCTATGCCCGTGCCGATTGTGGCAAGCCCCGTTGAAAGCGCCGCGCCGAGGTATTTCATGCCCTCAGCAACGCCCCCCGCCGCTTGTACCGCTGTTTCTGCCGCTTCCGGTGCGTTCGCCGACGCCGACAGCACAAAGAAAACCCCGAAGCTGACAAGACAAACGAAAAACGAGCCTATATTCAGCAGAATCACACGCTTTCCGTTCACTTTCTTACCCGCTCTTTTCTTCAAACCCGCCGAAATAAACGGCAGAACAACCACCGCAAGCAAAATCAAAGGCATAAAAAATATAAACATAAAAATTCCCCTCCGTATTTTAAATTTTCAACTGTCAATTATACATTATCAACTGTCAACCGTCATTTCCGTTGCCATAGGATGAAACGGCGTTCCGCCGCTTTTATAAAACCGCGAGAATATTTCGTAAAATTCAAGCCTTAAAACCTGTATCCCCACGAGAAATCCCTCTAACCCGATGACGAAAAGATTCCCCGCAACCATGGCAATTATCCAGCCCGCCGAACCGACCGAACCCGCTTTCTCCGCTAAAATATTCACCACGAGCATAAGCCCCGCGTGACTGAGCACAAACCCGCCGATTCTTAAAAATGACATAGTATTGGTTACGTAAGTTAAGCCGCTTTCAAAAATTTCCATTACACCCTCTATGATAAACGTACCGGCTGTTTTGCGCTGTTTTGCAGAACCGTTATTTTTATCTTTTAAATGAAATAAATCCGCAAGCTGTTTTTTAAAGAATAAAATGAGCACCGGAATAATGATGAACCCGGTTACATAAACCGGCGTAAACAAATTCACGCCTAACCCAAAAGTCATGCCCGCGCCGATAATCAGCGCGGAATAAAGCATGAAGCCGTTAATCCCGTTCGTCCCGAAAACCCCTGCTTCAATATTGTTGCTCCGCGCACTGACAATGACGTTAAAAATCATAGCGATTAAAATAATGATTACACCTACAGCAATAGAAGCAATCATTAACAGGGACGAAACTTCAAAAATATTATGCGGGGCGTGTTCAAGCCCTGCCAACGAATATATTTCCTTTTTGGCGAATACGGGCGTAATCAGTTCTTCATTCCCGAAAACCGAACCGAAAAAATATCCGAAAACCGCGCTTGAAAAACCAAGCCTGACCATAACCGGTCCGAGCTTTACTTTTTTGATTTTATAAAGCAGAAATCCTAACAGCGATAAAAACAAGCCCTGCCCCAAATCGCTGAACATGATTCCGTAAAGAAGCATAAACGTAACAGCGACAAAAGGTGTTGGGTCAACCTTGCCGTATTCGGGCAGTCCGTACATAGACACAAACATTTCAAAGGGACGGAAAACGCGGTTGTTTTTAAGCTTTACCGGCGGAACAGTCATGGGGTCGGCGTCCGGCATAATCTGCGCCGTAACCGATTCTTCCTCTTCAATAATATCAATGAATTTCCGCGCTTTCTTCGCCGGTACATATCCGAGCAGGAAAAACCGGCTGTTAATGACCGATACTTTTCCGCGCAGTTCAAAACTGGTGTTCAGCGCATTGAGCTTTGAAAAAACTTTCAGAAATTTTTCTTCGGTGTTTTTACTGAGTTCTTTGATTAAATGATTTAACTTTTCGATTTCTTCCGTTTCCCGTTTCATAAGGTTTTCTATATAACTTTTGGCGTCTTCCGCCGTTCCCTTGACATAATCGGGGATTCTGACGCGCTCAAAATAAATCGAGTTAAAAAGGTCGTCCACCACAACGCCTTCTTCAGCCGCCGCGAAATAAACCCCCCAGACATAATTTTCATATTCTTCAAACGGAAAGAACATAAAGTTCATATGTTCAAAGAAGCGCAGTTTCTTAAAACTGTCGGCAGGAAGCCGCCCGAAGCGCACTTTTATGTATTCAAGCGCAAATATTTTCTCAAAATCTGAGGTTAAGCCCTCCATATGCTCTACATAGGTTAAGGCGCGTTTGTGCTGTTCAAGCATGGACTTGGTTTCCTGCAAACGCTTGAAAAAATCATTATAAACCGTTTCTATTTCTGTAAAATAGTGCGCGAAATCCACGCTGACCGCAAAATCAATTTCCTCATATTCCTTTTGCTCGATTTTAATTTCCAAACCTTCGGCAAGAGCCGCCGCACGTTTCACTAAAGGCGCGTAGGGATTACGGTCTTTCAGGGTTTTAAACCCGACACCCGCCGTGCTGATGTCCGAGCCGTGCGATGATTCAATGATATGAAAACATTCGCTTTCAAAGCAACGCATGAGGGAACGGTTGACTTTTTTGATTCCCCCCACAATCGACACCAAAGACATACGTTCAATCGCCATAACTAAAACACCAATAACCTTTCAATTTCCGCCGCGGGCATCTGATACCGGACGCCCTCTATAATATTGAAAACATTCTGCTTTTCGATTTCAAGAAGCCTGACAAGCGAAAAAATCACAAACGCCCAGCTTTGCGTAATCCGCAGCTTACTGCTTAGTAACCTGAAATCCCCGCGCTCTGCCGCAATTTCCGGAAAATCCCGGTCAAACACATCGCCGTGTTTTAAATACTTTTTATTAAAACGCTCAGCAATTAATTCGTCCGCGTTTTTAGCGTTTAAAAGCACTTCTGCGTCGTTCTTTGAAAGCCCGCTGTAAAAAGGCGTCATCATTCCTTTTATTTCTTCCGGCGGGCGGTTGAAATACGTTTTCATACGGTAAATCATCATCAGATTATCAAAAGCAATCCGTTTCTGCACCGTTTTGCTCAGCAAATCCGCTTCTTCTCCCGAAAATTCATTTTTAATCTGCTCCGAAAGCCGTTCATAATAATCGGTATAAAGCACCGCGGAAAGCTCTTCAAAATTTGTGCCCCCGAATGAATTTAAAATTTTATAATAACAAGTATTGCGGAGAATGTTTATTAAATCATTAAAATTTTCAACATTACCCAAATCCATCAGCGTGAAGTTTACATGCCGTTCCAAATAAGCGGGCAGATAAAAAATGATTCTGTCGCGCTGACCTGAATTCAGAAAATGAACCGTGTTCAGAATAATTTCAAGCTCCGCCTTGCGGATATAAAACCCGATAAAGCGGTTACCGGTGTTTCCGGCGTTTGAATTCGGAACAAAACGGCATAATTTCAAATAGATATCAAAAACCGATTGATTAAGCAAAAGCTCAATCTGCTCCCTGTGAATTTGCTGTTCATCCACTGCTTCAAGCTCTTTCCGGTAGCGCGCCGTAGTTTTCAGCAGATTCACAACCTGCGGAACAGATGTTTTATGAAGCAGGATATTGTATTCATTATCCGTAACCCGCTTGCCGTAAATTGCTCTTGCCTTGGCAACGAGCGCGGTGTTTCTGCCGCTCACGCCTTTAAGATTCTTTCTGAAATTTCACGCTTCCAAGCGTTCCTGTTCTCTGCCATAACCGCTTCAATTTTTGCAATCTGCTCTTTTTCCCGATTTTCAATAACCTCTATATCCTCTTGTGCTATTTTTGAATAGGTTTCGTCTACAACGGAAAGCCTTTTATCAGCGCGCTCGGTGTATTCAAACTCTATTTTCTTACATTCGGCTTCCGCGCTTTCAAGTATTTCACGTGCCAAAAGCTTCGCCTGCTCTAACTGCAAGCGGGCGTTCTTATCTATATTAATGATTGAATCAATTAAATTTAACATGTTCTATATCCACACTTTTTTGCAAATAACTCTTTCAAATTTTATCCCCTCTTCGGAATTTGTGCAAAGCACAAATTCCCGTTTGAAAAGATTTATCTTTTCAAACAAAACCGTACGCAATCTATAATACTACTTTACGACGTTTTTTGCAACAGTAAAGTAAACAAAATATACCGCGAAGAAATATATTTTTTTAGCTAATTTTTTAAACTTTGTAGGGGTGCGGGGATTCTTCCGCCCCTGCTGATGAATCCGGTGGGTGAAAAACGGTTTACAGGCATAACAGGTCCGCTTCCGAAAAGCCCGCCGAAATCTAAAACCTCGCCTTCCTTCATACCAATCGCGGGAATTACCCTAACGGCTGTGGTTTTATTGTTGACCATGCCGATAGCGGCTTCGTCCGCAATCATTGCCGAAATAATTTCGGCGGGTGTATCGCCCGGGACGACCACCATATCAAGCCCGACCGAGCAAACCGCCGTCATGGCTTCTAATTTTTCAAGGCTTAATGCGCCGCTTTTCACCGCTTCAATCATACCCGCGTCCTCGGAAACGGGGATAAACGCGCCCGAAAGCCCGCCCACGTGAGAAGATGCCATTACGCCGCCTTTTTTCACCGCGTCATTCAGCAGGGCTAACGCCGCCGTTGTGCCGTACGCGCCGCATTTTTCCAAGCCCATTTCCTCCAAGATATACGCCACGCTGTCCCCGACTGCGGGCGTGGGCGCAAGCGACAGGTCAACAATGCCGAAAGGAATTCCCAACGCTTTGCTTGCCTGCGTACCGACAAGCTGTCCCATGCGGGTGATTTTGAACGCGGTTTTTTTAATTTGCTCGGCGATTTCGTCAATACTTGCACCTTGCATTTTCGCAACGGCGGCGCGCACAACGCCCGGTCCGCTTACGCCGACGTTCAAAACCACATCCGGTTCGCCGAAGCCGTGAAATGCACCCGCCATGAACGGGTTATCCTCAACCGCATTGCAGAAAACCACGATTTTCGCCGCGCCGAAGCAGTAATTATCCGCTGTACTCTTTGCTGTTTCAAGTATAATTTCACCCATAAGGCGGACAGCGTCCATGTTAATTCCCGCTTTGGTAGAGCCTATATTGACAGAACTGCAAACCCGCTCGGTGACTGCCAAGGCTTCCGGAATGGAATTAATCAGCGGCAAATCCCCTGCCGAAAAACCCTTATGAACCAACGCGGAATACCCGCCGATATAGTCCACACCGGTTTCTTTGGCGGCTTTATCTAAGGTTAAGGCAAGCTTGACCGGATTTTTTTCTTCCAACCCCGCACATAAAACAGCAACCGGCGTGACTGAAATCCGCTTGTTGATAATCGGGATTCCGTAACGCTTTTCTATATCTTGCCCTGTTTTCACGTGATTTTGCGCGGCTCTTGTAATTTTATCGTAAATTTTCGCACAGGCTATGTCTATGTCGGGGGAAATACAGTCAAGGAGCGAAATGCCCATTGTGATTGTGCGAATGTCAAGATGTTCTTCCTGTATCATTTGGATAGTTTCTAAAATGTCGGTGTTGTTGAGCATGGTTGATTTTCCTTTTAATTATTAATTATTCAAATCCGATGCATGGAATTAAAAATATCCTCGTGCATAACATGAATCTGCAAATTCATGCTTGTGCCGAGATTGGTCAGCTTGTCCGAAAACGCTCCGAATTCCCCCTGAAGCCCCGATATGTCCGTCAGCATAGTCATCGCAAATAAATCCTGCACAATCGTCTGAGTCACGTCCATGACGTTGACATTGGCTTCCGCGCAGATTCCGGTGACTTTTGCTAAAATCCCCACGGTATCTTTTCCGATAACGGTTATAACTGCTCTCATATAAATCCTCCGGCTTGAATTTTGTTTTATGTTCCCCGCCGAAAGCGGGGAACATAAAACAAGCATTGATAACTTTCAAAGTAATACAATTAACATTATTATAACATAAAAATCTTGCCATATCAATATTTTTATGTTATAATATTTTATTATGAATATAATTGACACACACACCCACACCAATTTTTCCTTCGACGGGGAAAATTCTCCGCGTGAAATGATTAACTGCGCGCTCGAATCAGGTTTGCACGCGCTTACGTTTACCGACCATATCGACGTGAACGATTATTATGATTCTCATTATAACCAAAGCCGGCTTATGCCGCTTGCCGCCGCCGAAATTCCGGCGTTGATTGAAATATATGCGGATAAAATTCATATCGGCTTCGGGGCGGAAATCGGGCAATACATACAGAACCCCGCACTTTCCAAGCGGTTAATCGCGGAATTCAAGCTTGATTACGTCATCGGTTCAACCCACAGCATTCGCGGTTATAAAGATTTTTACTACTTGGATTTTAAAAACAAAGAGCTTGAACCGGAAAAAATCATGCAGACTTATTTTGAAGAAACGCTTGAAATGGTTGAAAACGCGGATATAGACGTCATCGGGCATTTAACCTATCCGCTCCGTTATATCACAGGACGTAATCATATTCCGGTTGGCATGAGCAAATATACGGATATTATACAGGAAATATTCAAATCTGCCGTCAGAAGAAACATCGGGCTTGAAATTAACACCGGGGGCTTGCGTAAACCTGAATATAATAAAGCAGACCCGGGCTTGGAATACATAAAGCTTTTCCGCGAACTCGGCGGCGAAATCATTACCATAGGTTCAGACGCGCACAGAACAACCGACCTTGCCGCGCATTTCAATGCCGCCGCCGAAATCGCCGAATCTGCAGGGTTTAAAAAAATTGCATATTTCATCAAACGGAAACCGGTTTTTGTGGGTTTAATGTAGGGAATTTATATAATGCGATGTTTATGGGGACTTCCCCGCGGGGGTTGTTACTTTTGCTCGTGCAAAAGTAACCAAAACACGCTCCTGCGGAGGGCTCGTCCTCCTATTAATGTCTATCCTTATTAGAAAACTACCAACAGTGAGCACAACCCAAAAGAATAGCTGACTATGAATAAGTTTACAAGCAAGTAATCTACTTTGTAAGAGGATAAAGCCGCCCGCAGGGCTGTGTTTTTGGTTCTTTTTGCACAAGCAAAAAGAACAAGTCCTCCGTTAAGCGAAGCGGAGCTTCGCATTATAAACATTTCATGTGAAAAGGAGAGCATAATGAACGAAATCAGAAGCAAAATCCTGCATATTCTGCGGACAAGCGCAAGACTAACCAACGCCCAAATCGCCGCCATGCTCGGCGTTTCCGAGCAGGAAGCCGCAGACAAAATTTCAAACCTTGAAAATGAGGGTATTATTATCGGTTATTCTGCGATTATTAATGAAGAAAAATACGACAGAAACGCCGTCACCGCCGTAATCGAGCTAAAAGTTTCCCCCCAAATCGAAAACGGATACGGCGCGGTTGCCAACAAAATCGCCCAGAACCGCGAAGTTGAAAGCGTTCAGCTGATGAGCGGAGCATACGACCTTGCCGTGACTGTAAAAGGCGAAAACCTGCGCGAAGTCGCTATGTTCGTGTCGGACAGGCTTGCGGTGATGGACGGCGTGCTGTCTACGGCAACGCATTTTATATTACAGCGGTTCAAGGAAAAAGGCGCGTTGTTCGCGCTTGACGCCGATGACGAAAGGAGTCTTGTTTCCCCGTGAAAACGCCGGATTATGAAAAACTGCTTTCAGAGCGTGTGAAAAACGTAGAATTTTCAGGTATACGCAAATTCTTTGATATTGCCGCAACCATGGACAACGTGATTTCTTTATCGGTGGGCGAACCGGACTTCAAAACGCCGTGGGCGATTCGCAGAAAGGCGATTCTGTCGCTTGAAACCGGACATACCCGCTATTCATCAAACGCCGGTATAGAAGAACTGCGCCGTAAAATCTGCGAGTATACGCAAAATTCTATTGGCGTAAATTATTCCCCGAGCAGTGAAATTGTCGTCACTGTCGGCGGCTCAGAGGCAATTGATTTAGCAATCCGCGCCCTTATAAACAGGAACGACGAGGTTTTAGTCCCCGAACCGTGCTTTGTCTGTTATTCGCCGCTTGTTGAGCTTGCCGGAGGCATTGCCGTGCCGATTGTGACAAGGTTTGAAAATCAATTTAAGCTTACGCCGGAAGCACTGCGCGCCGCGATTACCCCGAAAACCAAAGCGTTAATTCTGCCTTTCCCGAATAACCCCACAGGCGCGGTCATGCGCCGTGATGATTTGCAAAAAATCGCAGAAATTCTGCGCGGTACGAACATCATGGTTATCAGCGACGAAATTTATTCCGAGCTTACTTACGGCGGTCAAAAACACGTTTCAATTGCTTCTCTTAACAACATGAAAGAACGCACGATTGTGATTAACGGCTTTTCTAAAGCCTTTGCCATGACCGGCTGGCGGCTCGGCTGGGCGGCAGGACCTGAACCGATTTTAACCCAAATGCTGAAAATTCATCAATATGCAATTATGTGCAGTCCGACCACGAGCCAGTACGCGGCGATTACCGCGCTGTCTGCGCCGGAATGTCGGCGCGATGTAGACTTCATGGTCAGTGAATACGACATGCGCCGCCGCTTATGTGTAAAGGCATTCGGGGATATGGGGCTTGATTGTTTCGAGCCGGAAGGCGCGTTTTACGTGTTCCCGCGTATTCAATCAACCGGTTTGTCATCGGACGAATTCTGCGAACGGCTGATTAAAGTAAAGCGGGTTGCGGTTGTCCCGGGGAACGCATTCGGGAAGAGCGGAGAGGGATTTATCCGCGTTTCTTACGCTTATTCATTGGCGCATCTTAATGATGCAACAAAGAGGATTGAAGAATTCTTAAGAGAAATTTAAGATGCGCCCGCTCATCTCAACGACGCAACCAAAAGAATCGCAGAATTTTTGGATGAAATTAAAATATGAAAAAAATAACATTAAAAGCTTACGCAAAATTGAATATGTTCCTTGATATAACCGGTAGGCTTGATAACGGGCTTCATCATGTTCTGACGTCCATGCAGCTGATTGACTTGGCGGACGATGTGCAAATCAAAGCAAGCGCGGGTGAGGGTATCAGCATTGTCTGCAATCATCCCGCCGTTCCGGCTGACAGCACAAACACCGCAGTTAAAGCGGCAGAGCTTTTCATGCAAAGAATCGGCAAGCAGGTTAAAGCTGAAATTGCAATTAACAAAAAAATTCCGCTGATGGCGGGGCTTGGCGGAGGAAGCGCGGACGCGGCGGCGGTTCTGCGGGGACTGAATAAAATCGCAGATAATCGTTTTAATTTGCAAGAATTGCTTGAAATGGGCGCGGAAATAGGTGCGGACGTACCTTTCTGCATACACGGCGGATATGCTTTCTGTTCGGGCACGGGCGCAACAATCGCACAGGCTCTGCCGGATTATACCTGCGCTTTTGTGATTATTAAACCCGATTTTTCCTGTTCAACAAAGGAAGCGTATGCTTTGTACGACAAAAACCCGCTTATTCCCCATGAAAAAGGCGATTTATTCTTATACAACGCCTTTGAAAAGCTTTATAACAACCCCGAAATCGAAAAAATCAAGCAGAATTTAATCAGCGCGGGGGCAATGGGCGCAAGTTTAACAGGGAGCGGGAGCGCGGTTTTCGGGGTTTTTGAAAATAAACAGCAAGCGGAAAAAGCCTTTTCCGGACTGAATTATCCGGAAATGTACCTTGCTTTGCCGGTAAAAAGACTTGAAAATTAATTGAAATTATAGTATGATAGTATTAAATAATAAAGAGTCATATTAACTTATTTATATTAAGAGAGGTTACGGTATGGAAGTTCTTTGGGCAATCCCGCTTGTCATTTTAGGGATAGGAATTATAACTGTATCATTGAATTGTAAAAAGATAGAAAAGCAGGTTATCAGTTTGGAGCAAGAGTTAAAGGCATTGAAAGACAAGAGTGAGTAATACGCATATAATAAGCACTTTATACATGTTAAACTAAAAGAAAGCAGGCATATTATGATTATTATCAATAATCATCTCGGCAGTATAAACATAACCAAGCGGTTCTTCACCGCGCTCATCGGCGGCACAGTCGCCGGCTGTTACGGCGTGGCAGGTATGAATTCCGGCACTTTATGGCAGAACATGGCGGAATCCCTGCCCTTTCTGCGGCGCAGGAAAGAACCCGATAAAGGCGTAAGCGTGAAGCTGATTGAGAATCAATTGTACATTGATTTGCACATTACGGTTACTTACGGCATTAACGCGGCGTCCGTCACCAAAAGCATACAGCACAAAGTCACGTATGCGGTGGAGGAGGAAACCGGGATTAAAGTAGGGCGTGTGAATGTTTATATAGACGCAATCAAATCTTGACTGGCTTTTTGTAGGGGACGACGCCCACGGCGTCCCGAAATAAACCTTATAGTTTCATCGCGGGACGCTGTGGGTGTCGTCCCCTACATTCAATATCATCGGAGGTTTACGGTTTTGACGATTAGCGGAAAAATGTTAAAAAGCGCGGTTATTTCAGGCGCGAATAATATTATCAACCATAAAATTACGGTTGACGAAATGAATGTTTTCCCCGTTCCGGACGGCGACACCGGCACAAACATGTCCGCGACGATTAAAAGCGCGCTGACAGAGTTGAATCTGATGCCGGACGACGCCAATATCAGCAGTGTTGCCGAAATCACGGCTTCCGCCATGCTCCGCGGCGCAAGAGGGAATTCGGGCGTTATTTTATCGCTTCTTTTCAGAGGGCTTGCCAAAGGGCTTGCAGGAAAAACCTCCGCAACGCCCAAAGAATACTGCAAAGCAATGCAGATGGGTGTTGAAGCCGCTTACAAGTCCGTTATGAAGCCTACAGAGGGTACAATTCTGACCGTTGCGCGTGAAGCAACCGAAGCCGCGCTTGAAAAAGCCGAAAAAGAAAGCAGTCTTGAAGAGGTTTTCGACACGCTGATTACCGAAGCGGAAGCATCCCTTGCAAGAACGCCGGATTTGCTTCCCGTTCTGAAAAAAGCGGGTGTTTTAGACGCGGGCGGTATGGGGTATTTGATTATTCTGAAAGGAATTAAACAGGTTATGCTCGGCGGTTTGGCGGTTGAAGAGGCTTCCGGTGCGGGCGGCGTTACGGAGCAGGTTGTAACGAATATTGCGGGTTCTTTTGATACGGATATAGAATTTACGTACTGTACGGAATTTATCGTTTTAAAATCCGCTGACGCCAAGGACGGCGCGGGGCTTCGCGCTTATCTCGAAACCATCGGGGACAGCGTTGTTGTGGTTGACGACGATGAAATCATTAAGGTTCACGTGCATACCGAAAACCCCGGGAAAGCACTTGAAGAGGGAATTAAATTCGGCGCATTAACCAGCATGAAAATTGAAAATATGCGCGAACAGCATAAACAGGAAGCGGTTAAAGCAGGATTACAAAAGAAGAATTCGCTCAAACCGGAACGCCCTGAACGAAAATTCGGTTTTGTAGCAGTCGCCAACGGCGCGGGCATTGAAAACCTGTTCAAGGATTTAGGCGTTGACCGCATTGTGCGCGGCGGACAAACCCAAAACCCCTCAACTGAAGATATATTGGAAGCTATTTTAGCCACGCCGGCTCATAACGTCTTTGTACTTCCGAATAACAAAAACATCATCATGGCGGCGGAACAGGCGGTTAGGCTTGCGGACAGAAAAGTGATTGTTCTGCAGTCAAGGACGATTCCGCAGGGGCTTTCTGCTATGCTTTGCTTTGACGAAACTTTGAGCGTAACCGAAAACAGCGTGATAATGACCCGCGCACTTGACAAGGTCGGGACGGGCGCGGTGACGTATGCGGCGCGTGACAGCCATTTTGAGGGTAAGAAAATCAAAACCGGCGATATTATCGCGCTTGAAAACGGCAAGCTTTCCTTTACGGAAAAAGAAGTGCCGAAAGCACTTATTAAGCTGACCCGCAAGATGATTAAAAATGATACAACCTACATTACGGTAATTCACGGCGCGGATGTAACCGACAGCGACGCGGAAATTGCGTTTGCGGCACTGCGCGAAAAAATCGGCGATAATATTGAAATGGGGTTGGTCAACGGCGGTCAGCCGGTGTATTATTATTTAATTTCGGTGGAGTAAATTATGAAAAAAATTTTAGTCTGTGAGGACGAAGACGCTATTCGCGACTTTGTCGTGATTAATTTAAAACGCGCCGAATACGAAGTCGTGGACGTCAACAGCGGCGAAAAAGCGTTGATTGAATTCAAAAATGCGCTTGAAGAATCTGAAAAGCCGTTTGATGTCGCCCTGCTTGACATTATGATGCCCGGCATGGACGGGATTGAGCTTTGTAAGGCAATCCGTGAGGAAAGCTCATCTGTAGGCATCATCATGCTGTCGGCAAAAGCGCAGGAAATGGACAAGGTCGGCTGTTTAATGCTCGGCGCGGACGATTATGTAACCAAGCCGTTTTCACCGTCGGAATTGGTTGCGCGGGTAGACGCAATTTACCGCCGTGTAAGTTTAAACGCTTCGGGGAATAATAACACGAGAGAAATGATTTCCGGACCTTTTAAAGTCAACACAAAAAGCCGCACGATTGCGAAAAGCAACACAGAGCTTGACCTGACGCAGGTTGAATATCAAATTCTTGAGTATTTCATCAGAAATACGGGCGTCGCGCTTGACAGAAAAAGCATTTTAGTACATATCTGGGGTGACGGGTATTTCGGTGACGATAAAATCGTAGATGTGAATATCAGAAGGCTCCGCATGAAGGTAGAGGACGACCCGTCAACGCCGGTATTCATACAAACCATATGGGGTTTCGGGTATAAATGGACTGTAGAAAGCTGACAAGTCAATTGTCTGCATTAAATTTAAAATGTGGGTTTAAATTTTACAGTTTTCAAAAAACTGCTTGACAATCAGTAAATTTTATTGTATAATTAAATACGACAAAGGCGATACCTGCAGACGGTTAGCTAAGTATTAGGTCGAAATAACCGCACACTTTAGCGAGGGGCGGTTATTTTTGCATTTTGTCAAATTTTAGGGACAGGTAATTATGGCGAAAAAAAGTATAGCGAACCGTTGGTTTATAAACAGCTTCAGCGTTGTTGCGGTTTTTCTTTTAGTCATTAACGTTGTGGTTTATTTTTCAATCAGAAATTATTATTACGATTCGGTTAAGCAATACCTCGGCACACAAGCTAAAATCATCTACGGCGTTTTGTCATACATGGACGATTACGCGCCGGAAATACGGCGCGCTGTGGAGGAATATGACAAAAAAAGCCACACCGAGCTTATGGTGATTACAGCAAACGGCAGGGTTGATATAACTTCAAGCGGCTTTGAACCCGGGTATAATTATGAAATGCCGGATTATGAAAAAGCAAAGCTTTCTGAAAGCGGTATAGCAGATTATATCGGATTCCTGCCGAATTCCGAGCGGTATATGGCGGTTACGGTTATGCTTCCGGGCGATGTTTACGACGCAATAAGAGTTGTTTCCTCGCTTGAAAGAATCGATACGCAAATCACCGCCACAACCTTGCTGATTGCTTTTTTAAGCGCGGCGGTTATGCTTTTGGTTTTATTTTTAGGCATGTATTTTATTAAGTCGATTGTGTCGCCGCTCCGCATCGTCGGAAATTCCGCGAAAAAACTCGCAGCGGGCGATTTTTCCGACCGCGTTTTGATTGCCGGAAAAGATGATGAAATCGGAGAGCTTTGCCTTATTTTTAATTCTATGGCGGACGACCTTGAAAACTCCGAAAAAATTAAAAATGATTTTATTTCCTCTGTTTCGCATGAGCTCAGAACCCCATTGACCGCAATCCGCGGCTGGAGCGAAACCGTATTGGAAACCGGTTCGGGAACAGACAGCGATTCATTGCAGAACTTTGAAAAAGGCATGAGAATTATCACGTCCGAAACCACGCGCCTTTCGGATATGGTTGAAGATTTATTGGATTTTTCCAAAATGCAGAGCGGACGGCTCAACTTACGCAAAACAAACATGGACGCGCTTGCGGAGCTTGCGGACGCAGTGTCCGTGTATGCCGAGAAAGCCAGAAAAGAGCAGATTAATCTTGTTTATAATGAGCCTGACCGGATTGCGACAATTCACGGGGACAAAAACAGAATCCGACAGGTTTTTATCAATATTATTGACAACGCCGTAAAATACAGCTTAACAGACAAGAGCAGAACCGGTTCGGTTTTCGTGGACGCGGTAATTGATGAAAACAAGCTTATTATCAGTGTTTCCGACAACGGCTGCGGGATTTCGGAGCGGGATTTACCAAAAGTGAAAGCGCGGTTTTTCAAAGCGAATAACACGGTGCGCGGTTCAGGAATCGGGCTTGCGGTGGCAGACGAAATTATTGCCATGCACGAGGGAACGCTTGATATAGAGAGTGAATGGGGCAAGGGCACGACGGTGAAAATAATGCTTCCGCTTATGCAGGGGAAAAGTTAAGTACAGGGAGTTTATATAATACTAAACTTAAACCACCCCGTCACCGAATTCGCTTTGCAGAATTTTGTACATAGCTTGTTATGTACAAAGCGGGCGGGGTGGTTAAACCCCATAAAATTTAATTTAAGGAACAAAAGAAATGAGTAAAAACAAGGAAACAAAACCGATTCCCACCAAAATCGGCGGACAAGCCCTGATTGAGGGAATTATGATGCGCGGCGAAGAAAAAGCCGCCATGGCTGTCCGTAAAAAGGACGGCTCAGTTCACGTGGAAGAATGGGCTTTAAAAGAAAAAAGATGGTATCAGAAAGCACTTTTCATTCGCGGCATTTTTAATTTTATCCTGCAAATGGTTGACGGGTATCGCTATATGATGAAATCGGCGGATTTATCCGGTATGCTGGACGAAGAAGGTGAAGCGGAAAGCAAATTTGAAAAATGGCTGTCTGAAAAATTCGGTGATAAATTAATGTCCGTCGTCATGGTTATCGGTATGATTCTCGGTGTGGGGCTTGCGCTTCTGCTGTTTATGTTCTTACCCACACGTATCTTCACGTGGGTAAGCTCGCTTTTTGTGGAAGACATTTCTCAATTCGCTTTCTGGCAGTCTTTTTTTGAAGGGATTATTAAAATTACGATTTTCATCGGTTATTTATTCCTGACGTCGTTTATGGGTGACATTCGCCGCATGTATGCCTATCACGGCGCGGAGCATAAAACCATTTTTGCGCATGAATCGGGCGCGGAATTAACCGTCGAAAACATCAAGAAATATAAACGCTTTCACCCCCGCTGCGGCACAAGTTTTATTTTTTTGACGCTTGCTATTTCGATTTTGTTTTATTCGGTTCTGCCGCTCGTTCTTCCGATTAACAGCGCGGATATTGTCGCCGCGCTCGGTGTCAGTAAAATTATTGCGGATTTAATCCGCACAGGGTTGAAACTGCTGTTTTTGCCTGTTCTTGTGGGAATTTCCTATGAGTTATTGAAGTTGGCGGGAAAATATGACCGGAACATCATCATGCGGATTATTTCCGCGCCCGGGCTGGGAATTCAACGTCTGACTACCAAAGAACCGGACGACAGTCAAATTGAAGTAGCAATGGCGGCGTTTATTCCTGTGTTACCAACTGAAACTGTTGAAAATCACACAAATACTGACAGCGGCGGCACGCCGCCGCCGTCCGACATTTCGCAAAACGATGATTCTTCTGACGTACCACCGCCCGAACCCGATATAGTATGACGCGGCAGGAAGAAAAATGGCTTCGCGAATACGCTGAGAAGAGCAAGCAAGATATAAATAAGCTTATTGAACGCAGAGTAAACGGCGAACCCTTACAGTATATCTTAGGCGAGTGGGAGTTTTACGGTTATAACTTTAAAATCGGCAAAGGCGTGCTGATTCCCCGCCCCGAAACAGAATTTCTTGTAGATTCGGCAAAAGAGTATAAACCTGAATTGGTTTACGATTTATGTGCCGGAAGCGGCTGTGTCGGAATTGCACTTGCGAAAGAAACAGGCTGTAAAGTTATTTCGGTTGACATTTCTGAAGAAGCAATTAAATACCTGAAACAAAATATAAAATTAAATGGCGTTGAAATAGAAACTATTAAAGACGATGTTTTAAATCCTGCTGAAACCTATACAGAATCGGATTGTATACTTGTCAATCCGCCGTACTTGACAGGATTAGAAATACAGAAATTACAGAAAGAAGTGACTTATGAGCCGGAAATCGCCCTTTTCGGCGGTAAGGACGGACTGGATTTTTACAGAAAGATTTTCACGCTTTGGAGCGGGAAGCTGAAAAAAGGCGGTTTATTCGCTGTAGAAGTCGGGGACGGACAGGCGCGGGAGGTCTGCGGGTTCATGCAAAACGCGGGATTGTTTGAAACCCCGCAGATTATAAAAGATTATTCGGGAATTGAAAGAGTGGTTTACGCGCTGAAAGCGTAAGGGCGAACAATGTTCGCCCGAAAAATAAAAGCACGAAACAATTAGCGGGCGACCGGTACTTAGCGAGCTATGTACATGGGTCTGCCCCTACAAAAACAACATCAATATCGGAGGAAAGTAAAAATGGCTAAAAAAGAAAGTTCAAAAAAGACCTTAAACACCGCTTCCGCAAGCTCGGATGAAAAGAAAAAAGCTTTGGAAACCGCGATTGCTAACATAGAAAAGCAGTTCGGGGCGGGCGCGGTTATGTACATGAGCGGCGAACATTCCAAAATGAACGTGGAATCCTCTCCCACCGGTTCGCTGACCCTTGATATTGCGCTCGGAATCGGCGGCTTGCCTAAAGGCAGAATCACCGAAATTTACGGACCGGAAAGCGGCGGTAAAACCACCGTTTCCCTGCACGCGGTTGCGGAAGCGCAGAAACGGGGCGGGATTGCGGCGTTCATAGACGTAGAGCACGCGCTTGACCCTGTTTATGCGAAGGCTTTAGGCGTGGACGTTGACCAGTTAATCGTTTCACAACCCGATACCGGCGAACAGGCGCTTGAAATTATCGAGGCGTTGACTCGCTCCGGAGCGATAGATATAATCGTGCTTGACAGCGTTGCCGCCATGACCACTAAAGCCGAAATTGAGGGAGAAATGGGGCAGACTACCGTAGGTATGCAGGCACGGCTGATGTCGTCGTCGCTCCGGAAATTAACAAGCGTTATTTCAAAAACGAACACAGTCGCTATTTTTATTAATCAAGTACGTGAAAAAATCGGCGGTTACGGCAACCCCGAAACCACGCCGGGCGGACGGGCTTTGAAGTTCTATGCGTCTGTCAGAATTGAAGTTCGTAAGGGTGAAAAAATCATGGACGGCGGAGATATCGTCGGTGCGCGGACAAAGTGCAAGGTAGTGAAAAACAAGGTTTCGCCGCCGTTTAAATCATGCGAATTTGATATGATTTTCGGCAAGGGAATTTCCAAGGACGGCGAAATTTTAGATATTGCAACCGAAATCGGCGTAACGAGAAAAAGCGGCGCGTGGTTTTATTACGGTGATGAAAGGCTCGGGCAGGGGCGTGAGAACGCTAAGGAATTTCTGTCAAAGAACGCTGAAATCATGGGCGAAATCGAACAGAAAGTCCGCGAACAGGCGGATAAGGTTAATGTGGCTTCAAGCGCAGATGAACCCGTAGGGGCGGACGACTCTGTCCGCTCGTCAGATACACTGAATGTAGGGGACGACGCCCACGGCGTCCCGCTTGAAAAAACCGCCTCTAAAAAATCTAAGAAAACCGTCATTGTGGAAGCTGATGATAATTTTGAAGAGTTTTCACCGGACGAATTGTAAATAAATTTGCAAATGTAGGGGCGACCCTTGCGGTCGCCCGATAAGTTCGCGGTATTTAGCGGGCGACCGCCAAGGTCGCCCCCACCAAAAAACCATAAA
>Ga0082212_10000453_pt1 | contig 59426 bp, 61 predicted proteins | sample TergutNt197P3_FD_71548 | JGI IMG/M metagenome (GOLD analysis project Ga0082212, IMG submission 71548) | Neocapritermes taracua P3 segment gut microbial communities from Petit-Saut dam, French Guiana - Nt197 P3 | ecosystem: Host-associated > Arthropoda: Insects > Digestive system > Gut ... | reverse complement strand
CCGCCCCCCCCCCCCGGGGCCACCGCCGCCGGGGCCCGCGGCCGGGCCGCCGCCGCCCCCGCCGGCGGCGAGGTGCTCCTCGCGTTCGGCTGGGACGAGCAGGCCTGGCCCGAGCGCCACCCCCTGACCCGCGAGGAGCTCGACGCCGCCGCCGGCGGCCGCCCCGTCTACGCCACCCACGCCGACGTGCACCACGCCGTCGTGTCCACCGCCCTGGCCGCGAGCGCCGGCCTGGAGGGCCTGGACGGGTGGGACGGTTCGGGCGTGGTGGTGGGGGAGGCGTTGCGGGTGTCGCGGGACGTGGCGCAGGCGCTGCCGGCAGCGCGTCGGACGCGGGCGTACCGGGTGGCGCTGGCGCGGGCGGCGTCGTTGGGCATCGTGGCGGTGCACGAGATGAGCGCCCCGCACACGGACACGCGCGATGGGCTGCGGGAGCTGGTGGGCCTGGCGGGCAGCGAGGCGCTGCCGCAGGTGGTGGCGTACCGGGGTGAGCTGGTGGAGTCGGCCGACGACGCGCGGGAGCTGCTGGCGGCGCTGCCGTTCCTGACGGGCATCGGCGGGGACGTGAACGTGGACGGGTCGATCGCGTCGCGCACGGCGGCGATGCGGCAGCCGTACACGGACCATCGGGCGTTGCCGGGCACGTCGTTGCTGGGGGACGACGGGCACGGGCTGCTGTACCTGTCGGCGGAGGAGATCGGGGCGCACCTGCTGGCGTGCTCGGCGGTGGGGGTGCAGGGCGGTTTCCACGTGGTGGGGGACCGGGCGATGGACCAGGTGGTGCTGGGCCTGGAGGTCGCGGCGAAGGAGAGCGGGCCGGGCCCGCTGCGCGCGGCGCGGCACCGGGTCGAGCATGCGCTGTTCGTGGACGCGCAGGCGCTGGCGTCGCTGCTGCTGTACGGGGTGTCGTTGTCGATCCAGCCGGCGTGGGACTCCACGTGGGGTGGCCGTGACGGGCTGTGGGCGGCCCGGCTGGGGGTGGCGCGGGCGGGCAACATGTCGCCGTTCGCGGACCTGCAGGGTGCGGGGATCCCGTTGGCGTTCGGGTCGGACTCGCCGGTGACGGCGCTGGACCCGTGGCAGGCGGTGCGGGCGGCGGTGGGGCACGAGGACCCCGACCAGCGGCTGTCGGGGCGGGCGGCGTTCCGCGCGCACACGCGGGGCGGGTGGCGGCTGGCGGGCCTGGACGGCACGGGTGCGGGCGAGCTGGCGGTGGGGTCGCCGGCGCACCTGGCGGTGTGGCAGGCGGACGCGTTCGGGGTGCAGTCCTCGGGCCGTGGCCTGTCGTCGTGGAGCGCGGAGGCGCGGGCGGGGCAGCCGGTGCTGCCGGACCTCGGTGCGGACGCCCCGGAGCCGGTGTGCCTGCAGACGGTGCGCGCGGGCGTGCCGATCTACGACACGTTCGACTGACCGGCGCGGACGCGGCGCAGGTCGCTCGCGTACGCTGCCCGCGTGTCTCGACCTGCCACCGACTTCTGGGCGTCCCGGCCCGTCACGCTGCTGCTCGCGCCGGTGGTGGGTGCGGCCATGTGGGCGGCGTTCCCGGACGTCGCGTGGTGGCCGATGACGATCGTGTCGGTCGCGCTGCTGCACCTGGTGCTGCGCCGCGACCACGCCGGGTGGAACTTCCTGGTGGGCCTGGTGGCGGGGCTGACGTTCTTCCTGCCGCACGTGTACTGGGCGTACGAGGCGACGGCGCTGGTGCCGTGGCTGGCCCTGGCGACGCTGGCGGCGTTCGGGTTCGCGACGTTCGGCATGGCGTGGACGTGGGCGCGCCGCCTGCCGTGGGTGCGCGACCGGGCGTGGGTGCGGGTGCTGGCGTTCGCGACCGTGTGGACGGCGGTGGAGCAGTGGCGCTCGGAGGTGCCGTTCGGCGGGTTCCCGTGGGGGCGCCTGGCCTGGTCGGTGGCCGGGGCGCCCACGGGGCGTGCGGCGTGGCTGGGCGGTACGCCGCTGGTGTCGTTCGTGCTGGCCGCCACGGGGGTGCTGCTCGCTCTGCTGGTGGCCCGCGTGGCCGCTGCGTGGCGCGACCCGGTGCTGCGGCGCCGTCACCTCGGCGCGGCGGCGGCGTGCGCCGTCGTCGGGGCCGTGGCGCTGTTCGGGCCGCTCGCGCTGCCGCTGCCGCACGCCGGCGGGCTCAAGGCCGTCGCGTCGCCGCCCGTGACGGCCACCGTGGACCCGGGGGACCGGTCGCAGCTCGTCGACGCGGGCACCGCGACCGCCCAGGCCGGCGTGCTGCAGGCCGGCGCCGTGCAGGGCAACGTCAGCCGGCCCGGCGACCAGTCGTTCGAGCACCGCGCCGAGGTGCTGAACAACCACCTGGAGGGCACGCTCGCCGTCGCGCAGGACAACGACGCCCGCGCCGCCCGCGGCGACACGGCCCCCGGCGTCGACGTCGTGCTGTGGCCCGAGAACGGGTCGGACCTGGACCCGCAGACCAACCCCGACGTGTCCGCCGCGCTGGACGCCGCCGCCGCGCGCGTCGGCGCCCCGATCCTCGTGGGCTCCCAGGAGTTCCCGAAGACCGGCGGGCGGTACAACGTGCTGCTGCTGTGGCAGGCCGGCGAGGGCGTCATCTCCCGGTACGCCAAGCAGCACCCGGCCCCGTTCGGGGAGTACATCCCCATGCGCTCGTTCGTGCGGCTGTTCACCGACCAGGTGGACCGCATCACCACCGACATGATCGCGGCCACCAACCCGCCCATCATCGAGCTGCCCGTGCCGCGCCTGGGCCGCACCGTGAGGCTCGGCACCGCCATCTGCTTCGAGGTGGCCTACGACGAGATCCTGCGCGACTCCGTGCGCCGCGGCGCGGAGGTGCTCGTGGTGCCCACCAACAACGCCTCCTTCGGCGTCACGCCCGAGTCGACCCAGCAGCTGCAGATGACGCAGCTGCAGGCCATCGCCAACGGGCGCGCCGCCGTGCAGGTCTCCACCGTGGGCGTCAGCGGCGTCGTCGCCCCCGACGGCACCCTCGTGGCCCGCACCGGGCTGTTCACCGCCGACCACCTCGCCGCTGCGCTGCCGCTGCGCACCACGTGGACCCCGGCGGTCGCGCTCGGGTACTGGCCCGGGTGGGTGCTCAGCGCCTCCGGCGGCCTGCTCGCGCTGGCCGGGCTCGCCGTCGGCATCGCGCGGCGCCGCCAGACGGTCTGAGCCGGAAGCCACGAAGGCCGGTCCCAGCAGGGACCGGCCTTCGACGTGGTCGGTGGTCGCGACGCGGACCACCGCAGACGGGCTCAGGCGCCGCGGCGCAGCTTCCCGGCGCGCAGCAGCTCGAGCCGCTCGTCGAGCAGCTCCTGCAGCTCGGCGACCGTGCGGCGCTCCAGCAGCATGTCCCAGTGGGTGCGCTGGGGCTTGGTCGCCTTGGGCTCGGGCTTCTCCGCGTCGCGCAGCAGCGCCTCCTCGCCGCAGCGGCACTCCCACACCGGGGGAACCTCGGCGTCGGTCGCGAACGGCAGGATGATGGTGTGCCCGTTGGGGCAGTCGTAGTAGGCCTGGAAGCGGGGGGCGAAGTCGACGCCCTCGTCCGACTCCATGCTCTTTGCACCGATGCTCATACCTCGCAGGGACCGGTCGGGCATGTCGTCCTCCTGGGAATCGGGGTGCCGGGTGCGGCCCGGTGGGGCCGTGAAAAGGCGGGCCCAGCGATCTGGGCCGCAGTATTGAACGTCGTGACGCGGTGCCGTGTTCCGGCGGAATGTGTCAGGCACGCCACAGCACGGTGAAGAGTCGGTGTCGAGGGTCCCTGGTCCCGCGTCGTTCCGCAATCGGAAGGTTCACAGCGTGACAGATCCCACGAGAGGATGGCCACGCCACGGCGTCGGGCGACGTGCCCCCGGGCGCGACGACGACCAGACTGGGCGCCGGGAATGAACCATGCAAGGCCTGGGTTGTGCAGGCCAGTCCATGCAGATGCATGGACCTAAGGACGATCAGGGAGCTGAGCACGGTGCAGTTCGGAATCTTCTCGGTCAGCGACGTCACCACCGACCCCACCACGGGGCACACCCCCGACGACACCGAGCGCGTGCGCAACATGCTCACCATCGCCAAGCACGCCGACGAGGCGGGCCTGGACGTGTTCGCCACCGGTGAGCACCACAACCCGCCGTTCGTCGCCTCCAGCCCGACGACGATGCTCGGCTACCTGGCCGGCGTCACCAAGAACATCACCCTGTCGACCGCCACCACGCTCATCACCACCAACGACCCGGTGCGGCTGGCCGAGGAGTACGCGATGCTCCAGGTCATCTCCGACGGCCGCATGGACCTCATGATGGGCCGCGGCAACACCGGCCCCGTGTACCCGTGGTTCGGCAAGGACATCCGCCAGGGCGTCCAGCTCGCCATCGAGAACTACGCGCTGCTGCGCCGGCTGTGGACCGAGGACGTCGTCGACTGGGAGGGCAAGTTCCGCACCCCTCTCCAGGGCTTCACGTCCACGCCCCGCCCGCTCGACGGCGTGCCCCCGTTCGTGTGGCACGGCTCGATCCGCACCCCCGAGATCGCCGAGCAGGCCGCCTTCTACGGCGACGGGTTCCTGCACAACAACATCTTCTGGCCCATGGGCCACACCAAGCAGATGATCGCCTTCTACCGGCAGCGCTACGAGCACTACAAGCACGGGCGCGCCGACCAGGCCATCGTCGGGCTCGGCGGGCAGGTGTTCGTCCGCAAGAACAGCCAGGACGCCGTCAAGGAGTTCCGGCCCTACTTCGACGAGGCGCCCGTCTACGGGCACGGCCCGTCCATGGAGGACTTCACGCGCGAGACGCCGCTGACCGTCGGCTCCCCGCAGGAGGTCATCGACCGGTACGGGGCGTTCGTCGAGGAGGTCGGCTACTACCAGCGGCAGATGTTCCTCATCGACCACGCCGGCCTGCCCCTGAAGACCGTCCTGGAGCAGATCGACATCCTGGCCGAGGACGTCGTCCCCGAGCTGCGCCGGATCGTGGAGGCCAAGCGCCCGTCCGACGACGTGCCGCTCAACCCGCCCACGCACGCCGAGCGCGTCGTCGCCGCCCGGGCCGCCGGCAACGCGGGCGACACCCACGTCGGCGGCACCGAGGACCGCTGGACCGGCCTGCGCGCCGAGGAGGGCAACCCGGACCACAACCGGGCCACCGCCGGCCGCGCCTTCGGACTCTGAGGAGCACACGCATGAGCCACCGCACCCTCGTGGTCGTCTCGGCCGGGCTGTCCAACCCGTCCTCGACGCGCCTCCTGGCCGACCGCCTCACCGACGCCGCCGTGCGCGAGCTCGAGTCCGCGGGCCACACCGTGACCGTGGAGTCGATCGAGCTGCGCGACCACGCGCACGCCGTCATCGACGCCATGCTCACCGGGTTCCCCACCGGGGAGCTCGCCACCGCCCTCGAGCGGCTGTACGCGGCCGACGGCGTCATCGCCGTCACCCCGCTGTTCACCACCACCTACTCAGGGCTGTTCAAGTCCTTCGTCGACATCCTCGACAAGGACGCCCTCGGCGGGCTGCCCGTGCTGCTCGGCGCCACGGGCGGCACGTCCCGCCACTCCCTGGCGCTCGACTACTCGCTGCGCCCGCTGTTCACCTACCTGCGCGCCGACGTCGTCCCCACGGCCGTGTTCGCCGCCACCGACGACTGGGCCGGCGCCGGCGACCAGGTCAACCCTCTCCCGCAGCGCATCGAGCGCGCCGGCAAGGACCTGGCCACCCGGGTGGCGGCGCGCCAGCGGGCCGCGTCCCGCGACCCGTTCGCGGCGACGCCGTCGTTCGCGGACCTGCTCGGGGGGTAGGAGCGGAGCCCGCCCGGCGCGTTGCAGGCGAACGCGTTGGGGGGTCACGCGTGCAGCAGCGTGCGCGTGTCCTTCAGCGGGAGGTCGTGGGCCTCCGCCACGCCCGCGTGCGTGACCTCGCCCGCGTGCACGTTCAGGCCGCGCGCCAGGGTCGCGTCGCTGCGCATGGCCTCCCGCCAGCCCTGGTTCGCCAGCTCGACGGCATACGGGATCGTCACGTTCGTCAGCGCGCGCGTCGACGTGTTCGGCACCGCGCCGGGCATGTTCGCCACCGCGTAGAACGTCGAGCCGTGCACCCGGTAGGTGGGGTCGGCGTGCGTCGTCGGGCGGGAGTCCTCGAAGCAGCCGCCCTGGTCGATCGAGATGTCCACCAGCACCGACCCCGGCCGCATCCGCGACACCAGCTCGGAGCTCACCAGCACCGGCGCCTTCGCGCCCGCCACCAGCACCGCGCCGATCACCAGGTCGGCGTCCAGCACCGCGTGCTCGATCTCCCACGCGTTCGACGCCAGCGTCTCCAGGCGGCCGCCATAGGCGTCGTCGGCGGCCGCGAGCGCCCGCGCCGACCGGTCGATCACGGTGACGCGCGCGCCCATGCCGGTGGCGACGCGGGCGGCGTTCATGCCGGAGACGCCGGCGCCGAGGATGACGACGTGGCCGGCGGCGACGCCGGGCACGCCGCCGAGCAGCAGGCCGCGCCCGCCGGCGGCCTTGAGCAGGGCGGCGGACCCGACCTGGGGCGCGAGCCTGCCGGCGACCTCGGACATGGGGGCCAGGAGGGGCAGGGCGCCGGCGGCGGTCTGGACGGTCTCGTAGGCGATGCCGGTGACGCCGCGGTCGAGCAGCTCGAGGGTGAGGGCGCGGTCGGCGGCGAGGTGCAGGTAGGTGAACAGCACCTGCCCGTCGCGCAGGTGCCCGTACTCGGAGGGGACGGGTTCCTTGACCTTGAGCACGAGCTCGCCGGCGGCCCAGGTGGTGTCGGCGTCGGGCTCGATGACGGCGCCCGCGGCAGCGAAGTCGTCGTCGGTGATGCTGGAGCCCTCGCCGGCGCGGGTCTCGACGTGCACGCTGTGGCCGTGCCGGACCAGCTCGTGGACCCCGGCGGGGGTCACGGCGACGCGGTACTCGTGGTTCTTGACTTCGCGGGGCACGGCGATGCGCATAGGTCGATTGTGGGTCGGTCCGGCGTGGCTGGCTTCCGCAGTGGCGCGACGGCGACGTGTGTTGCCGCCGGTGGTGCGCAGGGGGCACGATGCACTCGACACGCCCGCGGGGGCGCCGACCGAGGAGGGCGACGATGGCCGACGACGTCCAGCGCGCGAGGAGCGGGGTCCGCAAGGAGGTCCCGACGATGCGGTGGGACCCGGGTGCCCGGTACCGTCCGTCGCTCCTGGCGGGGCGCCGCACGCCGCCCGAGCCGGCGCGCCTGCGGGGCCGCCTGTTCCGCGGCCCGGCCCGCCGCGCGGCGGTGTTCGACCGGGCCGTGTGGGACCCGCGGGAGCCGCTGCTGAGCCCGCGCGCCGCGGCCCAGGTGGCGGACGCCGTCGAGCGGTACCGCCGCGGTGACCTGCGCACGACGGGGCTGGGCCGCGCCGTCGGGCACGCGCTGGCGGGCTGAGTGTCGCGACGCGAGCTGGTGGTGCTGGGGACGGCGAGCATGGCGCCCACCCGCACCCGCAACCACAACGGGTACGTGCTGTTCTTCGACGAGCTGGGCGTGCTGTTCGACCCGGGCGAGGGCACGCAGCGGCAGATGACGCTGGCGGGCGTGTCGGCCACGGACCTGACGCGGGTGGCGATCACGCACCTGCACGGCGACCACTCGCTGGGCCTGGCGGGGGTGGCGCTGCGTCTGGCGGGGGAGTCGGTGCCGCACCCGGTGCCGGTGTGCTTCCCGGCGTCGGGGCTGGAGCAGGTCAACCACCTGCTGCACGCGAGCGTGCAGGGCACGCACGCCGACGTGGTGCTGCAGCCCATCGCCACGGACGGCGTGGTGCCGCCGGTGCGGGGGGAGGTCGGCCGGTCCGACGACGGCCCCACCCTGGTGGCGCGCCGCCTGGACCACACGGCGGAGGCGTTCGGGTACCGCCTGACGGAGCCGGACGGCATGAGTCTGGACCCGGTGGCGCTGGCCGCCGCGGGGGTGTCCGGCCCGGACGTGGGGCGGCTGCTCGCCGACGGGGAGATCCGCGTGGACGGGCGGCGGGTGCGCGTCGCGGACGTGGGGGTGCGCCGGCCCGGGCAGTCGGTGGCGTTCGTCATGGACACGCGGCTGTGCGACGCCGTCGGCGAGCTCGCGGACGGCGTCGACCTGCTGGTCATCGAGTCGACGTTCCTGGACCGGGACGCCGACCAGGCGGCCCGCTGGGGCCACCTGACGGCCCGCCAGGCCGCGCGCGTCGCCGCCGACGCCGGGGCCGGGCACCTGGTGCTGACGCACTTCTCGCAGCGCTACTCCGACCCCGACGAGTTCGAGCGGGAGGCGCGCCTGGAGTTCGACGGCCCGCTGACCGTGGCGAACGACCTGGACCGGGTTCCGCTGCCGCACCGCCGCCGGCCCGTGGCGAGGGAGCCCTGACATGCTCGAGCTGCTGACGGCCGCCGACCTGGCGGCGGCGATCGACGAGGCCGGCAGCCCCGCCGACGCGGAGGGCCTGGCCCGGTTCTTCAAGACCGGCCCGGGGCAGTACGGGGAGGGCGACCTGTTCGCCGGCGTGCGCGTGCCCGTGACGCGCGCCCTGGTGCGCCGCGCCGCCGGCATGCCTGCGGCCGAGGCCACGGTGCTGCTGGACAGCCCCGTGCACGAGCACCGCCTGGCCGCGCTGCTGGTGCTCGTGGACCGCTACCAGCGGGCCACCCGCCCGCGCACGCGCGACGACGCCGAGCGCGACGCCCTGCACGCCCGCTACCTGGCCGCCGTGCGGGCGGGCCGGGTCAACAGCTGGGACCTGGTGGACTGCTCGGCCGAGTGGCTCGTGGGGGACTGGCTGCTGGGCCCGCCCGGGCACGGGGTCGCCGTCGTGCTGGACCCGCTGGCCGGCTCGCCGTCGCTGTGGCAGCGGCGCGTGGCCATGCTCGCGACGTTCGCGTTCACCAAGGCCGGCGACCCCGGCCCCACGCTCACGTACGCGCAGCGGCTGCTCGCCGACCCCGAGGACCTCATGCACAAGGCCGTCGGGTGGATGCTGCGCGAGGTGGGCAAGCGGGCCGACCCGCTCGCCCTGCGCGGGTTCCTCGAGGCGCACGCCGCGCGCATGCCGCGCACCGCCCTCAGCTACGCCACCGAGCACCTGCCCGCGACCGAGAGAGCCCGGCTCCGAGCGATGGTTTGATGTGACCATGAGCGACGAGACACGTGTGGTGTGCGCCAGCCGGGTGGTGGCCGCCCCGGCCCAGGAGATCTTCGAGCTGATCGCCGACCCCTCCCGCCAGCCCGAGTGGGACGGCAACGACAACCTCTCCTCCGCCGACCAGGGCCAGCGGGTCCACGCCGTCGGCGACACGTTCGTGATGCACAACACGGGCGGCAACGTGCGCGAGAACCACGTGGTCGAGTTCGAGGAGGGCCGGCTCATCGCGTGGAAGCCCGCCCCCGTCGGCGGCGCCCAGCCCGGCCACCTGTGGCGCTGGGAGCTGGAGCCGCTCGACGACGGCACCACCCGGGTCACCCACACCTACGACTGGTCCGCCCTGACCGACCCGAAGCGGTTCGAGCGCGCCCGCTCGACCACCTCGGACAAGCTGCTCGCGTCGGTGGACCGGCTCGCCGCGCTCGCCGAGGGCTGAGGCGCCGGGGCCTCAGGTCGGCGGTCCGGGATCAGGTCGGTGGTGCGAAACGGCCGACCTGATCCGGGACCGCCGACCTGACCGCCGCCCGCCCGCTCAGCGGTGCCAGTGGGCCAGCCGCTCCGGGTTCACCGCCGTGTGCATCATGCGCATGCCGCCCTCGTCGTCCGCGTCGAACCACAGCACGCCGATCGCCTGGCCGTCGTGCGTGCGCACGCACACCGCGGGCGCGCCGTTGCACTCGACCTCGTCGAGGTCGACGTCGGCCGGCGGCCACCAGCGGGCGAACGCGTGCCGCAGCACCGCCATGACGGGCCCGGAGCCCACCACGGGCTTGCGCGCGGCGTGCACCTTGCCGCCGCCGTCGTTGACCATGACGACGTCGCGGGCGAGCAGCTGCTCGAGGGCGTCCATGCGTCCCTCGCGGGCGGCGGCCACGAACGCGCGGACCAGCTCGCGCTGCCGCTGCCGGGGCGCCGGCGCGACCCGGTCGGAGGCAAGGTCCAGGCGGGCGCGGCGGGCGAGCTGGCGGGCGTTCGCCTCCGACGTCTCGAGCAGCTCGGCCACCTCCCGGTGGGAGTACCCGAACGCCTCGCGCAGCACGTACGCGGCCCGCTCGGCCGGGGTCAGCTTCTCCATGAGGGTCAGCACGGCCAGGTCGAGCGCCTCGGCCCGCTCGGCGCCCAGCGTCGGGTCGGCGCTGGTGTCCACGGGCTCGGGCAGCCACGGCCCCTCGTACGTCTCGCGGCGGGCGCGGGCGCTGGTCAGGGCGTTGATCGCCAGGCGCGTCGTGGTGGTGGTGAGGAACGCAGCCGGGTTGGCCACCACGGAGCGGTCGGTGCCCTGCCAGCGGATCCAGGCGTCCTGCACCACGTCGTCGGCCTCGGCCGCCGATCCGAGCATCCGGTAGGCGATGCCGAACAGGCGAGGGCGCACCGCGAGGAACGCGGCCACGTCGTCGTCCGGGACGGCAGGGTCGAGCACAGGGGCTGACGGCATGCGCCTCACCCTAGGGCGGTGACGGGTGCCTGAGGAACCCGTCACCGCGGTCGGGCGGCTCAGCGCGCCGGGACCAGGTCGCGCGCCGGCTCGTCGTCGGCCAGGGGCGGCAGCACCAGGTCGGGGTCGCCGCCGGCGAGGATCGCCTGGCGCGGCTTGCCGATGTCGGGCAGCGGCGCCAGGTCGCGGCCGAACACGGCCTCCGACACCCAGCCGAACGCCACGCGCACCTTGCGCTCCCACGTCGGGACGGCGAGCAGGTGGTAGCCGCGGTGCATCAGCCAGCCGAGCCGGCCCCGCACCACCAGGCGGCGGTACTGGAAGATGCCGTACCCGTAGCCGAGCGTGGCCACCGTGCCCAGGCTGTGGTGCAGGTACGGGCGCGGGGTGCGCCCGCGCAGGTCGGCCACGATGTTGCGGGCCAGCAGCCGGCCCTGCCGCACCGCGTGCTGGGCGTTGGGCACCGTGCGGGCCAGCGGGTCGTGGGCCGCGAGGTCCGGGACGGCGGCGTTGTCGCCGGCCGCCCACGCCCCCTCGACGGGGGCGTCGTCGGTGCCGACGCGCAGGTCGGCGCGCACGCGCAGCAGGCCGCGCGCGTCCACGGGCAGGTCGGTGCGGTTGGCCACCACGGGGTGCGACCCGTTGCCGGCCGCCCACACGAGCAGGCCCGAGTCGAACTCCTCGCCCGTCGACAGGGTCACGTGCCCGCCGGCCGCCGAGGCCAGCTGTGTGCCCAGGTGCACGTGCCCGCCGCGCGACTCCAGGTGGCGCACCACCCACGCGCCGGGCCGGTCGGTGACCTCCGGCAGGATGCGGTCGCGGGCCTCGACCAGGTGGAACGTGGGCTCGTCCGCGCCGATCTCCGGGTAGCGGCGCAGCAGGTCCTTGCCGAGCGCCATCAGCTCGCCGAACAGCTCGACGCCCGTGAACCCGCCGCCCACCACCGTGACCGTGAGCGCCTTGGCCCGCTCGGGGCCCGCGGGCAGCTCGGCGGCGCGCGCGAACGCCGTCACGACGCGGTCGCGCACCGCCACGGCCTCCTCGACGGTCTTGAGGCCGATGGCCTCCGTCGCGAGGCCCGGCACGGGGAAGGTGCGGGTGATCGCGCCGGCGGTGACCACCAGGGTGTCGTAACCCAGAGCGTGGTCGCGCCCGTCGGGGGTGCGCACGTGCGCGGTGCGCGCGGCGTGGTCGATGCGGGTCACGTGCCCGGTCATCACCCGGGTGCGGCGCAGGTGCGAGCGCAGCGGCACGATCGTGTGCCGCGCCTCGACGGACCCCGCCGCGACCTCGGGCAGGAACGGCTGGTAGGTCATGTACCCGCGCGGGTCGACGACCGTGACGGTCGCCTCGCCGCGGCGCAGCAGCTTCTCCAGCCCCCAGGCCGCGTAGAACCCGGCGTACCCGCCGCCGACGATGAGGATGTCGTGCATCTCGGTGCCTCCTTGAAGACTCAACCTCTTCGACCGGGCAGGGGCGCCGAATGTGACATCAGGTCGTGTCGCCGCGCTCCGCGAGCCAGGCGGCGGCCCGCCGGTTCGACGCCTGGGACAGCCAGGCGTCCCGGACGATCTCCGCCAGCTCGTCGCGGCCGAGCTCGCCCAGCCGCGACGCCTGCACCAGCACCGACGGGTGCCCGTCGAAGCGGGCCGTCGTGAAGAAGGGGTTGGCGGGGTCCTGCAGCAGCGCCTGCTTGTCGGCCTCGGAGCCCACCCACAGCACGATGACGTCGTCGTACCTCTCGCTGGTGGCGGGGTCGACGGCGTCGGGGCGGGGCGTGCGGAAGAACACGAACGACTTGCCGCCCACCTGGTAGACGACGTTCCCGTACCGCCGCCCGCGCTGGACGGTGACGTGGGGCATCGACTGCGCCACGCGGTGCACGTCCTCGACCGTCGCCCTGCGCGTCCTCGGCATCCGTCGACGGTACGCAGCACCCGGGCGCCACGCCCGTCGCGGGGTCAGTCCAGGTGCCGCATGTGCGGCCACGCGGCGGCCCACCCGCCGCGCGGGTCGCGGCACACCTGCACGGCGGCGCCCTGCTCCTCGTTGTCGACGCCGACGCCGTCGTCCAGCCGCGCGGCGACCGTGCAGCTCGCGAACCACGTCGGGGGAGCGGCGGCGTCCTCCTCGACGACGACGGCGACCGTCGCGCTCTCGGGCGGCGGCCCGTAGGCGCCCAGGGCGTTCTGCCCGCTGTACACCGGCGGCAGCCCGGAGCCGAACCGCGACAGGGCGCCCGCCTCGCCGTAGTTGCCGGTCAGCACGACGGCGTGGGCCCGGTCGGCGGCGGGCAGCGTGTCGACGACCGCCTCCACCTGGTGCACGTAGGTGGGCCAGCCGACCGAGTCGCGCGCCGTCTGGTTGATGGACCCGATCGGCGTGCTCCCCAGCGCGCTGACGGGGATCAGCGGCAGCCCGATGGCGGCCGACCCGGCCGCGTTGAGGGCGACGAGCGCCACGACGGCGACCTTCCGGCCGCGCGTGCGCGCCCACCCGGCCGCCACCACGGCGCCGGCGGCGAGGAACGCGCCGAGCAGCCCCCACGCGTAGTACACCTGCGCCCCGCCAGCGAAGGTGAACACCAGCACCACGGGGTAGGCGATCACCAGGGCTCGCAGCGGCCGCCACGCCGGGCGCCGCCACAGCGCCACCAGGCCCACGATCCAGAGCACCGCCAGCGGCGGCCCCAGCGCCACCAGCTGGAACGGCCACATCTGGATGCGCACGTCGGAGGCGTGGTCCGCCGCGAGCGCCGACCCCATGCTCAGCTGGGGCCACCCGTGGGTGGCCTGGTAGACGAGGTTCGGGGCGCCGACCACGACGGCGACGAGGCCGCCGATCCAGGGCCAGCGGGTGGTCAGCACGTGCCGAGGCCCGGCGAGCGCGAGCCCGAGCACGACGGCGCCGAGCAGCGCCACGACGAGCAGCTTGTTGTAGAGCCCCACCCCGGCGACGGCGCCGGCGGCGACCCAGGCGCGCGGGTCGTGCAGGAGCGCGCGGGCCACGAGCCAGAGCACGGCGGCCCAGACGGCCATGTCGAGGGTGGCGGTGAGCAGGGTGTGGCCGAAGATCAGGGGTGTGGCGGCGGTGCCGAACCCCCAGGCGGCGAGCGCCTGGGCGCCGGAGCCGCCGCCGAGCTCGCGGGCGAGGAGCGCGACGAGCACGACGGCGCCGAGGAGACTGAGGGTGGCGGGGATGCGCAGGGCGAAGAGGGAGTCGCCGGAGACGTGGGAGATCCACCGGGCGAGCGCGGGGGTGAGCGGCGGCTGGTCGATGTACCCCCAGGCGGGGCGCAGCAGGCGGAAGTAGAGCTCGTCGCGGTGGTAGCCGTAGCGGGTGCTGAGCACGCTGAGCACGACGGCGAGGACGACGACGGCGGTGCCGACGGGGCGCCAGGCGAAGGCCGGCAGACCCCAGGGGGCCCGGCTGGAGGCGATCGGACCGGCGGTCGCGGAAGCCACGGGAACGAGCGTACGGGCGGTCGCGGGACCCGTCGCGTCGGCGCAACGGGTTTGCATGACTATGCATCGCCATGCATAATCTTCCTGTGTCCAAGGTTCTCACCTCCCTCCCGGCCGGCGAGCGCGTCGGCATCGCGTTCTCCGGTGGTCTCGACACCTCCGTCGCCGTCGCGTGGATGCGCGAGAACGGGGCGATCCCGTTCACGTACACCGCCGACATCGGCCAGTACGACGAGCCCGACATCGCGTCGGTGCCCGGCCGTGCCACGGCCTACGGCGCCGAGGGCTCGCGCCTGGTCGACTGCCGCGAGGCGCTCGTGGAGGAGGGCCTCGCGGCCCTGACCTGCGGCGCGTTCCACATCCGCTCGGCGGGCCGCTCGTACTTCAACACCACGCCGCTGGGCCGTGCCGTGACCGGCACGCTGCTGGTGCGCGCGATGCTCGAGGACGACGTGCAGATCTGGGGCGACGGCTCCACCTACAAGGGCAACGACATCGAGCGGTTCTACCGCTACGGCCTGCTCGCCAACCCGAACCTGCGCATCTACAAGCCGTGGCTGGACGCGCAGTTCGTCACCGAGCTCGGTGGGCGCAAGGAGATGTCGGAGTGGCTCGCCGCCCACGACCTGCCCTACCGCGACTCCACCGAGAAGGCCTACTCGACGGACGCCAACATCTGGGGCGCCACGCACGAGGCCAAGACGCTCGAGAACCTGGACACGGGTCTCGAGACCGTCGAGCCGATCATGGGCGTGAAGTTCTGGGACGAGTCGGTGGAGATCGCCCCCGAGACGGTCACCATCGCGTTCGAGCAGGGCCGCCCCGTGGCGATCAACGGCGCGACGTTCGACTCGGCCGTCGACCTGGTGCTGGAGGCGAACGCCATCGGCGGCCGCCACGGCCTGGGCATGAGCGACCAGATCGAGAACCGCATCATCGAGGCGAAGTCGCGCGGCATCTACGAGGCCCCCGGCATGGCGCTGCTGTTCATCGCCTACGAGCGCCTGGTCAACGCGATCCACAACGAGGACACCCTCGCCCAGTACCACAACGACGGCCGCCGCCTGGGCCGCCTCATGTACGAGGGCCGCTGGTTGGACCCGCAGTCGCTCATGATCCGCGAGTCGCTGCAGCGCTGGGTGGGCTCCGCCGTCACGGGCGAGGTCACGCTGCGCCTGCGCCGCGGCGAGGACTACTCGATCCTCGACACCGCCGGCCCGGCGTTCAGCTACCACCCCGACAAGCTGTCGATGGAGCGTGTCGCGGACTCGGCGTTCGGCCCCACCGACCGCATCGGCCAGCTCACGATGCGCAACCTCGACATCGCCGACTCGCGCGCCAAGCTGGAGCAGTACGCCACGCTCGGCCTGGTGGGCGGCGCGCACGCCGCGCTCATCGGCGCCGGCGAGAGCACCCCGCTGATCGGCGAGCTCGAGCTCGAGGAGGGCGGCGCCCAGGCGATCGCCTCGCGCGGCCAGGCCCCCGAGGGCGACGCCCTGCTGGACGCCGCGGCGATGGAGCTGGGCACGGACTGACGCGCACGCCTCCCCGCGAGATAGAGCCCGGGGCCGCGAGATAGAACGTCTTCTATCTCGCGGCCCCGGGCTCTATCTCGCGGTCGTGGTGGTGGGGCGGGTCGTCACGGGGCGTGGACGTCCGGGTCGTCGCGCAGCGCGTCCAGCAGCAGCGTGACGACGGCGTCCGGGCGTTCCAGCGCCGGCAGGTGCGCCGCCCACGGCAGCTCCACGTGCTCCGCGCCTGGGACGGACGTGGCCACCTGGGCGGCCACGCGCTGGAAGTGGTCCATGTCCTTGCCGCCCGAGACCACCAGCGTCGGCACGGTGACGGCCGCGAGGTTCACCTCGACCCGCTCGGCACGCGGGCCGTCGTCGTCCAGGGCGTCGGCCGCGAGCTGCACCTCGAACACCGTGCGCTGCATGGCCGCGAGCGCCTCCCGGGCGGACAGGTCCGCCTCGGGGCCCAGCCAGGTGGCGACGTTGAGGCGCACGGCGCCCTCGATGTCGCCGGCTTCGAGGAGGGCCTCCTCGGCGTCGTCGAACCGCTGCGCCTCCTCCGTGGGCGCGACGCCGCGCAGGCCGGGGCACAGCAGCACGAGCTGGCGCACGCGCTCGGGGTGCCGGGTGGCGAGCTCGAGGGCGACGCGCCCACCCAGGGACGCGCCGACGACGGCGGCGTCGGTGATGCCGAGCTGGTCGAGGAGGGCGGCGACGTCGTCGGCGTCGGCGTACTCGCCGGGCGGCAGCGGGGTGGCGCCGTAGCCGCGCAGGTCGGGGCGGACCACGCGGAAGGCGTGGGTGAGCGGTCCCGCGACGCGGTCCCACATGCGCCGGTCGGCGACCCCGGCGTGGAGGAGGACGACCGTGGTCGTCGCGCGGCCGCCGGGGGCGGCGTCGTCGTGTGCGAGCAGCATGGTGACCACGCTAGGGCCCGCACGTGACCTCCGTCACGTGGAAGCGAGCGCCCTGGTCATGAACACGCTGAACGGGTCGGGCACGTAGGGGCCGAACGGCGGGCACTCGACGAAGCCGTGCCGGGCGTACAGGCGGCGGGCCGCGGCGAAGTAGTCCTGCGGGCCGGTCTCGAGGCTGACGCGCGCGAACCGCCGCTCGGCCGCGAGCGCCAGCAGGCGGCCGAGCACGGCGGTGGCGACGCCGCGGCCGCGCGCGTGGGCGGCGGTGCGCATGGACTTGAGCTCGCCGTGGTCGGGGGCCAGCTCCTGGAGGGCGCCGCAGCCGAGCAGCACGCCGTCGGCGTCGCGGGCGGTGAGGAACGTGACGTGGGGGCGGGCGAGCGCCGCGGGGTCGAGGGCGTGCACGGACTCGGCCGGGGAGGTCGCGTGCATGTCCGCCAGGTGCTGCGTCAGCAACGCGACGACGTCGGCCCGCACGGGGTCGTCGACGGCCACGACCAGGGTTCGCTCGCTCACGCCCGGCACGCTAGCGCCGCCGTGTTTCGGCCCTGTTGCCCGGCCGCTGGTCACGCGGGAATCGTGCCGCGGCCGTGGGCGTTGGCCGCTGACGTGAAGAAGATCGGCTTCCTGTCCTTCGGTCACTGGACGCCCCACCCCACCTCGCGCACGCAGTCCGCCGCGGACACGCTGCTGCAGTCCATCGACCTGGCCGTCGCGGCCGAGGAGCTGGGCGCCGACGGCGCCTACTTCCGGGTGCACCACTTCGCGAGGCAGCTCGGGTCGCCGTTCCCGCTGCTCGCCGCCGTGGGCGCCCGCACGAGCCGCATCGAGATCGGCACCGGCGTCATCGACATGCGCTACGAGAACCCGCTGTACATGGCGGAGGACGCCGGCGCCGCCGACCTCATCTCGGGCGGCCGCCTGCAGCTGGGCATCTCGCGCGGGTCACCCGAGCAGGTGGTCGACGGCTGGCGCTACTTCGGGTACGAGCCCGCCGAGCGCGACACCCCGGCCGACATGGCCCGCAAGCGCGCCGAGACGTTCCTGCAGGTCATCGAGGGGCGCGGGTTCGCCCAGCCGAGCCCTCGGCCGATGTTTCCGAACCCGCCGGGGCTGCTGCGCATCGAGCCGTACTCCGAGGGGCTGCGCGAGCGCATCTGGTGGGGCGCCGGCTCGGACGCTACCGCCCGCTGGGCCGGCGAGCTCGGCATGAACCTCATGAGCTCCACGCTCAAGGACGACGAGACGGGCGAGCCGTTCCACGTCCAGCAGCGCAAGCAGATCGAGGCGTACCAGCAGGCGTGGAAGGACGCGGGGTACGAGCGCGCCCCGCGCGTGTCGGTGAGCCGGTCCATCTTCGCGCTGGTGAACGACCAGGACCGCGCCTACTTCGGCGTCCGCAACCAGGACTCCGACCAGGTCGGCATGATCGACGAGACGACGCGGGCGATCTTCGGCCGCTCCTACGCCGCCGAGCCGGACAGGCTGGTCGAGGAGCTCGCGGGCGACGAGGCGGTGGCCGCCGCCGACACGCTGCTGCTGACGGTGCCCAACCAGCTCGGCGTGGACTACAACGTGCACGTCCTGGAGGCGATCCTCACCCACGTGGCCCCGGCGCTCGGCTGGCGCTAGGTCACAGGTCGCGCAGGAACGCGAGGACGCGCCCGGTCGCCGTCGCGGCGGCGTCCGGGCGGTGGTCCGGGTGCCCCGCCTCGGCGAACAGGTGCCCGGACCCCTCGTAGACGAAGAGCTCCGCCCCAGGGATCTTGGCGTACTCGGCCTCGGCGTCCGGCTCGCGGAGCTCGTCGTCGGACATCGTGTGCGCCTGGGTGGGCACGCCGTCCGGCCAGGTCGCGTCCCACCAGGACGGCGCCACGGCGCCGTAGAGGAAGAAAGCCCCGCGGGCGCCGGGCCGGGCGAGCACCTGCTCGGCGGCGCGGGCGCAGCCCATGGACATCCCGCCGTAGACGACGTCGGCGGGCAGGCCGGCGACGGCGTCGGCCGCCCGGGCGGCGAAGACCTCCTCGCCGACGGAGTCGGCCCAGGCCATGCCGTCGTGGACGTCGGCGAAGGTGCGCCCCGCGAACAGGTCCGGGGCGTGGACGGTGTGCCCGGCGTCGCGGAGCGTCCGGGCGAACGCCAGGACCCCGCTGGTGAGGCCGCCGACGTGGTGGAAGAGCACGATCTGCGCCATCGGCCCAGGCTAGGGGGACCGCGACCGGGATACCACACGGGTCGGCACCGCAGGGGGACGCGGGCCGCGGAGCCCGGGCGGAGCCTGGGGGCATGACCACCACACCGCACATCCGCCCGTTCCGGTTCGGCGTCGTCGCCGCGCAGGCGCCCACGGGGTCCGCCTGGACGGACCTCGCCCGCCGCGTGGAGTCGCTCGGCTTCGACACGCTCGTCATGCCCGACACCGTGGCCCACGGCCTGGCCGTGTTCCCCGCCCTGGCGCACGCCGCGCTGGCCGCGCCGCGGCTGCGGGTGGGCACGTACGTGCTGGCCAACGACCTGCGCCACCCGGTCGCGGTCGCCAAGGAGGCCGCCACCCTGTCCGTCCTGACGGGCGGGCGCTTCGAGCTGGGGCTCGGCGCCGGCCGGCCCGCCGCCGAGGCGGACCTCGCCATGCTCGGCCGGGCCTGGGACGCCCCGGGGGTGCGGGTCGCGCGCCTCGAGCAGTCCGTCGCGATGGTGCGGGCCCTGCTGGCCGGCGAGACCGTCACCGTGGACGGCCCGCACTACGCCGCACGCGAGGCGCGCGTGGTCTCGCCCGGCGTGGAGGTGCCGCCCGTGCCGCTGCTGGTCGCCGCGGCCGGGCCGCGCATGCTGCGCCTGGCCGCGCGGGAGGCCGACGTCGTCGCGCTGGGCGTGCCGCCGCAGACCGGCCTCGACGACGCCGCCGCGCTCGCCGCCCAGGCCCAGGCCGCCGGGCGCGACGTCGAGGTGAACGTCAACCTCATGGCGGTGGGCGACGTCGTGCCGCGCTACCTGGCCGGACGCCTCGACGCCGCCGCGCTGGACGGGTCGGTGGCCGCCGTGGCGGGCGACCCGGCGCGGGCGGCCGAGCAGCTGCTGGAGCGGCGCGAGCGCCTGGGGGCGTCGTACGTGCTGGTCGCCGGCGAGCTCGCGGAGGCGTTCGCGCCGGTGGCGGCCCGGCTGGCGGGGCGGTAGCGGGGCGCGTCTGGCAGCGTGGGCCCATGGCCACCTCCCGCACCGTCGACGTCGCCGGGCTGACCGTCGCCTACCGCGAGGCCGGCGACCCCGCCGCCCCACCCCTGCTGCTCCTGCACGCCCTGGGGGAGGGCTCCGCCTCGTGGGAGCCGTTGCTCGAGCCCCTGGCCGGGCTCGGCTTCCGCGTGCTCGCCCCCGACGCGCGCGGGCACGGCGGCAGCGGCCGCGGCCGGTACACGTTCGAGGCGCTGCGCGACGACGCCCTCGGCCTGCTCGACGCGCTCGGGATCGAGGCGGCCGACGTCGTCGGGCACTCCATGGGCGCGCTGACGGCGGTGCTGGTGGCGATCGCGGCGCCAGGGCGCGTGCGGCGGCTCGTGCTGGAGGACGCCGGGCCCGAGCGCGGCGGGCGCCTGTACCCGCCGCTGGACCCGCCCGACGCGGAGCTCCCGTTCGACTGGCCTGTGGTCAACGCGGTGCGCGCCCAGCGCAGCGACCCCGACCCGTCGTGGTTCCCGGACGCGCTGCGCATCGCCGCGCCCACGCTGGTGATCGCCGGCGGCCCCGGAAGCACCATGCCGCAGGACGACCTGGCGGCCCTGGTGGCGGGCATGCCCGACGCGCGCCTCGTCGAGATCCCGGTGGGCCACATGGTGCACGACGACGCCCCGCAGGCCTGGCTCGACGCGGTCGCCGCGTTCCTCGCCCCGGGCGGCGACGCGGCCGCCGGACGGTGACACGATCAGCCCATGGACGACGCCCACGCCCAGCGGCTGCGCGAGCTCGCCATGCTGCGCCGGGTGCGCGACCGCATGGACCGCGAGTACGCCCTCCCGCTCGACGTCGAGGCGCTGGCCCGCGGGGTGCACGTGTCGGCGGGGCACCTGAGCCGCCAGTTCAAGGCCGCCTACGGGGAGTCGCCGTACGAGTACCTCATGACCCGGCGGGTGGAGCGGGCGATGGCCCTGATCCGCCGCGGGGACCTGACCGTCACGGAGGTGTGCTTCGCCGTCGGGTTCCACTCGCTGGGCACGTTCTCGACGCGGTTCTCCGAGCTGGTGGGGATGTCGCCGTCGGCGTACCGGGACCGGGCCGCGACGGACGCGCGCGGGCTGCCGACGTGCGTGGTCAAGGCGGCCACGCGGCCCCTGCGCCGGCCCGGCGGGGAACCGGTCAGGATCGAAGAAGCCACGCCGAAGGACCCCGCCGTAGGTTGAACGGCATGGACATCTACAACACCTTCCTCCCGCACACCGACCCCGAGCAGTCCCTCGCGTTCTACCGCGACATCCTCGGCTTCGAGGTCCGCCTGGACGTCGGCCAGGGCACCATGCGCTGGATCACCGTGGCCCCCAAGGGCTCGGCGACGGGCATCGTGCTCCACCCGCCGGCCATCGACCCGGGCATCACCGACGACGAGCGGCGCACCATCACCGAGATGATGGCCAAGGGCACGTACGCCACGATCGTGCTGTCCACCCCGACGCTCGACGCCGACTTCGACCGCATCGCCGCGGCCGGCGCCGAGGTGGTCCAGGAGCCCACCGACCAGCCGTACGGACTGCGCGACGCCGCGTTCCGCGACCCGGCGGGCAACCAGGTGCGCCTCAACCAGGCCGCCTGACCACCGCTCTGCCGGGCTCGGCCCCGCCGGCGGGGCCGAGCCCGAACGGCGCGCCGTGCCGCGCGACGGTGCCCGGACCGCGCGCTGATAGGCGCCCGCCTGCGGTCCTGGCTAGCGTGGCCACCGACCCGATACCAGCAGCCCGGAGGAGATCGATGACCAGCGCCGCCGACCGCCACGACGTCATCCGCGTGCAGGGCGCCCGCGAGAACAACCTGCGGGACGTCACCGTCGACCTGCCCAAGCGGCGCCTGACGGTGTTCACGGGCGTGTCCGGGTCGGGCAAGAGCTCGCTGGTGTTCGACACGATCGCCGCCGAGTCGCGCCGCCTCATCAACGAGACCTACTCGACGTTCCTGCAGACGTACATGCCGTCCACGGGCCGCCCGGACGTCGACGTGCTGGAGGGGCTGACGACGGCGATCGTCGTCGACCAGGAGCGGCTGGGCGCCAACCCGCGCTCCACCGTCGGCACGGTGACGGACGCGCACGCCATGCTGCGCCTGCTGTACTCCAAGGTGGGCGAGCCGTACGTGGGGCCGCCCACCGCGTTCTCGTTCAACGTGCCGACGTCGGTGGCGTCGGGCATGTTCGAGACGCAGCGCGCCGACCACGTCGAGAAGCAGGCCGTGCGCAAGAAGGTCTACCTGGGCGGCATGTGCCCGCGCTGCGAGGGCAGGGGAGAGGTGTCCGACCTCGACCTGTCGGTGATCCTGGACGACTCGAGGTCGCTGCACGGCGGCGCCATCCAGGTGCCCGGCTACACGGCCGACGGGTGGATGGTGCGCGGCATCGCGGAGTCCGGGTTCTTCGACCCGGACAAGCCGGTCAAGGACTTCTCGGCCCGCGAGCGCGACGACCTGCTGTACCGCAAGCCCACCAAGGTCAAGGTCGCCGGGATCAACATGTCCTACGAGGGCCTGATCCCCAAGCTGCAGAAGTCGATCTTCTCCAAGGACCCAGACGCGATGCAGCCGCACATCCGGGCGTTCGCGGAGCGCGCGGCCACCTTCGGCACGTGCCCCGAGTGCGAGGGCACCCGCCTGACGGCCGGGCCGCGGGAGTGCAAGATCGACGGCAAGTCGATCGCCGACGTCGCGACGATGCAGGTCAGCGACCTGCTGGCCTGGCTGGAGGGGCTGGACCTGCCCGCCGCGGGGCCGCTGCTGGACGCCATCCGGGCCACCCTGGCGTCGTTCGTCGAGCTCGGGCTCGGGTACCTGTCCCTGGACCGGGCGTCGGGGTCGCTGAGCGGGGGAGAGGCGCAGCGCATCAAGCTGCTGCGCCACCTCGGCTCCGCCCTGACGGACGTCACGTACGTGTTCGACGAGCCGACCATCGGCCTGCACCCGCACGACATCCAGCGCATGAACTCCCTGCTGCTGCAGCTGCGAGACAAGGGCAACACGGTGCTCGTCGTCGAGCACAAGCCCGAGACGATTGCGATCGGCGACCACGTGGTCGACATGGGCCCCGGCGCCGGGACGGGCGGCGGGCAGATCGTGTTCGAGGGCACGGTCGCGGGCCTGCGCGGGTCCGGCACCCTCACGGGCAAGCACCTGGACGACCGGGCGCGCGTCAAGGGCTCGGTGCGCGCCCCGCAGGGCGCGATCGAGATCCGGGGGGCGTCCACGCACAACCTGCGCGACGTCGACGTCGACATCCCCGTCGGCGTGCTCACCGTGGTCACAGGCGTGGCGGGCTCCGGGAAGAGCTCCCTGATCCACGGGTCGCTGGCCAAGCGCGACGGCGTCGTCGTCATCGACCAGGGCGCGATCCGCGGGTCGCGGCGCTCCAACCCCGCCACCTACACGGGCCTGCTCGAGCCGATCCGCAAGGCGTTCGCGAAGGAGAACGGCGTCAAGCCGGCGCTGTTCTCCGCGAACTCCGAGGGCGCCTGCCCCACCTGCAAGGGCAACGGCGTCATCTACACCGAGCTGGGCTTCATGGACACCGTCACCACGCCCTGCGAGGACTGCGGCGGCAAGCGGTTCATGGCCTCCGTGCTCGAGTACCACCTGGGCGGCAAGGACATCTCGCAGGTGCTGTCGATGCCCGTCGCCGAGGCCGAGGCGTTCTTCGCCAAGGGCGGGCCCGCACCGCTGCCGGCCGCGCACGCGATCCTCGACCGGCTCGTCGACGTCGGGCTCGGTTATGTCAACCTGGGCCAGCCGCTCACCACCCTGTCGGGAGGGGAGCGGCAGCGCATCAAGCTCGCCGCGCAGATGGCCGAGAAGGGCGGCACGTACGTCCTCGACGAGCCGACGACGGGCCTGCACCTGGCCGACGTCGAGAACCTGCTCGCACTGCTCGACCGACTCGTGGACGCCGGCCGGTCGGTGATCGTCATCGAGCACCACCAGGCCGTCATGGCTCACGCAGACTGGATCATCGACCTGGGCCCGGGCGCGGGCCACGACGGCGGCCGGATCGTGTTCGAGGGCACCCCGGAGAGCTTGATCGCCGACGGCAACACCCTGACGGCCCAGCACCTGGCTGCCTACGTCGCGAGATAGCGCCCGTGCCGGCGAGATAGAGCGCCCGCCCGCGAGATAGAGCCGGGTTCCGCGAGATAGAGCGCCGGGCCGCGAGATAGAGCCTCTATCTCGCGGCAGCGGGCTCTATCTCGCGCTCAGGGGTGCTATCTCACACCCGGGCCTGCTATCTCGCGGACATGAGCGCTAACTCGCGGGACGTCTGTCCTGGCAGCGGGCCGTCAGGCCGGGGTTGCCGCCAGCGCACGGGCGCGCACCCGATCGGCGCCCGTGCCGACCGCCACCACGCCCACCACCACGCCCACGAAGCCACCCGAGGCGGCCGCACCGAGGTGCGACAGGTCCAGGTCCGCGACGTCGACCACCGTGCCGTCCGCGGCGAGCCAGCGGGCGTGGCCGCGAGCGCCGTCGACCTCGATGACGGCGGTGCCCGCGGCGGGTCCCGCGACCGTCAGCTCCGCGACCACCTCCTCAGCGTCCCCGGCACGGCGCACCGCGCGCAGCAGGGCGCCTCCGGCGTGCGGGGTGACAGTGAGCGACACCCACGCCGAGGCCCGGTACCGGAGCGCCACGCCGGCCTCGGCGCCGTCGGGCACGTCGAGCACCTCGACCGAGGCCGTCGCCCGGTGCGCCGTGAGGCGGCGCCCCACGAACGCGGGCGCGGGGGAACCGAGCCCGGCCCCGGGCCGCACCTCGAGCCCGCCATCGGGAGTGACGTCCGCGACCTCCCCGGGGAAGCGCCGCGGGCTGATGAGCTCCTCCTCGCGAGCCCCGGCCACGGGCGCCGGGGCAGGGCGCGGCGGCTCGGGCACGAGCGTGCCGACGCCCGGAGCGAACACGGGCCACCCCTGCTCCCACTCGACGGGCACCAGGAACGTCTCCCGGCCCAGGGGGTCGAACCCGTCGACGGGCCGGGTGGCCAGGCACAGCGCCCAGGTGCTGCCGTCGGGGGCGTCGACGAGGTCGGCGTGCCCGACGTTCGTGACGGGGTAGCGGCCGCCCAGGTGGCGGTGCGTGAGCACCGGGTTGCACGGGTTCCCCGTGAAGGGGCCGGCCGGCCCGGCCCCCCGCGCGACGCTGATGGCGTGGTGCGCCCCGGTGCCGCCCTCGGCGGCCAGCAGGTAGCAGGTGTCGCCGCGGCGGTACAGGTGCGGGCCCTCCGCCCAGACGGCGCCCCGCACGGCCCCCGTCCACACGACGTGCTCGGGCCCCTGGAGGGTGAGCGTCACCGGGTCGACCTCCCGCACCCACACCTCGGTCTGCTGGTCCCACTCCGGCTCGCGGGCCAGGCGGGTGCCGTGCCCCCACAGGCGGCCGTCGTCGTCGACCAGCAGCGACGGGTCGATCCCGTCGTCGTGCCACCACACCGGGTCCGACCACGGGCCCGCCGCGTCGGTCGCGGTCACCACGAAGTTCCCGCTCGCACCCTCCACCCCGCCCACCAGCGTGCACACCACCAGGAACCGGGCCCCGTCGTGACGGATCGTCGGGGCGAACATGCCACCCGAGTCGCCCACCGTGCCCAGATCCACCTGCCCGGGCCGCTCGACCGCGTGGCCCACCAGCTCCCACGACACCAGGTCACGCGAGCGGTGCACCGGGATGCCCGGCAGGTACTCGAACGTCGAGCTCGCCAGGTAGAACCAGGTGCCGTCCTCACCGTCGACGCGGCACACGGACGGGTCCGGGTAGAAACCCGGAAGGACGGGGTTGGTGGAACCGACCCACGCGGGGTCGAGCGACGCTGCCATGCCGCACACCGTAGCGGCCGGCAACCACGGCACGCCCCGGGCGGCCGACCCGCGGAAAGAGGCCCTCGTGCGGCACGCCAACAGCGGGCATCCTTGCAGGTGGAGGTGGTCGACGATGCGCAGGGCCGCGTTCTCGCCCAGGGTCGTGCTGGCGCTCGCGGTGCTGGGCGCGGCGGGCTGCTCGCCGTCGTCTGCCCAGGGCTGCAACCGGCGCCGCTGCACCTGTCGAGCGGCGCCGTCGCGGCGGGCGACGTCGTCACGCTCAGCGCCCCGGCCGCCGCATGCCGGCTCGACCTCGGGCCGGGCGCCACCTACCGCCTGACGTTCACCAACCCGGCCGGCGACTGGCCGGTGGGGACCGTCCGCCCCGAGCGGGACGGACGGTTCTCGGTGGCGGTCACCGTGCCGGCCGGCGTGGTGACCGGGGGAGCGATGATCCAGGTCGGCGGCGCGCCGTCGTACTGCCCGCCGAACGCGTCCTGCGTCGGCTACGCGATCGTGCTCCGCGTGCGCTAGCGCACCTCAGTGCACCGGGTAGTGCGACGTGATTGCCACGCGGTTCCACGCGTTGATCGTCACGGCCAGCCAGCTCACCGCGCCGGCCTGCTCGTCCGTGAGGGCGTCCCGGTCGGGCTGCGGCCGCTCCGGCACCGCCATCGTGGTGATCTGCTCGGCCAGCGCGAGCGCGGCCCGCTCGACCGGCGTGAAGTACTGCGACTCCCACCAGGCGGCCACGACCGCCAGCCGGTCCGTCGTCTCGCCGTGGGCGAGCGCGTCGCGCGTGTGCATGCGCAGGCAGAACGCGCACCCGTTGAGCTGCGACACGCGGATGTTCACCAGCTCGACGAGCAGCGGGTCCAGCCCGGCTGCGGCGCAGGCCGCGTGGGCCTCCCCGCTGAGCCCCTCCAGAGCCTTGTAGGCGGCGGGCTGGGTGGTGTTCAGGTACAGGTGGGTCACGATGCTCCCTCTCGACGTGGCGGGCACGGCGCCCGTCATCCCTGTCGACCGCGCAGCCGCCCCCGACGTGACAGCACTGCTGGCGCCCGGCGGGGCGCCCAGGGCACTCTTGCCCCCGTGCAGCTGCAGATCCCCGCCCTGTTCGGCGACTCGATGGTGCTCCAGCGGGAGCGTCCCCTCACCCTCACGGGCCGCGGTGAGCCCGGCCAACCCGTCACCGTCACGTACGCGACCTCGACGTCGACGACGACGGTCGCCCCCGACGGCACCTGGACCGCTGCCCTCGGCCCCCTCGAGGCCCACAGCGAGCCCGGCACCCTCACCATCACCTCCGGCACCGAGCGCATCGACCTGCACGACGTCGTCGTCGGCGACGTCTGGCTCATGGCCGGGCAGTCGAACATGGAGCTGTGGCTCTCGCGCACCAAGCACGCCTACCCCGAGGCGCTCGAGGCCACCGACCCGCTGCTGCGCCAGGTCGCCGTCCCGCAGACCGTCGCCCTGGCCGGCCCGCTCACCCCGCTCGAGCAGGCCCCCATGACGTGGCAGACCTTCAGCCCCGCCACCGCACCCGACTTCTCCGCCGTCGGGTACTCCTTCGCCCGCACCCTGCGCGAGCGGTATGGCGTACCCGTCGGCATCATCGCCACCGGCGTCGGCGGCACCCCCATCAGCTCCTGGCTGCCCCGCGCCGACCTCGAGCGGCTCGGCATCGACCTCGCACCCGCCGACGCCCTCGCCGACCCAGCCGCCGCCGCCGGCCTCCAAGCACGCGAACAGGCCGACGGCGCCGCCCACCAGACCACCCTCGACGCCACCGACGCCGGACTCGCCGAAGGCTGGGCATCGCCGTCGTACGACGACACCACCTGGGACCACGCCCCCCTCACCGACCCCGTGCCGGGGAGCGGGGCCACCTGGTTCCGCACCACCCTCCACGTCCCCGCCGCCGAACGCGGCAAACCCGCCACGATCTTCCTCGGCACCGCCACCGACATGGACCAGGTCTACGTCGACGGCGAGCAGGTCGGCGTCACCTACTACCAGTTCCCGCCCCGCAGCTACGACCTCACCCTCCCCGACGCCGAGACCATCACCATCGCCCTCCGCCTCCTCACCTTCGGCGGCAACGGCGGATGGACCCCCTTCCGCAACCGCTTCCTCGCCACCGACACCCACACCTGGGACCTCACCGGCCCCTGGAAGCGCCGCACCGGCACCACCACCCCCGACGCACCCCCCACCACCTTCCTGCGCAACCTGCCCGGCGCCCTGTTCAACGGCATGACCGCACCCCTCACCGGCACCGCCCTCACCGGCGTCTGCTGGTACCAGGGCGAAGCCGACACCTCCCACCCCGACGGCTACGCCCACCGCCTCACCGCACTCATCGGCACGTGGCGCTCACTGTTCGGAGACGACCGGCTGCCCGTGCTGATCCAGCAGCTCCCGCACTGGGACCCCAGCAGCGGCAGGTCACCGGACCCCGACCACCTCGCCCGCTGGGAGGCGCTGCGCGACGAGCAGCGCGCCGTGCTCACCCTGCCGCGCACAGGCCTGGCCGCGGGGTACGACGTCGGCGAGTTCAACGACCTGCACCCGCAGGACAAGCGCACCGTGGGGGAGCGGCTCGCCCGCCTCGCGACCCGCGTCGCCTACGGGGAGCGGCGGGCGCCCAACATGCACGAGCTCTACCACCTCTGACCCGCCAAGGAGCACCCATGACCCCTAGGGTCGCGCGAGCACTCGCCGGCAGCGCCGCCGTGCTGGTCGCCGCGCTCGCCGCCGGCGCCGCACCCCGCACCACCTTCACCGACGTCGAACGCCTCATCGCAAACCAGCACCAGCTCAGCGACTACGCCGACGTACCCGGCTCCGTCGCCGACGCACTCCCCACCGGCCACTACGTTTCCGCCGCCACCGGCCAGCACGTCACCTTCTCCGACCTCGTCGTCACCGGACGCTTCACCGGCTGGCAACCCGGCCAGGCCACGACCTGGTCGGGCCAGACGGGCATCCACGGACGCCACGTCCCCTGGGACGACCCCCGCGCCGAGACCCGCACCATCACGCTCACCCTCACCGTCGACACCGTCGTCGCACCCACCACCACCGACCCCGGAACCCACCTCGACGTCACCCTCACGCTCCCCGGCAACAGCAGCCCCGAAGCCGTCGCCGGCGCACTCACCGCCGGGGGAGAGGTCATCGTCTTCCTCTCCCGCACCCCCGACGGCTGGACCATCGCCCTCGACGGTGCCCTCCTCGGAACCGTCGCACCCGACCACACCATCACCCTCGGCGTCCTCGACCAAGCCCCACCCGGAACCCTTCTGCCGGCGCTCGCGGCCGACGCCCACGGGATGACGGTCGCCGACGTGGCGGCGGCGGGCCCGGCGTCAGCGCGGCCGCGAACGTAGGGACTTGCTCCGGAAAGGCCCCGGAACCGGCACCGAACCCTACGTTCGCAGCGGGGGAGCGGGGCGAGTTGCCCCGTCTGGCCTTCCCTGGGATGTTGCCCGAGCTCGTCGAGCTGGGCCGGGCCGGGATCGAGGAACCTGGCCTGCCCATGCCGTTCCTGCGGGACTGGCACGCCGAGCCGTTCGCACCCGGCGCTCCGCACGGCTTTCCGACGGCGTCCCTCGCGTGGTGGTGGACGCAACGGGCGACCTTTGGCCCGAAGGACTGACGACTCGCGCTCGTGGTGCGTCGTGACGGCGTGCTCGCCGGCATGCAGGACCTGGGCGCCACGGACTTCGCCCAGAGGCGGGTCGTGACGACCGGATCGTGGCTGGGGCGGGCCCATCACGGCATCGGCACGGGGACGCTGATGCGGCGGCTGGCTGTCCGGGGGGTCCGGACAAACAACCGATAATGCACATTATGTCAACCCGAAGGAGCTGAGCCCTCCCACCGGGTCCCCCCGACCGGACTCAGCGCCGCCGCGTCAGCGTCAGCGCTGCGTCACCAGCCCGCAGCACGACGCCGTCGCCTGCAGCCACCCACGCCGGCGTCGCCGTGACGAACGCCGTGAGCCAGCGCTCGGCGTCGCCGGACGGGCCGTCGCACGCCATGCGCGTCGTCCTGGCCGGCGCGGTGAGCTCCAGGTTGCCGTGCGACCACACCGCCGGCGCCGTGATGCTGTTGCAGCCCGCGTAGATCGCCACGAGCTGGTCAGTGAACGAGATCTGCGCGCCGTGCACAGCGTCGGGCACGGCGCCCTGCGTGGCCGTGACGGTGAAGCCGCGGTTGGTCAGCGGGTCGGCATGGGCGGGCTCCTCGGCCTCGGCAGGCCCGGGAAGCATGCCGACCAGCAGCGTCGCGGCGGTCCCGAGCACCACCAGCCCCGCCACCACGCGCCGGCTGTGGCCGGCCTCCAGGTGGAAGGTTCGCTCGAAGGTGCTGCTGGGCATCGGTGGTCTCCTCGTCGGCGTCGCCGTCGGCGTCAGGCCGGGTCACACGACGATACGGGGGCACGGCACGCCCCCGCTGCGGGTTGCGCGCCGTGCCCAGCCACACGCCGCCGGACGACGCCCCAAGGTGTGCAAACCGGACAATGAGGTCAAACCATTGTGTATGGCACAACACCTTGGTCTGACATAACGAAGCGCGGTCGTGTCGGACCCGCGCCCTAGCCTGGCACCCGTCACCGCAGGTCACCGCGCATCCCGCCATGGAGGTCCCCCGATGGTCGCCCCGCCCCGGCTCGATCTGCTGTCCGTCGCCGAGGCCGCCGACCGTTACCTCGCCTCCGTGCGCAAGGACGCCGTGCGGGGCGCCCTCTCCCCCACCACCGCGCGCAGCTACGTCCGCGACGTCACCGAGCTGGCCTCCCTGCTGGGCCACGACCGCATCCTCGACGACGTCACGGGTGACGACGTCGACGACGCCCTGGTGCGCTACCAGGCGAGTCCCGACGGCCGCTTCTCCGACCCGGGCCGCAAGCGCGGGCCGGGCCGCTCGACCGCGACCGTGAACCGGTTCCGGCAGTCGGCCACCCGGTTCTTCGCCCACGCGGCACGCGAGTGCTGGGTCCAGGCCGACCCGATGCTGTGGGCCGCCCCGCCCGCCCGCGTGCGCGGCGGCCTGCGCGTGGCCCGTACGGCTCTGTCGGCGGCCGCGGCCCAGGCGCTGCTGTCGACGACGGCGGCCCCGTCCGCGGGCCCGGCACCGGAGCCGGCACGCCGCGACCAGGACCTCGCCGTGCGCGACCGCCTCGTCGTCGCGCTGCTGCTGGTGCTCGGCCCGCGCGTCTCGGAGCTCTCCGGCGCCGACGTCGACGACTTCGCCCGAGAGCCCGACCAGACCCGCTGGCGCATCGTCGGCAAGGGCGGCACCACCCGCACGGTGGCCCTGAGCCCGCCACTGGCGGCGCTCCTCGAGGAGTACCTCACCGGCCTGCGCCGGCGGCTTTCGGCGCTGCGCCCGGACGACGACGACGCCCGCGGCGCCCTGCTGCTCACCTGGCGCGGTAGGCGCGTGGACCCGCAGGCCATCCGGGCCCTGCTCGCGCGCGCCGTCGCACGCATGCCGGACGCCTACCGTCGCCCGGCCACCCCGCACGCGCTGCGTCACACCACCGCGACGCTGCTGGTGGCGCAGGGCTGGGACGTCAAGGTCGTGGCCGAGCTGCTGGGCCACGCCTCCATCGCGACCACCGGCGTGTACCTGGACCGGATCGAGGGCGAGCTGGCCGCCGCGATCCGCGCCCACCCCTTGACCGCGGCGCTCGACGCGAGCCGCGGCGGCGCGGGCGGCGAGCGCGGGCTAGCGTGACCCCGTGCCCCGCCTGACGTCCCGGCTCCCCCGCCTCTCCGTCACGCCGCCCGCGGGCGTCGGCTGGGCCGACGTGCGCAGGGCGGCGGCCCGCGCGGGTCTGGTCGCGGCGGCCGTCCCCGTCGCCACGGGCCTGGCCCTCATGGTCGCCGAGCGGCTGCGCCGGCACGCCCACCCGCTGAACGCGCCCTTCCCCACGGCCCCGCCGGCGGACAACGTCGTCGGCGACACCACCACCACCGTCTACACGTTCGGCGACGACGTGTACGCGGACATGCTCGCCGCGATCGCCGGCGCCCAGCGCCGCATCTACTTCGAGACGTACATCTGGAAGGGCGACGACGTCGGCCGCCAGTTCCGGGACGCGCTCGAGGAGGCGGCGGCGCGCGGCGTCGAGGTGTACGTGGTGTACGACGCGTTCGCGAACCTGGTGGTGCCCCGCTCGTTCTTCCGCCTGAGCCTGCGCATCCACGTGCTGCGCTTCCCGTGGGTGCGTGCGGGGATCCTCGTGTCCCCGCTGCGCGCGTCGGGCCGTGACCACCGCAAGCTGCTCGTGGTCGACGACGAGGTCGGGTTCGTCGGCGGGTTCAACATCGGCTCCCTGTACGCGCGGCACTGGCGCGACACCCACCTGCGCCTGGCCGGCCCCGGCGTGTGGGAGCTGCGCAACGCGTTCGTCGACTTCTGGAACCGGTGGCGCACCCCGGACCTGCCCGTGCTCAAGGACGTCGGCTCCACCGCGTGGCTGCCGCAGCTGCGCGCCGCCCGCAACTCCCCCAGCGACCTGGTGTTCCCGATCCGGAACGTCTACCTGGACGCCATCGACCGCGCCACCAGCCACGTGCAGATCACGCAGGCCTACTTCATCCCCGACCGGGAGATCCTCGCCGCCCTGCTCGCCGCGGCCGGGCGCGGGGTGGACGTGCGCGTCCTGGTGCCGGAGCGCTCCAACCACGTCGTGGCCGACTGGCTGGCCCGCGGCCACTACGGGGCGCTGCTGCGCGGCGGCGTGCGCATCTTCCTGTACACGGACGCGATGATCCACGCGAAGACCGCGACGGTCGACGGCCGCTGGTCCACCATCGGCACCGCGAACATCGACCGGCTGTCCCTGACGGGCAACTACGAGATCAACCTCGACATCGTCGACGAGAACGTCGCCGCCACCCTCGAGCGGGTGTTCGCCATGGACCTGACCAACGCCCGCGAGCTCACGCGCGACGACTGGGAGGCCCGCCCCACGCTCAACAAGGTGGGCGAACGGCTGGTGTCCCCGCTGGGGCCGCTGCTCTGAGCGACCCCAGCGGCGACAACCTCAGGACCGCGGGGTCAGAGGGTCAGGGACTCCCCGACAGCCAGGCGCGCGTAGGTGTGCTCCCCCGCCAGCGCCGGCGTCGACAGCTGACGCTGCGCGATCATGTTGCCCGCCTCGGAGTTGATCGCGTCGTGGATCGGCACCAGGTACGCCGCCTCGACCGACGCGGCGTAGTCGACCGCCTCGGAGATCTTCATCCACGGCCCCGATACGGGGATCAGCAGCACGTCCACCGACGCGCCGGGCGCGTCGAACGAGTCGCCCGGGTGGAACGCCGTGTGCCCGCCCACCTCCACCAGGAACGTCACGTTCACGGCCTGCGGGATCTTGCGGTGCACCAGGGCGTGGTCACCGCCGCCGACGACGACGCGCGCCGCCCCCACGGTCAGCTCCTGGCCCGGCGTCACCGCGTGCACCCGGTCGGCCGGCGCGCCGCCGTCGACCAGCGCCTGCGCGGCCGGCCCGCTCGCGTACACCGGCAGCGCCGGGTTCGCATCCATGGCCGCCACGACGGCGGGGACGTCCACGTGGTCACCGTGGTCGTGCGTGACCAGCACCGCGGTGGCGCCGTCGAGGGCGCTCGCGGTCTGGGAGTAGGAGCCTGGGTCGATGGCGAGGGCGGCGCCGTCGGCGTCGAGGCGGACGCATGCGTGCCCGAGGAAGGTGAGTCTCACGACTCGAAGGGTAGTCCGCCGCTCAGACGGCGTGGCGCTTGGCGCGGCGTGCGGCGAGCTCGTCGCCGGCGGGCGGGGTGACCGTCTCGGTCTCGTCGTCCTCGAGCGACTCGGTGGGCATGGCGGCGAGGGTGCCCTCGATCTCGCGCCACACGCGCCCGACGGCGATGCCGAAGACGCCCTGGCCGCCCTGGACCAGGTCGACGACCTCGTCGGCGGAGGTGCACTCGTAGACCGACGCGCCGTCGCTCATGAGGGTGATCTGGGCGAGGTCGTCCACGCCGCGCTCGCGCAGGTGGGTGACGGCGGTGCGGATCTGCTGCAGGGAGACGCCCGTGTCGAGGAGCCGCTTGACGACCTTCAGCACCAGGATGTCGCGAAAGCTGTACAGCCGGTGGGTGCCGGAGCCGGTGGCGGGTCGGATCGACGGCTCGACCAGGCCGGTGCGGGCCCAGTAGTCGAGCTGGCGGTAGGTGATGCCCGCGACGCGGCAGGCGGTGGGGCCGCGGTACCCGGTGGCGGTGTCCTGCTCGGTGAGGTCGTCGCCGAAGAGCAGCCCCTGGGCGCCGCGCAGCGCGGTTCCGACCGGGATCCCGGTCGTGGCGTTGGCCTCGCCGCTGCTGTTCACTGGTGCCTCCTGTGGTTCGTTCAGGGACCACGCTAGGCCCGGTCGGGGGTCCAGACAACGACAACACGGTCTACGGGCCCCGCGTGTCGCAACTCTCACCCTCTGGTCGAGGGTCAGGTGGTGAAGTCTTCGGGCTCGACGTGGTCGAGGAAGTCGCGGAACTTCTCGACCTCGCGCTGCTGGGCCAGGTCGACCACCTCGATGCCCGCGGCGGCGACCACCTCGGCGGAGCAGAGCACGGGTGAGGCGGTGCGCACGGCCAGCGCGATGGCGTCGGAGGCGCGCGAGTCGACGCGGGCGCCGTTGGACAGCACGAGCTCGGCGAAGAAGATGCCGCCGTCGAGCGCGACGATCTCGGCGCGCTCGAGCTCGACGCCGACGGCGCCGAGCAGGTCGCGCATGAGGTCGTGCGTCATGGGACGGGGGGTGACGAGCCCGGCCTGCGCCATGGCGATGGCGGACGCCTCGCGGGGGCCGATGACGATGGGGACGGCGAGCTCGGCGGCGGCGTCGAGGAGCAGGACGACGATCTCGGGCTCGCCGGGGCCGTCGCCGGGCTGCTGCTGGCGCACGCCGAGGACGTCCACGGGGACCATGGGGACCTCGCCGGGGATGTCCGGGTCGTCGAACGGACCGTGCGCCATGGGGTTCACGCTACGCCGCGAGGGCCGTTCAGGTGAGGCCTTCGACGCCGTGCCGGACCCAGGTGGAGTGGAGCCGGGCGAGCAGCTCGCCGACCTCGGCGGCGAGGGTCGCGGCGTGGGCCTGCGCGGAGGCGGTCTGCTGGCGGCGGCGGGGTGCGACGAGCTGGTCGACGAGGGCGACCTGCCGGTCGGCGGAGGCGCGCAGGGCGCGCAGGTGGCGCGGTTCGATGCCGTGCTCGGCGAGCTGGGCGGCCAGGCGCACGACGTCGACGTCGCCGGGCTCGAGGCGCCCGCCGGGGCCGGGCTGCAGCAGTCCGGCGTGCACGAGAGCGTCGACGAGCGCGCCGTCGACGCCGGTGGCCTCGGTGACGGTGGCGGTGGTCCACACGCGGCGCGACGGGTCGGGCGGCACGGCGGTGCCGCCTGCCAGGCGCGGCGAGGGGCCGGGGGCGGGCTCGCCGGCGTCCATCTCGGCGAGGCGCTCCTTGATGACCTTGAGCGGCAGGTAGGAGTCACGCTGCTCGGTGAGCACGAACCGCAGGCGCTCGACGTCGGCGGGGCTGTACTGCCGGTACCCGGCGGGGGTGCGCACGGGGTGGATGAGCCCCTGCTCCTCGAGGAAGCGCAGCTTGGAGTGGCTGATGCCGCCGAACTCGGGGCCGAGGGCGGCGAGCACGTCGGAGATGCGCATGGTCGCCTGGCGGGAGATGCCGCGCGGCCAGCGTTCGGGGGTGACGTCGTGCGCGGCGACGTTCGCCGCCGGACGGGTCACGAGCCGGGCGCCGTCGTCTCCCGCGGCGCCGGTGCCTGCGGGCTGGCCTGGAACGACATGCGGAACTTGCCGATCTGCACCTCGTCGCCCGTGGTCAGCACGGCGACGTCGATGCGCTGCCGGTTGACGTAGGTGCCGTTGAGGGAGCCGACGTCGCGGACCACGAAGTGGTCGCCCTCGCGCACGAACTCGGCGTGCTTGCGGGACACGGTGACGTCGTCGAGGAAGATGTCGGCCTTCTCGGACCGGCCGGCGACGGCGCGGTCGGAGTCGAGCAGGAACCGCTCCCCCACCCCGGCACCGCGCTGCACCACGAGGAGCGCGGAGTGGCGGGGCAGGGCGCCGACGGCTGCGGCGTCCTCGGAAGTCAGGGGCAGCCGGGGGACGAGGTCCTCCGCGGGCGGCACGACGATCCGGCCGAGCGTCGCCGTCACGTCCGCAGGGTGGGGCTGCGGCAGAGAGCGGGGGTCCGTCATCAGTCCTCCTGGAGGTCGCCGCGCGGCTGCGGTGTCGTCCGTCAAACCTACCCCGAGGACGCGAGGTCCGGGAACCCGTGCGGCGGGCGAGAGCGCGCATCGTGGCAGGTGATGTCCCCTGCGGGGCGATCAGTCGCCGTTCGGGTCGGTCGCCTTGGCGTACCGCGGGTCGGTCAGGCGGACGGTCGCGTCGACCGTCACCTTCTGCTGCTGGACCGTGGTGGCCGTCGCGCCCTTGTTGCGGATGGTGGGCAGCGCGCCGCCGGGGATCTCCAGGGCGCGGTCCAGCGTGGCGGGGTCGCCGATGACGGTGAACCGGTACGGGGCGGTCAGCCGCGTGCCGTCCACCTGGATGGCGCCGCCGGCGTCCACGAACGACGACGACGTCACCAGGCGCACGTCGTTGACCTGCACCACCTCGGCGCCCGCGTTGCGGAGCTCCTCGAGCAGGTTGAACATCTGCGCGGCGCGCAGGTTGCCCTGGGGGTCCTGCACGTCGATGGTCACGCCGGGGCCCTGGGCGGGCAGGCGGCCCGACAGGATCCCCTCGGACGTGGCGCGCTGGCGGGCCAGGTCGAGCGCGGCCTGCGCCTGCCCGGTGCCGGACTGCAGCTCGTCGCGGCTGGAGCGCAGGCGGCTGACCTCGGCGTCGAGCTGGTCGGCGCGGTTGGTGACCTCGTCGAGCAGGCGCACCAGGTCGTCCTGCCGCAGCGACGACAGGTCGTCCTGCCCCGACTGGCGCACCTGCACCACCAGCGCGAACCCCAGCAGGGCGCACAGCACGCCCGCCAGGAGCTGGGACCGGCTCACCGAGGGGCGCAGGGCGTGGCCCAGCCGCTGGTAGGCGGTCGGGGACGCGGCCTTCTCGGCCTTCTCGGGCTCGGGGTCCGGCGTCGGTTCCTCGGCCTGTTCCGGCTCCGCGGCGGGCGAAGCCTCCGGGACGCGCTCGCCCTCGGGCTCGACGGGGGCGGCGTCGTCCTGCCGCTCCTGCGGCTCCTCGACCGGCTGCTTCTCGTCCGTCACGCTCACGCCTTGAACAGGTGCCGGCGGATCGCCGCCGCGTTGGAGAAGATGCGGATGCCCAGCACGACGACGACGGCGGTCGCGAGCTGCGACCCCACGCCCAGCTGGTCGCCCAGGAACACGATGAACGCCGCGACCAGCACGTTCGACAAGAACGACGTGAGGAACACCCGGTCGTCGAACAGCCCGTCGAGCATCGCCCGGAACCCGCCGAACAACGCGTCCAGGGCCGCCACCACCGCGATCGGCAGGTACGGCTGCAGCACCACCGGCACCGTCGGCTGGAGCACCAGCCCAGCCACCACACCCACCACGAGCCCCACCACGGCGATCATCCGACGAGCGTCCTTCCAGTCCTCATGCCTTCACCCTGCCCCGGTCACTGGCCGGAGCCTACCGGCCCCGCGTACTGCAGCGGCTGGACCCCCGCACCCGGCAGCTTCAGCGACGACTGCGCCACCACGCTCGACCGGATCCCGTACTGCGACCCCAGCACCTGCAGGTACGCCGGCAGCGCACCCCGCGCCAGCTGCGTCTGCATCGCGTCCGAGTCCCCGATCGCCCGCACCACATACGTGGGGCCCGGCAGCGGCACCAGGTTCACCAGCACCGCCAGCCCCGCGTTACGGATCGACGTCTTCGCCGTCAGCCGCTGGTCGTCCACGCTGATCGCCTCCGCCCCCGCGTCCCACAGCGCGTTCACCACCGTCTGCAGGTCCGCGTCCCGCACCAGCGAGTTCTCGTCCGGCGACGTCCCCACCAGGCCACCACCGCCGTCCGTCAGCGACACCACCAGACCCGGCCCGTGCACCGCCGCCGTCCCGTTGTGCAGGCTGTCCCGCCGGATCGTGTCCAGCAGACCCGGGTCCTGCGTCGACAGCGCCGACCGCTGCAGGTCGTCGATCTGCCGCGACAGCTGCTCGGCGCTCGCGGTGAGGGTGGCGACCTGGTGGTTGCGGTCGGTGATCTGCCGTTCGAGCACAGTGCGGGCCTCGGTCACGCCGGGCTGCGGAACGCGCAGCTGGTGCGTCGCGGCGGCGACGCCGACACCCAGGACGGTGGCCAGGACGACGACGCCCACCCAGGTGCCGGGCCGGCGGGCGCGCCATGTACCCGCCTCCTGGGCGGCCCGGCGCCGGGCGGCGGCCTCCGCGTACCCCGGGTCGAGGGGCTTCTCCATGACCTCGGTCAGCAGGGTCATGGAGGCGTCGAGCCGCCGGGTGGGGGGCGTGGTCACGCGTTCTCCGGCGACACGCGCGGCTCGGAGAGCAGGCTGCGCGCCTGCCGCACGTACAGCAGCCCGGCCAGCCAGTACAGGCCGACGCCCCACCAGGTGAACGCCCACCCCGCCACGTGAGCCACCGTGCCGACGGCACCCGACGCCTCGGCCAGGAGCAGCAGCGGGAACGCGTACAGCAGCGCGAACGTGCCGGCCTTGCCGACGATGCTCACCTCGAGCGGCCCGTACCCGCGCCGGGCCAGCAGCGGCAGCAGCGCCGCCATCATCAGGTCACGCGCGACGATCACCACGACCAGCCACAACGGCACCACGTCACGCCACGCCAGACCCACCAGGGTCACGAAGATGAACAGGCGGTCCGCCGCAGGGTCCAGCATCTGGCCCAGCCGGCTCACCTGGTTCAGGCGGCGCGCCAGCACACCGTCCAGCCAGTCCGTGAAGCCCGAGAACGCCAGCACCGCCAGAGCCCACACGTCGTGGTGCTCCACGATCAGCACCGCGAACACCGGCACCATCGCCAGGCGCACGAAGCTGATGACGTTGGGCACGGTCCAGACCGAGGAGCCGATCTCCTGATCCTGCGTCACGCCCACCGTCCCGTCGTCCGTCCCTACCACCGAGCCATCGAAAACAGCGCCCTCCCGGACGGCGCCATCCTATGCACCCGCCACGGTGACCGACCTCACCGCCACCCGGACATCCGCTGGCGCAACCTGAACGTAAGATGGACCGACCCCATTTCGGAGTTCGTCGCCTTCCCGCATCGTCGCGCCCCACTGCGGGCCTTTGTGTGTGTTCTGTGTCCCGGGAGCAGCGACCGCCCGCCCCATCCGGCGGGCAGGACTCCCGCTTCCCCGAACGGAACGGTGCACCACACATGCCCACCAGCCCTGACATCGACATGCCCACCGAGGTCCTCCCCGGCTTCGACACCCTCGGCCTGCCCGCCTCCCTCGAGGCCGCCGTCGCCGACCTCGGCTTCACCACCCCCTCCGCCATCCAGGCCCAGGCCATCCCCGCCCTCCTCGCCGGCCGCGACATCACCGGCGTCGCCCAGACCGGCACCGGCAAGACCGCCGCCTTCGGCCTCCCCCTGCTCGCCGCCGTCGACGCCGACGACCGACGCGTCCAGGCCCTCGTCCTCACCCCCACCCGCGAGCTCGCCATCCAGGTGTCCGAAGCCATCGAGTCCTTCGCCACCCACCTGCCCGGCGTCCGCGTCCTCGCCGTCTACGGCGGCTCCCCCTACGTGCCCCAGCAGCGCGCCATGCGCGACGGCGTCCACGTCGTCGTCGGCACCCCCGGCCGCGTCATCGACCACATGGAGCGCGGCGCCCTCACCCTCGACGGCGCCAAGTTCCTCGTCCTCGACGAGGCCGACGAGATGCTCCGCATGGGCTTCGCCGAAGACGTCGACCAGATCTTCTCCCACGCCCCCACCAAGCGACAGGTCGCCCTCTTCTCGGCCACCATGCCGCCCGCCATCCGCGCCATCGCCGACGACCACCTCACCGACCCCGTCGAGGTCGCCGTCGCCCGCCAGTCCTCCACCGTCTCCTCGGTGCACCAGACCTACGCCGTCGTCCCCTTCCGCCACAAGGTCGGCGCGCTCACCCGCATCCTCGCCACCTCCGACGCGGACGCCACCATCGTCTTCACCCGCACCCGCTCCGCCGCCGAAGAGGTCGGCGCCGCCCTCATCGAGAAGGGCATCTCCGCCGCCACCATCTCCGGCGACGTCGCCCAGAAGGAGCGCGAGAAGATCGTCGAGCGCCTCCGCAGCGGCGCCCTCGACGTCCTCGTCGCCACCGACGTCGCCGCCCGCGGCCTCGACGTCGACCGCATCGGCCTCGTCGTCAACTTCGACATCCCCCGCGAGCCCGAGGCCTACGTCCACCGCATCGGCCGCACCGGCCGCGCCGGACGCACCGGCCGCGCCGTCTCCTTCATCACCCCCCACGAGCGCGGCAAGCTCAAGCACATCGAGGCCACCATCAAGGCCACCCTCGAAGAGGCCGACATCCCCTCCCCCCGCGACGTCTCCGCACACCGCGCCGCCCGCCTCCTCGAGAGCGTCCCCGCTCGCACCGAGGCCGGCCGCCTCGACATGTACAAGCAGCTCGTCCGCAACCTCGTCACCGAGGGCGACGGCGAGACCCCCGGCACCGTCGACCCCACCAAGGCCGTCGACCTCGCCGCCACCCTCCTCGCCCTCGCCGTCGGCGACGACGGCCCCCGCGCCCGCGCCGAGCAGGAGGAGTACGAGCGAGAGCAGGCCGAAGGCCGCGCCGCCCGCCAGGCCCGCGAGACCCGCAAGGCCGAGACCTTCGAGGGCCGCGGCGCTCGCGGCGACCGGTTCGGCGACCGTGGTGACCGCCGTCCGGCGCGCGACGGCGACGAGCGCCCGTTCGCCCGGGGCACGGGCATCCGTCGCCCGGCCGCCGGCACGCGGTACCGCGTCGCCGTCGGGCACAAGGACGGCGTAAACCCGGGCGGCCTGGTCGGCGCGATCACCGGCGAGGGCGGCCTGACCGGCTCCGACATCGGCAAGATCGACATCTTCGGCTCGTTCTCGCTGGTGGACATCACCGCGCCGCTGAGCGACACGCAGCTGGACCGCCTGTCGCGTGCCCGCGTCGCCGGCCGCGCCCTGCGCATCACCGAGGACCGCGGCGCACCCGAGGCCGGCGCCCGCTTCTCGCGCTCGGACCGCCCGGAGCGCACCTCGCGCTACGAGCGTGACGACCGCCCGCGCCACGACCGCCCCCGGTTCGACCGTGACGAGCGCGGCGACCGCGGCGACCGCAAGCCGCGCACGGAGCGCGCCTCCTTCGCGGAGCGCAAGCCGCGCTGGTAAGCCCCGGACATGACGGTGGCCCGGCTCCCCTGGAGGGGAGCCGGGCCACTCTCGTCTGTGCCGTCAGCTCGGGTCGTGCGCCTCGCCCAGCGACCGGACCAGGCCGAGCAGCCGGCGGGCCTCCCGCATGCCGCGCTCGCCGTCGGCGCGCTGGATCGCCATGACCGGCAGCGTCGTGCCGTCGGCGAGGTCGAGCACCACCCACGGGTCGTCGACCGTCATGCGCACGGCCAGGATCTGCGGCCACGCCAGGCGCCGCGTGACGAACAGGTTGCGGACCACCAGCCCCGAGGCCGACGGTCGCGCGTGCACGCCGCCCAGCCGCCACAGCAGCAGCGCGACGAGCACCGCGAAGACCACGAAGCTCCACACGTTCGCCGGCGTGCTCGTGAGCGCGGCGTCGCCCGTCAGCCCGACGAACAGCGACCCGCCCACGGCCAGCACCGCCACGACCCACGCCACCACGAGCGCCCAGAGCGGGCGGAACACGCGGAAGTCCGCGCTGGCCACGGGGCCGTGCCCGTCAGAGCCGGCTGGCGAGGATCGACGTCACGAGCACGCCGCGGGCGCCGACGTCGTACAGGGCGTCCATGGTGCGGTTCATCGTGGCCCGCTCGACCATGACGCGGACGGCCGACCAGCCGGACTCGTGCAGCGGCGACACCGTGGGCGACTCGAACCCGGGCGTGATCCCGACCGCCTGCTCGAGCAGGTCGTTCGGCACCACGTAGTCCATGAGCACCCACTGGCGGGCCGTGAGCACGCCCTGCAGGCGGCGGGTCAGCACGCTGATGCCGTTGCTCAGGTCGGCGTCCACGCGGCGGATCAGCACGGCCTCGGACCTGAGGATCGGGTCGCCGAACACCTCGAGCCCGGCGGCGCGCAGCGTGGTGCCCGTCTCGACGACGTCGGCGATCACGTCCGCGACGCCCAGCTGCACCGAGCTCTCCACGGCGCCGTCCAGGTGGACGATGCTCGCCGGGGCCACGCCCAGGTCGGCCAGGTGGCGCGCCACGAGCGTCGTGTACGACGACGCGACGCGCTTGCCGGCGATCTGCGCGGCGTCCGTCATCGTGCCCGCCGGGGCGGCGAACCGGAACGTCGAGCGCGCGAACCCGAGGGGCAGGTGCTCGATGGCGTCGGCACCGGAGTCCAGCAGCAGGTCGCGGCCGGTGATGCCGGCGTCGACGGTGCCCTCGCCGACGTACACGGCGACGTCGCGGGGGCGCAGGAAGAAGAACTCGGCGTCGTTGTCGGGGTCCGCGAGCACGAGCTCGCGGGTGTCACGGCGCTGCTTGTACCCCGCCTCGCGCAGCATGGCGACGGCGGGCTCGGACAGGGAGCCCTTGTTGGGCACGGCGATGCGGAGCATCTGGGACCTCGCTCGGGTGGGTCAGGGACGGCTGGAGGACGGCTGCGCGGCAAGGCCGCTCACAGATGCGTGTACACGTCCTCGAGGGTCAGGCCCTTGGCCACCATCAGCACCTGCAGGTGGTAGAGCAGCTGGGAGATCTCCTCGGCGGTGCGGGCGTCGCCCTCGTGCTCGGCGGCCATCCACACCTCCGCGGCCTCCTCCACGATCTTCTTGCCGATCGCATGGACGCCGGCGTCGAGCTCCTTGACGGTGCCCGACCCCTCCGGGCGGGTCAGGGACTTCTCGGTCAGCTCGGCGAACAGGGCGTCGAAGGTCTTCACGGGGGCCAGCGTAGGCGACGGACCCCCTCCCCTCGGGGCTCGTCCCGGCCCGCGGACCGGGCCATGGTGCTGGTTTGGGTGCTTGGCACACTATTTTCAACGATACGAGAAGTTCCCCGTGGGGCCGGGCTGGCTGATCCCTGCCCCACGGGGACGAACGTCACAGCGCGCGCAGAGCCACCACGGTCGCGACGGCCGCCTGGGCGGCCTCGTAGCCCTTGTCCTCGTGGGAGCCCTCCAGGCCCGCCCGGTCCAGGGCCTGGGCCTCGTCGTCGCAGGTCAGCACCCCGAAGCCCACGGGGACGCCCGTCCTCAGCGAGACGTCGGTGAGGCCCATCGTCGCGGCCTGGCACACGTAGTCGAAGTGCGGCGTACCGCCCCGGATGACGACGCCGAGCGCGACGACGGCGTCGGCGCCCTTGTCGGCGGCATGCTTCGCCGCGACGGGCAGCTCGAAGGAGCCCGGCACGCGCATCACCGACACCTCCCCTACCCCGGCCTCGTCGAGCGCCCGCCGGGCGCCGTCGAGCAGGCCGTCCATGACCTGGGTGTGCCAGCTGGCAGCGACGACGACGACGCGCAGGCCGCGCCCGTCGACGGTGAGGGTGGGTGCTCCGGCGCCGCTCATGCGTTCTCCTTGATGACGGTCTCCCCCAGGGTCAGCAGGTGCCCCATGGAGATCTTCTTGGTGGTCAGGTAGTGCTCGTTCTCCGGCCCGACGCCCACCTCGAGGGGTTCGAGCGCCACGACGTCGATGCCGGCGTCGCGCAGGCCGGTGGCCTTGAGGGGGTTGTTGGTCAGCAGGCGCACGCGGTCGAGGCCCAGGTGGTCCAGGATCGCGGCGGCAGCACCGTACTCGCGGGCGTCGACGGGCAGGCCCAGGGCGACGTTCGCCTCGACGGTGTCGCGGCCGTGGTCCTGCAGCGCGTACGCCGCGACCTTGGCCGCGAGGCCGATGCCGCGCCCCTCGTGCCCGCCCAGGTAGACGACGACGCCGCCGTGCTCGGCGACGGCGCGCATGGCGGCGTGCAGCTGGGGGCCGCAGTCGCAGCGCAGCGAGCCGAAGGCGTCGCCGGTGAGGCACTCGGAGTGGACGCGCACCCAGGGCGCGTCGTCGTGGGCCCCGTCGGTGCCGTCGGCGACGAGTGCGACGTGCTCCGCGCCCGTGCGCAGGTCGCGGAAGGCGTGCATGCGGAACGTGCCGTGCTCGGTGGGCAGGCGGGACTCGGCGACGTGCTCGACGCGCGGCCGGGGGCCGGTTGCTCCGGCCGGTGCGACGTCGGCGGTCTGCGAGCGCAGGTGGTCGGCGAGCTCGGCGATCGTGACGAGCACGAGGCCGTGCTCGGCGGCGAAGCCGCGGGCGTCGTCGTGCCGGAGCATGCGGCCGTCGTCGTGGACGAGCTCGGCGATGACGCCGACGTCGCCCAGGCCGGCGAGGCGGACCAGGTCGACCGCGGCCTCGGTGTGGCCGGGGCGCTCGAGCACGCCGCCGGGCACGGCGCGCAGGGGCAGCACGTGGCCGGGGCGGATGAGGTCCTCGGGGAGGGACTCGTCGGCGGCGAGCACGCGGAGGGTGCGGGCGCGGTCGGCGGCGGAGATGCCGGTGGTGACGCCGAGCGCGGCGTCGACCGAGATCGTGTAGGCGGTGCGGCGGGCGTCCTGGGAGTCGGGGACCATGAGCGGCAGTCCGAGCGCGTCGGCGCGGGCGGCGGGCATGGGCGCGCACACGTACCCGGACGTGTGCCGCACGGTCCAGGCGACCCACTCCGGGGTGACGCCGCGGGCGGCGAGGATGACGTCGACCTCGGCCTCGCGGTCGTCGGCGTCGGCCACCAGGACGGGGCGGCCCTCGCGCATGGCCTCCAGGGCCTGCTCCAGGGTGCTCATCGCTGCCCCAGCATCCGCTCGACGTACTTCGCCAGGACGTCGACCTCCACGTTGACCTGGTCGCCCGGCGCGAGCCCGCCGAGGGTGGTGGCGGCGAGGGTGGTGGGGATGAGTGCGACGCCGAACCCGTCGTCGGTCACGTGCGTGACGGTGAGCGACACCCCGGACAGCGCGACGGCGCCCTGCGGGGCGACGTACTTGCGCAGGTGCTCGGGGAGGGTGAAGGTCAGCTCGTCCCAGCGCGGGCCGGGTGTGCGGCTCACGAGCGTGGCGGAGCCGTCGACGTGGCCCTGCACGACGTGCCCGTCGAGGCGGCCAGCCGCGGGCATGGCCCGCTCCAGGTTCACGGGCGAGCCGGGGCGCAGGGCGCCGAGGGTGGTCATGCGGAGCGTCTGCGGCATGACGTCGGCCGTGAAGGCGCCGTCGTCGTGCGCGGTGACGGTGAGGCACACGCCGTCGACGGCGATGGACGCGCCGTGCCGGGTGTCGCTGGTGACGAGCGCGGCCTCGATGACGAGGACGGCGTCGCGGCCGTCCGAGCCGTGCTCGAGGGACCGGACGCGGCCGAGCTCTTCGACGATGCCGGTGAACATCAGTGCTCCTGACTCGTGGGGCCGGCGACGACGAGGACGTCGTCGCCGAGGCGGTGGGTGGCGACCGTGCGCCAGCGGGGTGCGGCGGCGATCGTGGAGACGCCGAACGGGGCGACGGCGGCGGGGCCCTCGCCCAGGATCACGGGGGCGACGTAGGCGTGCACCTCGTCGACGACGCCGGCCGCGAGGAACGCGGCGGCCAGGGCGGGGCCGCCCTCGACGAGCAGGGGGCGCACCTCGCGCGCCTGGAGCTCGGCCAGCACCGCGGTGACGTCGTGCGTGCGCAGGTGCAGCAGCTCTCCCCCGGGCCCGTGCAGCCGGGCGCCGGCGGGCAGGTTGCGGTGCCCCACCACGACGCGCACGGGCTGGTGGGCGGCGAGCGACCCGTCGGCCGCACGGGCCGTAAGGGCCGGGTCGTCTGCGAGCGCCGTGCCGGTGGTGACGGCGATGGCGTCGACGTCGGCGCGGACGGTGTGGGCATGGGCGCGGGCCTGGGGTCCGGTGATCCAGCGGCTGGTGCCGTCGGCGGCGGCGACGCGGCCGTCGAGGGTGGTGGCGGTCTTGAGGGTGACCCAGGGGCGGCCGGTGGTGAGGGCGTGGTGCCAGTGGTGGACGAGCTGGAGGGCTTCGTCGGCGCGGGTGCCGCTGGTGACGGTGACGCCGGCGGCGCGGAGGGCGTCGGCTCCTCCGCCGGAGGTGGCGCCGGGGTCGGGGATGGCGTGGACGACGTGGGTGATGCCGGCGTCGAGGAGGGCCTGGGCGCAGGGGCCGGTGCGGCCGGTGTGGTTGCAGGGTTCGAGGGTGACGACGGCGGTGGCGCCGTGGGTGTCGTGGCCGCGGGCGGTGGCGTCGGCGAGGGCGGCGATCTCGGCGTGGGGGGTGCCGGCGCCGCGGTGCCAGCCTTCGCCGAGGACGGTGGTGTGGTCGGGGGCGAGGATGACGCAGCCGACGCGGGGGTTGGGTCCGTGGGCGGGTCCGCGGCGTGCGAGGTCGAGGGCGCGTCGCATGGCGTCGTCGACGGCGGCCTGGGTGGTTCCCATCGTCCCTCCGGAGCGTCGGTGCTCCGGGGTGCACGACGGGTCCGGGGCGCCGTGGGGCGTACCGGTCCGTCGCGGCGCGCGATGGCGTGCGCCGCACATGCACCTCTCATCCGGACTCTTACCGTCGGCCCTGGAGTCTCACCAGGTCGGCCGCTCCCGACGGGTCGGGTGCGGTTCGCGGGCTTCAGGCTCTTCGGCCTGTCACCGCCGGTGCGGACTTTCACCGCCCCCGGAGCATGTTCGTGCCGATCTTGCCACGTGGGGCGGGGGGTGCGGGAGGGCTGTCGCGTGACGTCCGCCATATGAGCGCGGGCGTGGTTCGGCGCCTGGAGGATGGTCAGGGGGCGCCGGGTGCGGGGGTGGGGCCGTGGCGGTGCGGGGGTGCGGGCTGGTGGGCGTGTGGAGTGGCGGTGCGGGCTTCTGGGCGCGGGCCGTCGGCTGGTGGCGGGTGCCGGAGGGGTGCGCAGTCTTGCCGGACCTCGTGAAAGGCCTTGCTCGTGGCGATCGATCCTTCGGCCCCTCCGGTGGTGGCTCCTGCTCCTGTCCCTGCGCCGCGGAGGGCGGGCCGGGTTGGGGCGGCGGCGGGCGTCGTGCTGGGGCTGGCGCTGGTCGGGGGCGCGGTGGTCGTCTTCGCGTCGGACGACGCGGTCCGTGCGGCGACGGTGACCGCGGCGGGCGCGACGCGTGAGGACCCGGTGCCGCTGGGCTCCCGGGTCGACGGCACGGACTGGCGGGTGGTGGTGCACTCGGTCGCGCCGGTCGAGGCGGACTCGCGCGGGCAGGGCGCCGCGCCCGGCAAGGTGCTGCTGCAGGTGCGGCTGACGGCCGTCGCCCTGGGTGTCGAGGTGCCGGGCTTGGGTCCCTGGGCGTCCCTGGCGTTCGTGTCCCCGGACGGCGGCACGGTCGGCGTGGGCGGCGGCTCGAGCGTGTTCGTCCCGGTGGACGTGTTCCGTGCGCGCGACAGGGTCTCGATGGGCGCGTCACTGACGGGCGACACGATCCTCGAGGTGCCCGCCGACTGGCAGGACGGCGTGCTTGCGGTGTCCCCGGGCGGCGACCCGGCGTTCGTCGCGGTGAGCTGAGCCCGGCGGGCTCAGTGGGCGTGCGTGCTCGCGAGCGCGCGCAGGGCCTCGATCTCGGCGGGGATGTCCTCGGCGCCGTAGACGGCGGAGCCGGCGACGAACACGTTGGCGCCGGCGTCGGCGGCGCGCTCGATGGTGGCGCGCGAGACGCCGCCGTCGACCTGCACCCACACGTCGAGGCCGGACTCGCTGATGGCCTGCCGGGCGCGGCGGATCTTGGGCAGGGTGCCGTCGATGAACGACTGGCCGCCGAACCCCGGCTCGACGGTCATGACCAGGATCATGTCGATCTCGGCGAGCAGGTCGAGGAACGGCTCCACGGGGGTGGCGGGGCGCAGCGCGACACCGGCCCGGGCGCCGAGGCGCCGGATCTCGCGGGCGAGGCGCACGGGTGCCTGGGCGGCCTCGGCGTGGAACGTGACGGACGCGGCGCCCGCCTCGGCGAACGCGGGCGCCCACCGGTCGGGGTCGTCGATCATGAGGTGCGCGTCGAGCGGCACCGGGGAGATCGCGGCGAGCCGGTCGAAGATGGGCAGCCCGAGCGTCAGGTTGGGCACGAAGTGGTTGTCCATCACGTCGACGTGCGCGTAGTCGGCGGACTTGATGGCGTGCAGGTCCCGCTCGAGGTTGGCGAAGTCGGCGGAGAGGATGCTCGGGTTGATCAGCGCTGTCACGGTGCCCAGCCTAGGGTGTCGGTCCGCCCGCGGCGTGCGGCAAGATGCGCGCGTGACCCCTCGCCCCAGGGTCCGCCGCGCGCGGCGGACGATCACGACGCTCAGCAACCGGACGCTCCTGACGGCCGTGCTCGCCGGGCTCGCCCTCGCCGTGCCGCTCGGCTGGATCACGGTCGACCACGTGGCCACCCGGGTCGCGCTGCGGGCTCATGGCGTGCACGTCTATGCCCTGGTGGTCGAGCGCGTGCACCACACGCGCACGCCGGACGAGCTCGTGGTCGAGCCGGAGATGGCGGGGTCGTTCGAGACGACGCTCTACCACTCGAACCCGCACACCGGCGAGTCCGTCGACCTGCTGTACGACCCGCGGTCCCCCTCGCGCGCCATCGCGGCCGACGAGCCCGTGGTCGACGGGCTCGTCGTCGTCTTCGCGCTGCTGGACGCCGCAGCAGCGGTCGTGTTCTGGGCGGCCCTGCGCGCGCTCGTCGAGCTGTGGCGGCGGTGGGTGCTGAGGCAGCCGCGCCCGCAGGTTGCGGCCTCCGGGCAGCCACTGGCCGCCGGCCTGTCGGCGCCGAGGATGTGGCTCGGTCTCGTCGTCGTGCCGCTCGCCGCGACCGTGACCTTCGGTGCCCTCGCCACCTCTGCCGTCCGCGAGGGCCTCGCGCTGCGGCACGACGGCGTGGCAGGCACCGCCGTCGTCGAGCACGTGCGGTGGGCACGGTACGGGGTGACGGAGCTGACGGTGCGCGTCGCCGGTGCGTCGAGCGCCGTACCCGTGCACGAGTGGTCCGGCACGCCGAGCCTGGACGAGACGATGCCTGTGGTGCTCGTCCCGAGCCAGCCCCGGGTCGTCACGCAGGCGGGTCAGCCGGACATCGGGTTCCGCACGTGGCGGCGGCTGCTCGCGGCCGCGGTGTCGGCGGCTCTGACCATCTGGGGGCTCGCCACCGCGGCACGCGAGACGAGGCGGCGTGGGCGGACGCCCGCGCGCTGAGCCCACGCCGCCCCAGGTCAGCGCACGCGGCGCAGCAGCGTCAGGTGCATGGCGTCCGTCCCGTGGACGTGCGGCCACAGCTGGGCGTCGAGACGTTCCCCGAGGGGCAGGTCCGTGCCGGGGGTGACGACGGCGCGCAGCGCGGCGGGCGCGTCGAGGCGCTCGGCGCCCGGCTGCCCGTCGACGGTGCGGCGGCGCAGCACGTCGTCGACCACGACGCGCGTCTCGGCCAGGTGGGGGGAGCAGGTCACGTAGGCGACCACTCCCCCGACGCGGACGGCGTCCAGGGCGGAGGCGAGCAGCTCGCGCTGCAGGCCCGTCAGCACGGTCAGGTCGGCGGGGGTGCGGCGCCAGCGGGACTCCGGGCGGCGGCGCAGGGCGCCCAGGCCCGTGCACGGGGCGTCGACGAGCACCCGGTCGTACGCGCCGGGCTCCTGCTCCCCCACCTCGCGGCCGTCGCCCGTGCGGACCGCGGCGACGCCCTCCGGCAGCGCGCGCAGGGCCTTGCGGACCAGGTTGGCGCGGTGCGGGGCCACCTCGTTGGCCAGCAGCGTGGCGCCGCGCTGCGCGGCCAGCGCGCCCAGCAGGGACGCCTTGCCGCCGGGGCCGGCGCACAGGTCGAGCCAACGCTCGTCGCGCCCGTCCAGCGGGGCGGCCGCGAGCGCCAGGGCGACGGCCTGGGAGCCCTCGTCCTGGACTCCGGCGCGGCCGTCGGCGACGGCGGGGACGGACAGGGGGTCCTGGCCGCGCAGCACGAGGGCGGTGGGCAGCCATCGGCCGGGGTCGAGGGTGAGGGTGTCGGGCGCGTCGGCGCGCACGTCGTCGGGGGTGACGAGGCCGGGGCGGGCGACGAGGGTGACGCGGGGGGCGGCGTTGTCGGCGTCGAGCAGGTCGTCGAGCTCTGCGGGGTCGCGGCCGTCGCCGGCGAGCGCCTCGCGCAGGGCGCGGGCGATCCAGACGGGGTGGGAGCCGACGACGGCGGACGCGGTGACGGGATCGGGGGCGTCGTCGCGCAGCCGGTCGAGCCACTCGTCCAGGGGGGTGTCGGCGACGCGGCGCAGCACGGCGTTGACCATCTGGGCGGGGCCGGCGCCGACGCGGTCGCGGGCCAGGGCGACGGTCTCGGAGACGGCGGCGTGGGTGGGCACGCGCATGCCGAGCAGCTGGTGGGTGCCCAGGCGCAGCACGTCGAGCAGGGGCGGGTCGACGCGGTCGAGGGGCCGGTCGATGCAGTGCGCGAGGACGGCGTCGTAGCGGCCGCGCAGGCGCAGGGTGCCGTAGGCGAGCTCGGTGGCGAAGGCGGCGTCGCGGCCGGTGATGCGCCGGTCGCGCAGCAGGGGCGGCAGCACCAGGTTGGCGTAGGCGTCGGACCCGTCGACCTCGCGCAGCACGTCGAACGCGGCGGTGCGGGCGGGGTCGGTCCAGCGGCGGCGCTGGGAGGGGGCGGCGGCGGTGCGGGAGCGGTCGCCGCGGGAGCGGGCGGCGGAGCGCTGGCGTCCGCGCGAGTCGCGGCGGTCGTCGGTCACGGGGCCACCTCCGCGGGGGTGCCGAGCACGGTGCCGTCGTCGAGGCGGGCGCCGCGGGCCCAGTCGGCGGCGGCCATGGGCTTCTTGCCGACGGGCTGGACGAGATCGAGCTGGACGGCGTGGGTGGCGGTGCCGACGAGCACCTCCCGCTTGCCGGCCCGCAGCTGCCCGGGGGGCAGGTCGGTGACGTCGGGGCGCGGGGTGACGGGGCCCAGGCCGAGGCGGGCGGTGTCGCCGTCGGGGCCGGGGACGGTGGTCCAGGCGCCGGGGGCCGGGGTGCAGCCGCGGATGCGGCGGTCGACCGCGAGCGCCGGGTCGCGGAAGTCGACGTGCGCGTCGGCGGTGGTGAGCTTCGCGGCGAGGGAGACGCCGTCGGTCGGCTGGGGCTGCGGGTCGAGCCCGCCGTCCTCGAGGGCGTCCAGGGTGGCGACCAGCAGGCCGGCGCCGGCGTCGGCGAGGCGGCCGAGCAGGTCGCCGGCGGTGTCGCGGGGGCGGATGGTCTCGGTCATGGTGCCGAGCACGGGCCCGGTGTCCATGCCCTCGTCGAGCACGAACGTGGTGGCGCCGGTGATCTCGTCGCCGGCCATGACGGCGCGCTGCACGGGCGCGGCGCCGCGCCAGGCGGGCAGCAGGGAGAAGTGCAGGTTGACCCACCCGTGGCGTGGGACGGCGAGCACCTCGGGGCGCAGCAGGTGCCCGTAGGCGACGACGGGGGCCGCGTCGACGTCGAGGTCGCGCAGGCGGGCCAGGAACTCCTCGCCGCGGGGCACGTCGGTGATCACCGGGATGCCGGCGGCCTCGGCCGCGACGCGCACGGGCGAGGGCACCAGCCGGCGGCCGCGGCCCGCCGGGGCGTCCGCCCGGGTGAGCACGGCGACGACGTCGTGCCGTGAGGCGATCAGGGCCTGGAGGGAGGGCACGGCGGCCTCAGGGGTACCAGCGAAGAGCAGACGCACCCGGTGATCCTACGTTCCGCGAGGTGGCGGGTGCCTTGGGCGTCGCCCGGCCGCGCGGTACCGTCGTATCCCGTGTCAGGTGCGCAGATGGTCCGGCTGGTGGTCGTGCCCGTGCTGGTGCTGGCCGCCGTCGGCACGCTGCGCTTGCCCGACGCGTTCGGGCCCGTCGACGGGCCGTACGGCCCCGGCAGCGCCTCCCCGGCCGTCCGGCAGGTGCTGCCCGCCGCCCAGCAGGCCCGCCGCGCGGCCTGGGAGCAGGCCGCCGACGACGCCGCGAGCCTGCTGGTCGTGGTCGCCAAGAAGCGCCCCCTGGACCCGGTGACGTACGCGCCGTCGGACCTGCAGCCGGCCGGCGCGGTGCTGCTGCGGGCCGAGGCCGCCCAGGCGTTCGCCCGTCTCGCCGCCGGGGCCGCCGTCGACGATGCCCCCGTGCGCGCCGTCAGCGGGTTCCGGTCCTACGCCGACCAGGTGACCACCTACCGTCACTGGGTCCGGGTGCTCGGGGCGGCCACCGCCGACCAGCAGTCCGCCCGGCCCGGGTTCTCCGAGCACCAGACGGGCCTGGCCGTCGACGTGCTGCCCGCCACCGGCACGTGCCAGGCCTTCGAGTGCTTCGGCACCACCGTGCAGGCCGGGTGGCTGGCCGCGCACGCCGCCGACTACGGGTTCGTGGTGCGCTACCAGGCCGGGCAGCAGGCCGTCACCGGGTACACGGCCGAGCCGTGGCACCTGCGGTACGTCGGCGTGCAGGCCGCCCGCGACGTCGCCGCCGCGGGGGCGCTCAGCCTCGAGGAGTACCTCGGCCTGCCCGCCGCGCCCGGCTACTGAGCCCTACGGCCCGACCGGGACGCCGAGCTCGCGCAGGGAAGCCCGCAGTGCGGGCGTGCCCGTGAACTGCACGGTGCGGAACCCCAGGGCGCGGGCCGCCGCGACGTTCGCGGGCAGGTCGTCCACGAACACCGACCGCGCCGGGTCGACGTCGTAGGTGTCGATCAGGTGCTGGAAGATCTCGGGGTCCGGCTTGGCGGCCCGCACCCGCCCCGACACCACCACGCCGTCCATCAGCCCGATCGCCGGCGCCGCGTCCTGCGCGTGGTGGAACGTGTCCGCCCACCAGTTCGTCAGCCCGTACAGCCGCAGGCCCAGCCCGCGCAGCTCCTCGACGAGATCCTGGGAGCCCTCCACGGGGCCCACCAGGGTGTCGCGCTGCCGGGCGACGTACGCGTCCAGGAACGGCACCCAGCGGGGCGTCGCGGCGGCCACCTCGGCGCGTGCCTGCGCGAACGTCACCGCCCCCGCGTCCTGCTGGTGGTTGAACGCCACGAAGTCGAACTCGGCGAAGAACGCGTCCACCTCCGCCGGGTCCACGTCCGCGAACGCGCCCCGCGGGTCCCAGCGCACCAGCACGTTGCCGAAGTCGTACACGACCGTGTCGATCGCCGTCGTCACAAGAGCTCCTCAGGGTCGAGACGCACCCGCAGGGTGCCGGGTTCCCGGTGCGCCGAGCGCACCGCCTGCGACGCCCGCAGCTGCCGGGCCAGCTCCAGGCCGTGCTGCGACGGTACGCGCACCACGACGCGCACGGGCGCGCCGTCGAACAGGCTGCCGTCCCCCGGTGCGTCCTGCTCGACGTCCACCGGGCCGAGTGTCGCCTCCGGGGTCGCCAGCGGCACCCGCCCCACCAGGGCCGCCACCGACGCCCGGTCCCCGGTCACGGCCGCCACCCGCACCGCGGGGGGCAGTGCCAGCTCGATGCGCTCGGCCAGCTCCCGGTCCGCGAACCCGCCCGGGTCGAACCGCACCAGCGCGCCCGTGGGCCCCGGCGCCGCGTCCCCGACCAGCAGCACCTGCCCGCCCGCCGTGGCCGGGCGCACCAGGTGCGCGGCCGCCAGCCAGCGGTGCAGGGCGCGCGTCGCGCCGTCCAGCCCGGGGGCCGCTGTCGCGACGGCCGCGTCCAGCAGCAGGGCCGCGGCGTACCCGCCGTCGGCCACCGGCTCGGCACCGGGCGTCGCCACGACGACGGCGGGCCGGCCCGGCACCCGGTCCATGACCCCGCCGGGCGCCGTCGACGTCGAGACCCGCACGGGCACGCCCGGGAACGCGCGGCCCAGCTCCTCGGCGGTGCGCTCGGAGCCCACGCGGACCGCGCGCAGCCCGCTCGACCCGCACTCCCCGCACCGCCACCCGGCGGCCAGCCGCCCGCACCACCGGCACTGCGGGGCGGCCGTGCCCGACCCCAGGGCCAGCGGGCCGTGGCAGGCGTCGCACGTGGCGGGCGTGCGGCAGCGCACGCACGCCACGACCGGCAGGTAGCCGGTGCGCGGCACCTGCACCAGCACCGGGCCGTGCGCCAGGGCGTCCCGCGCTGCCCGCCACGCGGCCGTGGGGATGCGGGCCGCCGCGCCGGGGCCCTCGGCGGCCAGCTCCGTCGACGTCAGCGCGCGCACGCGCGGCGCGCGGGCGCGCACCACCTCGCGCGGCGCGACGACCTCGTGCGCCCAGCCCGCCAGCAGGGCCTGCGCGGCCGCCGTGCGGCCGGGCGAGCCCAGCAGGTAGGCGGCCTGCTCCAGGTCCGAGCGCAGCGCCAGCACGTCGCGCGCATGAGGGTAGGGGGCGTGCGGCTCCGCCAGGGTGTCCTCGCCGTCGCCCCAGACGGCCACCAGTCCCAGGTCGGCGACCGGCGCGAACATCGCCGCGCGCGTGCCCACTACCACGCGGGCGCGCCCCCGGGCGGCCGCCAGGAACGCCCGGTACCGCGGAGCGGGCCCGTCCTCCGCCAGAAGCCGCACCACGTCCGGCACGCCTGCCGCCTCGACGGCCGCCGCCACGCGCCCTGCGTCGCGCGCGTCGGGCACCACCACCAGCACGCCCCGGCCCGCGGTCACCGCCGCGCGGGCCGCCAGCGCCACCGCCGCGGCCCAGTGCGTCACCGTCGGCACGCCGCCGTCCTCGAGTGCCGGCGCGAGGCCCGGCAGGGGCGTCCAGACGGCCTTGGGAGCGCCGCCGCGGGCCACGTGGCCCAGGAATGCCTCCCCGCCCCGGTACGGCGCCCACAGGCCCGCCCACGACGCCGGTGCGGGCGTCGCGGGGGCGTCGTCCGCGTCAGGGGCCGGCTCCTTCTCCGTGCGTGCGTGCCGCGGCGGCACGGCCAGGCGCAGCACGTCCGCCGTCGTCCCCGCCCAGCGCTCGGCGACGGCGCGCACCAGCCGCAGCACCGGCGGTGTCAGCACCACCTCGGCTGACACCAGGCGCCGCAGCGGCACCAGCCGCCCGTCGTGCTCCGACGAGGCGAGGCGCGCGACGACGAACCCGTCGACCTCCTGCGCGCCGAACCGGGCGCGCACCCGGGTGCCCGGCTGCGCGCCGTCCGCCATCGACGCCGGCACCAGGTAGTCGTACTCGCGGTCCAGGTGCGCCGGCTGCAGATCCAGCAGCACGCGCGCGACGGGGAGCTCGGAGGCCATCTCCTGCGCCCCGAGCGCGGCCTTGCGCCGGCCCCGGGGCGCCGGGGGCTTCACGTCGTCGAGCGCGAGCAGTGCCCCCTGCTCACCAGCGGCGTCGTCGACGGAACTCATGCCAGAACCTCACCACACGCCGGGGACAGCGGTGGCCAGGAGACACACGGGCTCAGCCGGCGACGGCGGCCTTCAGCGCCTCGACCCGGTCGGTGCGCTCCCACGTGAACTCCGGCAGCTCGCGCCCGAAGTGCCCGTAGGCGGCCGTCTTGGCGTAGATGGGGCGCAGCAGGTCCAGGTCGGCGATGATCGCCGCCGGGCGCAGGTCGAACACCGTCTCGATGGCCGCCTGGATGCGGGACACCGGCACCGTCTCCGTGCCGAACGTCTCCACGTACAGGCCCACGGGGCGCGCGCGGCCGATCGCGTAGGCGACCTGCACCTCGCAGCGGCGCGCCAGGCCCGCCGCCACCACGTTCTTGGCCACCCAGCGCATCGCGTACGCGGCCGAGCGGTCCACCTTCGACGGGTCCTTGCCCGAGAACGCGCCGCCGCCGTGGCGGGCCATGCCGCCGTAGGTGTCGACGATGATCTTGCGGCCCGTCAGGCCGGCGTCGCCCTGCGGGCCGCCCACCACGAACTTGCCCGTCGGGTTCACGTACAGCTTGTGGTCGGCGGTGTCGATGTCGACCGTCTCGAGCACGGGCGCCACGACCTTGGTGGCGATCTCCTTGTACAGGGTCTCCTGCAGCACGTCCTCGTCGTGCTGCGTGGACACGACGACGGCGTCCACGCGCACCGGGCGGTCGCCGTCGTAGGCGATGGTGACCTGCGTCTTGCCGTCGGGGCGCAGCCCCGGGACCTCGCCGGTGCGGCGCACCTCGGACAGCCGCTCCGCGAGGCGGTGCGACAGCCAGATGGGCAGCGGCATGAGCTGGGGCGTGTCGTCGCACGCGTAGCCGAACATCAGGCCCTGGTCGCCGGCGCCCTGCGCGTCCAGCGGGTCGTGGTCGGCGGTGTCGTCGCGCTGCTCGGCGGACTTGTCGACGCCCTGGGCGATGTCCGGGGACTGCTGCCCGATCGACACGGACACGCCGCACGAGGCGCCGTCGAACCCGACCGCCGACGACGTGTATCCGATGCGCTTGACGACATCCCGCACGATCTGGGGGATCTCGACGTACGCGCTGGTGGAGACCTCGCCCGCCAAGTGCACGAGGCCGGTGGTGACCATGGTCTCGACGGCGACACGTGCCCGCGGGTCCTGGTCGAGGATCGCGTCGAGCACGGCGTCGGAGATCTGGTCGCACACCTTGTCCGGATGTCCTTCGGTCACGGACTCGGACGTGAAGAGGCGCAGCGCATCGGTCATGACGGTCACCCTATGGCGCCACGGCGTCCCGGACCCAACCACGCTCGGGGTGAATCCCGCATGCCGGACAGCCGGCGCCCGCGATACGGGACGGTCAGCCGAGCGCCTTCACGACGGCGTCCCACAGGCCGTCCGCGACCTGCCGCTTCGTGCCGCTCGCGTGGGCCACCTGCTCGCCTGTGGCGTCCAGCACCCACACCTCGTTGTCGGGCGTCCCGAAGCCACGCCCCGCGCCCACCGCGTTCACCGCGAGCAGGTCGGCGCCCTTGCGCACGGCCTTCGCGCGGCCGTGGTCCAGCACGCTGCCGGCGGCGTCGCCGGTCTCGGCCGCGAAGCCCACCACCACTTGGCCGGGGCGCAGCCGGTCGCGCACCAGCTCGGCCAGCACGTCCGGGTTCTCCACCAGCTCGATCGGCGCCGGGCCCTGGCCCGGCACCTTCTTGATCTTGGCCTCGGTCCGCGCCGCCGGCCGGAAGTCGGCCACGGCAGCCGCCATGACCACGACGTCGGCGTCCAGCGCGGCCGAGCGGACCGCCTCGCGCAGCTCGGCCGTCGACTCGACGCGCACCAGCACGTCGGCCACGGCGTCCGCGCCGACGCCCTCGAGGTTCGCGGCCACCAGCGTCACCTGCGCGCCGCGGGCGCGCGCCGCCTCGGCCAGGGCCACGCCCTGCCGCCCCGTCGAGCGGTTGCCGATCCAGCGCACCGGGTCCAGGGGCTCGCGCGTGCCGCCGGCCGAGACCACCACGCGGCGCCCGGCGAGGTCCTGCGGCGAGCGCGACGCGGCGAGCACCGCCAGCGCCTCGCGGGCGATGTCCTCGGGGTCCGGCAGGCGCCCGGCGCCCGAGTCCTTGCCGGTCAGGCGGCCCGACGCCGGCTCGATGACGTGCACGCCGCGGGCGCGCAGCGTCGCCACGTTCGCCCGCGTGGCGGCGTGCTCCCACATCTCCGTGTGCATCGCCGGCGCCATCACCACCGGGCCGTGGGCCGCCAGCAGCGTGGAGGTCAGCAGGTCGTCGGCACGGCCAGAGGCCGCGCGGGCCAGCAGGTCGGCCGTGGCAGGGGCCACGATGACCAGGTCGGCGCTCTGGCCGAGCGCCACGTGCTGCACGTGCTCGACGTCGTCGAACACCTCGGTGCTGACGGGTTCGCCCGACAGCGCCTCCCAGGTGGGTGCGCCCACGAACCGCAGCGCTGCCTGCGTGGGGATCACGCGCACGGCGTGACCGGCCTCGCGCAGCAGACGCAGCAGGAGCACCGCCTTGTACGCGGCGATGCCCCCGCTGACACCCAGGACGATCCGCATGGGATCAGAAGCCCTCGGGCACGTCCTGCTCGCCCTCAGCAGCCTCGATCGGGGTCGAGGTCAGCAGGCCGCGGTTGATCTCGCGCATCGCGATCGACAGCGGCTTCTCCTGCGCACGCGCGTCCACGAGCGGGCCGACGTTCTCGAGCAGGCCCTCGTTGAGCTGCGAGTAGTACGCGTTGATCTGGCGGGCACGCTTGGCGGCGTAGAGCACCAGGCCGTACTTCGAGTCGGTCTTGGCGAGCAGCTCGTCGATCGGCGGGTCGGTGATGCCGATGGGCTGGGCCACGGTTCCGGCCATGGTTCACGCTCCAGGAAGGGAGGAGGGTCAGGGACTGCCGAACAGTCTAACCGCCGACCTGCGCGTTCCTTCCCACCGCCAGGCCCATGAAGCCCACCAGCTCGTCGGTGGCGCGGCGCACGTCGTCGTTGACGATGGTCACGTCGAACTCCGCCTCGGCCGCGAGCTCGACCCGGGCGGTGGCCAGGCGGCGCTCGCGCTCCTCGGCGTCCTCGGTGCCGCGCCCCACCAGCCGACGCTCGAGCTCCTCGAACGACGGCGGGGCGAGGAACACGAACTGCGCCTCGGGCATGGACTCGCGGACCTGCCGAGCGCCCTGCAGGTCGATCTCGAGCAGGGTCGGGACGCCCGCGGCCAGGTGCTCATCCACCGGGCCGCGAGGCGTGCCGTACCTGTTGCGGCCGTGCACCACCGCCCACTCGAGCATCTGCCCGCCGGCGACCATGCGGTCGAACTCCTCGGGCGAGACGAACAGGTAGTGCACGCCGTGGACCTCGCCGGGGCGAGGGGCACGGGTCGTGGCCGACACCGAGAGCCACACCTGCGGGTACCGGTCGCGGACGTCCGCGGAGACGGTGCCCTTGCCGACGGCCGTGGGCCCGGCAAGGACGGTCAGACGGGCGGGCGGCGCGGCGGGCGCAGGCGTTGCGGAAATGTCAGCCAAACCTCTCGATGAGTGCGGCCGCCTGGTGAGGTCCGAGGCCGCGGACACGACGAGTCTCGGCGATGCCGACCTCGTCCATGATCTGCTTGGCCTTCACCTTACCGACCCCCGGGAGTGACTCGAGCAGGGCGACGACCTTGAGCTTGCCGACGACGTCGTCCGACTGACCCTGCTCGATGACCTCCTTGAGGGAGCCCTGGGAGTACTTCAGACGGTTCTTGATCTCCGCGCGCACACGGCGCGCCTCGGCGGCCTTCTCAAGGGCTGCCGCACGCTGCTCCGGAGTGAGAGGAGGAAGGGCCACTCAAGTCACCTACTCAGTCGAGCCGATGGGGGTACTGCTGCGTCGAAAGTAACCGTGACCTGCGCTTGCGGCAATCCGGGCGGGCACGATGGCGCAAGATGCCCACCGGGTGCACCCAGGATCGTGACCAGCGAAGGAGCCGACGATGCCCGATCCGGCCGCGGGCACTGGTCGGCGATCCCCTGGCCGATGTGGGCCATGTGCTCGTGGACGACGAGCTCGTCCAGGTCGCCGAACAGCTCGTGCAGCCGGGGCGGCGGCGGTGGCGTCCAGCGGGTTCGTGCCCGTGCGACGACGCCCGGCCGGCGGTCTCATCGCCGCAGTACGCTCGCGACCATGCGCCTCCACCACGTCCAGGTGACCTGCGCGCCGTACGGCGAGGACGCCGCCCGGCGCTTCTACGCGGAGGGCCTCGGTCTCACCGAGGTGCCCCAGCCGCCCGCGCTCGCGGGCCGCGGCGGCTGCTGGTTCCGCGCGTTCGACGCCGTCGGGACGGTGATCGCCGAGCTGCACGTGGGGGTCGCCGACCCGCCCGTGCCGACGCGGCGCGGCCACCCGGCGTTCGCGGTGGACGACGTCGCCGACCTCGAAGCCACCGGCGAGCGGCTGGCCCGCCTGGGCTTCGAGGTCGACTGGAGCGAACGCCTCACGTTCGACGGCTACGAGCGGTTCCACACCGCCGACGCCGCCGGCAACCGGGTCGAGGTGCTGAC
>Ga0082212_10000452_pt1 | contig 59456 bp, 73 predicted proteins | sample TergutNt197P3_FD_71548 | JGI IMG/M metagenome (GOLD analysis project Ga0082212, IMG submission 71548) | Neocapritermes taracua P3 segment gut microbial communities from Petit-Saut dam, French Guiana - Nt197 P3 | ecosystem: Host-associated > Arthropoda: Insects > Digestive system > Gut ... | reverse complement strand
GCCTCACCGCCCGACGCAGCCCCCGAAAGGCGAAAAAAATACGCGGGCTTTTGGAGTCTGCCGCTCCCCAACCCCTGACGTGGCACTGTTACTGGCCAGCGCGGTATCTGCCTCCAACTCACCATTGAGTTGCGGGAAAACACCGCGGCAGAAAGCTCTGCTTATCCTTATCGTCAGTTCATGCACTTTTTAAATATGCACCCGCAATTACTTAGAATACCTTGGTTTGGCGTCCGCTACCCGATAATCATGCTTGTAATCTGTTATCTGTTTGCGCACTTGAACTGCAAGGTACTATAATGGTTCTGATATCGCTTGGAAACAACTCTAGGGAGACAGGAGTGAGCCTTGATTTGGACAATCCCAGCATAAATCAGACAATCAGCATTCCCCTGCCGGCCGCCGTTGCGGAAATCCTCCAAACCTTGATTTCCCATGGCTTTGAAGCCTACGTGGTTGGTGGCTGTGTGCGCGATTCTCTCCTTGGTCTGCCTGTGAAAGATTGGGACATAACCACCGGCGCCGCTCCCTGGGACGTTAGAGGGTGTTTTCCCCACAACCGGATTCTAGACTATGGGGTTAAGCACAACACCTTAGCGATTCTGACAGACATAGGCCCGGTGGAAGTAACAACCTACCGCGGGAATCGCGCCGAAGAACAACTCCCCGAGAAGAACCTGCGTCAGGATCTCCGGCGGCGAGATTTTACCATAAACGCTCTGGCTTACCATCCTGACCATGGACTCATTGACCATTTCGGCGGTCTAACCGACCTTGAACTAAGAACTCTGCGCGGCACGGAGGATCCCGACGCCAGAATGCGCGAGGACCCTGTGCGGATTTTGCGGGCTTTACGTCTGGCCGCAACAAAGGGGTTCCGCATCGAACCCAATACCCGCGACGCCCTGCTGCGACGAGGCAAGCTGCTTCGACAATCAGCCAAGGAACGGATCACAGCCGAACTGATGCTGTTTTTAACCGCCCCGACCCTCATAACATTTCTTCTTGACTACCGCAGCGTCTTGGCTGTCATCTTGCCGGAAATCGTACCGAGCTTTGATTTTGACCAGCGAACCCCCTACCATTGTTATGACGTCTGGCGGCATACAGCAGAAAGCGTCGAATGTGCCGCCGCAGAAGCTCCCTACCCCCTCGACGCGGCGGACATTCCTCTGCTCAGGCTGGCTTTGCTGTTCCATGATTTAGGCAAGCCCGCCTGCTGGAGCTTAGACAGCCGCGGTGTCGGACATTTTTACGGGCACGCTGAGGTCAGTGCCGAATTAACCGCCACAGCCCTGGCACGTCTCAGAATCGATAACAAAACGGCCGCTGCCGTCACCACCCTGGTGCGGTATCATGACACGCCCATCGCCGCCTCCCCCCCCAAAGTGCTTCGCTGGTTGCGTACCTTAGGTCCGGAAGATTTTTGCCGGTTACTGCATATCAAAAAAGCTGACACCCTTGCCCATCATCCCGATTGTCACAAGCGTCTGCATGAAGTGGCTCAAATTTACGAAACCTTCCGGGCTGTACAGGCACATGACCAGTGTTTTACACTTCGTGACTTGCAGATTACCGGCGACGATGTGATCGCCGCCGGAGTTCCTGCCGGACCTGGTGTTGGAATGGTCTTAGAAACCCTGTTGGGCAAAGTCATAGAAGGGATATGCACCAATACCAGAAAAGCACTCATGGTTGAGTTACGTAAGGAGATGGGCGAGTCTATCCCCACCGGGCTTCGGTAACGTCACAGATCAGATCGATCAGACCCCGGCCGGAGTGGCAGGAGGGGGCGGTGAGGCACCGGGCGGAGCCGTTCTTCGTGGCGGCGCGGAGTCTAAGGCCTTCACGCGAAAACGCAAATAAGGCAGCCTGCGCTTTTTTCCGCTCCAAGGCCTATGTTACTTATCAGAATTTATATCATGGGAGGAAGCGATGGATGAGCTCAACTTACCAATTGATATTAAATCGTAATATAGTCTATATACTGACTATCGATAATCGCGGCGATGTCTATTGATCTTAGCCCCATATCTTATCAGACGAGGTGGATCTGTACAAATGAAACTTTCTAGAGGGGTGCATATTTTAAATGTGCAGGAAGCGACAAAAAAATAAATAGAAATATCCACTGCGGGGTTCTCCCGCAACCGAATGGTGAATGGAGATGGATATTATGTGGGCTCGTAACAGTCCCGAGGTAGGGTTTGGTGAGCGGGAGACTCCAATAGCCCGCGAATTTTTTCGCCTTTTGAGGTTGCGTCAGGCAGAGAGGCGCTTGGATTCTGCCGCTCCCCAACCCCTGACGTGGCACTGTTACTGGCCAGCGCGGTATCTGCCTCCAACTCACCATTGAGGAAACATGGTTTCACGAAACACCGGATGATTTTGAGTATGAGATGGAAAATTTGGTGTCCGAGTCTATTCCTATCTCGGGCAACTCTCACGAGCCGTCAATTCTCTGCTGCATTGACTCATAATTGTTCGCGTATAAAACCGCTTCTTCCCCCTCAATCAACCCACTCTCAAAAAGCTGGAACAAATAGTTATCCATAGAAGTCATACCCACATTGATCCCCGCATAGATCGCCGACTCAATCTGATGAATCTTGCCCTCACGGATCATGTTTTGAATCGCCAGATTAGAAAGCATAATCTCAAAAGCAGGAATCAGCCGTCCATCCGTCCCATTCAGTAACTGCTGCGAAACCACCGCTTTCAACACCATCGACAGCTGAACCCGGATCTGCTGCTGCTGATTATGGGGAAACACATCAATAATCCGGTCAATCGTATTGGCGGCGCCCATGGTGTGAAGCGTGGACAGCACCAACTGTCCGGTCTCCGCCGCTGTCATAGCGATCTCAATGGTTTCCAGATCACGCATCTCCCCAAGCAGCAGCACATTAGGCGACTGACGCAAGGCGGCCCGCAGCGCCGTCACATAACTGCGCGTATCAGCCGGTACTTCCCGCTGGGAAACAATGCATTGCTTATGCCGGTGAATGAACTCGATAGGATCCTCCATCGTAATAATATGGCCGCTCTTCTCCTGATTAATCCGGTCAATGATACAAGCCAAGGTGGTCGACTTGCCGCTTCCCGCCGGCCCCGTAACCAGCACGAGCCCGTTAGAGAAATTCGCTACGTTCATGACCGCGTCCGGGATCTTCAGCTCCACCGGATCATGGATACCAAAACTAATGACGCGAATAATCGCGGCCAAAGAACCGCGCTGACGAAAAGCGTTAACTCTGAACCGTCCCATACCACTCACAGAAAAAGAGAAATCATCATCTCCGGTGTTGATCAGCGTCGCCATATCCCTCTCTTTGGCCCGGTAAATTTCTCTGATGATGTTCTCCACATCCTCAGGCTTAAGCGTAACATCACTCAAGGGCGCGAATCTGCCTTCAATTTTAAAAGTGATCGCGCGCTGAGAAATAATAAAAATATCGGAAGCGTTCTGCTCTACCGCCATGCCCAACAATTCCCTGATTGTCATTGAAAGAAATCCTCCCCGCTCCACAAATTATTCAAAGGTTTTTCAATATTCTCCTGCACAGGCGCCAACAGGACAGACTTCATGCTGTACCTTGTCACTGCCAAATCAGTTGCAGGAACGTTAATCAAGATTTCCGCTTGAAGTATCAACCGTTCACCGGCCGGCCACTGGGTGCGGATGACGCGATCGCCCTCATTATATGCCAACTCCGCCGGCGCCTCACTATCCAGCCAGGCCCGCAACCGCGCCAAGAAAACTTGACCGTCTCCTGTTTCTTCTTCAACCGCCATCACGTTTCCTTCGTCAACGATTCCTTCCCCTTCGCCAACGACTCCGTCTCCTTCACCAACAACAACACGCTCCTCATCAACAACCCCCTCGGCAGCCTCAACACGTTCTCCACCCTGATCCCAATCCAGCAGAAATGAATCAAGCTCACTGAGAAACTTCTGCAAACGGTTTTGCGCGTCATAGTAAGCTAACGCCGTTTCACCCATCCTGAATGTCAAATTCTTATCAACACTGGCGCTTTGTAACGACAACGCGATAAAAACAGTCAGACATAACACCACAAAAATCATCAACAGCGAGATGAAACCAACATTAACACCGGGTCTCACAGGCGGCCGCACTTCTCTCACAAGTCCTCACCCCAATTCTCTGGTTCAATGTTCGATACTTGGTGTTTGAGAGGCACATAAGCATCAACATTAAGTTCAAAAAGCTCGATCCCCGACTTTTGCACCCTGATATAGGCACGGCTCATGGTTCCAGCCGGCGAGCTGGCAATCTCCACAACCTCAACACTGGCAAACCATCCTGCCTCAGGAGCACTCTGCTTCACCTCATCCAAACGAATGATAAAACGTCCCTCTCCAACTTGCGAAAACCTCTGCCGATACCGGCTGTCCAACATAAAAGCAAAATTGTCCAAACCGCTCGGCATCTGACTGCGGAACATATCGCCAACCGACTGAGCCAAAACCATAGCCCCCGACTTATCGCTGCTGTGCTGTTCTGTTTTTTGCGCCTGCATGAAAACTTGCAGCACAACCATACACACAATGGCAAAGAACACTGTAGAAAGAATAATCTCCAAAAAAAGTCCAATTGTTTTTGCGGATGGTCTCACTGTTAAACCCCCATAAATGGCACATAAACCATCATTTTATGCCAGGCGCCCCTGTCGTCTTCCAAAGCGATCTCAATAAGGTCATTGGTGATGTAGGCAACAGAAAACCCCTGGGCCGCTGTGATGGCGGTATCAAATATAGCGCTCCGGCTGCCATAAGCACCGAAAGATTCTCGCAGCATACCCTCCCGCAAAGAAATGCTCGTAGCATAGCGTTGATTGTCAATCTCTTCAATCAGCACAAGGGTATGATTCTCGAGCAGCTCGACGGCGACGGCCTCCGATTGCCGAATTTTTGTGGCGATATAGGCCAAACCCGTTCGCCCCACAAAATTTTGCTCCGCTCCTTTGACAATCCCTTGATAAGCCTTCATCCCATAGGAAGCGGCAATCAGCGTGCTTATCGCGAACAAGCTAACCAAGAGCAGCGTGGGGACACGATAAAGCGCGGCGTAACTTGGGTTCGCTCCATACAATTTTCTTGATCCATGGCGTATGTTTGTTCCTTGGCCCATTATTTATTGCCGCCTTCTTTCTTTGCCGGCATCGTCCGTGCCGCTGTTATCACCACCGGGCTTATGTTTGCCAGAATTTGTACCCCGGTTCCTGTTGGTCAAAGTCACTTCCGGGAAAACGTTAGAAGCAAAAACCACATAATTAACAACGTACTTTTCATCAATAACAATGCCGTAATGATTGATCAAATAATCAAGAGAAGCAGGATAGCTTCCTTCCGTGGCGTAACAAGAGATCAGCGCGCGAATAATCGCGTCGCGGGCCACTTGCTCGCCCTCACGTTGTACAGATTCCGACATCTGCCGGTAAAAAAACATCAGCGCCAGAACCAGCACGACCAAAGCACCCAAGGAAAAACTCAGTGTCCGCAGACTGAAAAACCGGCTTTTCGCTCTCATACGCCCTCCTTATGCCCTCCTTATGTCCACCGCCAACCGGCAGACAATACTTCTTGAAAATTCCGTGTGGGCTGTGATTAACTCTGCGGTGACCCTAGCCAAAGGAAGACAATATCCCAATGAGAGGCAGCATAATACACAACAGGATAACACCGATGACGACAGACAAAAGGCTGATCAGTAACGGCTCAATCAACGCCAGGAACCCCGCAAGCACACGGGAGGATTCTTGTTCATAGATCTCCGCGAGACGTCCCATCACCTTTGGGGTCGCTCCTGAACGAACGCCGCTTTTGATCATTCCCACATGGGTCGGGTTAAAAAGCCCGCTGCCAATAAGAACTTCCGCCAAAGCGCCTCCGGCAAGAACCTGCTGATGACACTGCTCCAACCGAGCTTTAACACCCCGGCTCGGACAAACCGTGCTCGCCATTGACAGGGCCATCGGCAGATCATCCCCGCTGGTCAGCAGCAGCGAAAACGTCGAAGTGAACCGGGCCATGGACAAAGTCCTATTAATTGTACGCGTTACAGGAGCGTTCTCGGCCATAGCGGCGAAAAACCGTTTGCCGGCTCTGGTACGGTTGAACAACAATCCCAAGACAAAAAGCACCAGCAGGATCAAAACCAGCCACATAGCAACCGAACCGATTGTAAGGGCCGCCTGAACCATGGCGTTGGCTTCAATATCCACACCCATTTGGGCGTAAATGCCGGAAAAAATCGGCAAAACAGCGTTGACCAAAAATGCCACCACAACCGCGATAATACAAACCAAGATAAAAGGGTTGGCCACGGCGCCTTTGATCTGGGCGGCGCGCCGGCTTTCCTGCTCATAATGGTCGGCCAAAGTATAGCAGGTCATGTCCAGATTTCCGGAACGTTCCGCCAGCCGGATCATATTGACGGCATAAGGTGGAAAGATGTTCATCTCTGCCATAGCGGTGCTCAGCACAAAAACCGACGAAAGCTCCTCATGCAATCTGGCCAGAAAGGAACCCTCCTTCTTGGAGGCGGCGTCACTAACCATCACCTTCAAGCTTTCCTCAACCGTCAATCCCGACGAAATCAGCAGCCCCAAATTTTCAAATAAGATCATAAGTTCCTGATGCGACAAATTAGCTTGTTTCAAATCGATACCCCCCCGACATCAATAAACCTTCAACGCCGTATATTTTTCTCCGCCTCCAATGTATTTTGCCAGCTTCTCACTGCTGATATTGCCCGCGGCAAAAGTCAGATCAATCAGCTCCCAATGGTTGGCCTCCAAATATAATCTCACGTCAACCCAGCCTTCATTTTCCAAATAAATGGCGTTCCAGGCATGATTAAGGTTATCCTCCACCTTCCCGGTGATCATTTTCGCGGGGATATGATTCGCCCGCAGCATCGCGCAAACCAAAGAAGCATAGTCCATGCAAATACCTTTGCCGTCGGCCAGCACGGCGTCCGGGTCAGGCGTATAAAAATTCTCAATTGTTTCTGCTTTTGTGCTATCATACTTAATGAACTCCTTGACAAACACATAGATTTCGTTAAGAGCTTCGATGTCGCTGGTACAGCCCCGTGTCAATTCCCAGGCTTTCTGTGTTAAGAAAGATTCCGGGGAATACATCACATATTTGTTCGGGTACAGAAAAGGCAACAAATCATCAGCGATGGCCACATCAAACTCAACACTCACCAGCGGGCTGTATCGCGTTCCCTCGATCTGCTCCGCTACAACAATCCTGTAGCTGCCCGATCCCTCTTGTAAGGGCAGGACTTCTTTAACACCGGTCTGATCCACATCGTAACTCCATTGCTGGCTTTGCCCTTCGCCGTCATCCGTTTTCACAATCTGTATCTTTGCGTTTTTTGGCCCGGAATACCAAGCCATAATATAACCTTGATCCGCGTTGCCGTAGTCGATGCCGGCGTTCTCCGCCTTTTCCGTGACATCGCTCTCCTGGGGCAGCAACAATAAGTCAGGCGGAAAATCCCTCAGAACTGTCGGCGCCGGCGCCGCCGCCGAACTGTTGGTCAAACAACCACCGCTAAGAATCAGGAACACGCTTTGGAGCATAATGAGCATTGGTCTGATTTTCATCGTCATTCTCCATGTTTCTTGGCAGACCGGCAACGCCGTAATGTATGTTGTTGATACAGGGTTATTATGTATCAGATCAGCACAGGCAATGCATATTAATCCTGATCTCGGTTAACAGGAGAGGTCGAACAACGAAAATTTGCTTTGAGATAGAGGAGTTTATGCGAAAAAGGAGTATATTAAGGATTATTGGATTTTTAGGCACATTGGCTGAATAAAAGGAGGCTAACAAGTGATAGAGATTGATAATGTCTCAAAAAGCTTTGATAAGACCCCAGTGCTGAACAATATTTCGATGCATATCGGCGGCAGCGAAATCGTTTGCCTTCTAGGACCCTCCGGGGCCGGCAAGACCACACTGATTCGTCTTATCACCGGTGCTATCAAGGCAGATGCCGGCAGGATCAGAGTGGCCGATATCAACGTCCCTTCGATAAACTTGTACAAGATGATTGGCCTTATGCCGCAAAACGACGCCCTTTATGCCGATTTAACCGGTCTGGAGAATCTGATGTTTTTTGGCGGTCTTTACGATTTAAAGGGATCGGTTCTCAAAGATAGAGTCCATGAGGTTCTGACACTGCTCGATCTGGTACATGAAAAAGATATGCTTGTCGCCCACTATTCCGGTGGCATGAAAAAGAGGCTTTCCCTTGCTATGGCTCTGCTGCATAAACCCAAGGTCTTGCTGCTAGACGAGCCTACCGTCGGCATTGAACCTCAGCTGCGGCGGACAATCTGGGCACAGTTTCATACGCTGCGCGACAGCGGCGTCTCAATGATCGTGTCGACTCATGTTATGGACGAGGCGGCCAAATGTGACCGGACAGCTATTCTTTATAGCGGCGGTCTGATGGCCTTCGATACCACAGAAAATTTGATCGCCGGAACAACAAAGGGCAATATCGAAGAATTATTCTTTATGGCAAAGGAGGCTCAGCTATGATAAACATCGCGGAGAGAATTATTAAACAGATGGTCCATGACAAACGTTCCCTGGCCATGATTATCATCGTCCCGCTTTTCTTACTTACATTATTGTATCTCTTGTTGGCCAAAAGCAGTTATGTTCCTGTTGTGGCTACCGAGAACCTGCCGGCATCTTTCATGACCATGCTGGAGGAACAAGACACCATTCGCTTGGCGGTGAAAGACGTGGATGAAACCATTGAGACTTTCTTGAAAAACGGTAAGGCCGACGCCGTCATCTCCCAGGACGAGGAAGGGCTGCGCATCACATTTGTGGAAATGGACGGCGTCAAAGTCAACGCCGTAACCGACGCCCTCAAGTCGGTTGTATCCGTGGCCGCCGGGAAATCTCAGCCGGAAACAAATATTGATTTTATTTACGGGAAGAAAGATCAAAGTATGTTTGATTCCCTGGGATTTTTGCTGCTGAGTGTTTTATCCTTCTTCATGATCTTCCTTTTTTCCGGCATCTCCTTTGTCCGGGAACGCACTTCAGACACGTTGGAAAGGCTTATGCTCACGCCTATCAAGACTGTTTCCGTGGTGGGCGGTTATGTGCTTGGCTTCGGGTTCTTTGCGGTTATTCAAAGCGTTCTCATGCTCATCTATGCCAAAATTCTTGGTATGCCTTTTGTCGGCTCTTGGTTGGTCGCGGCGCTCATTATGCTTCTGTTGGCTGTTCTCGCGGTTGTCACCGGTGTGCTTATTTCCGCCATATCCAGAAATGAGTTTCAGGTGATGCAGTTTATCCCCATTATCATTATACCCCAAATCTTCTTTTCCGGGCTCATTCCGGTGGATACGCTGCCGTTTAAGCTAAATTATCTGTCAAAGATTATGCCTCTCTATTATGGGAGCGAGGGACTGAAAGGCGTCTTGGTTTACGGGTACGGGTTCGGCCGGGTAATGCCGCAGATTGTGATTTTGCTATGCTTTATCGCGGCGGTTTTCGCGGCCAATGTATTTGTGGTGGAGAGGTATCGGGCTTAGGCGGGCGGGAGATTCCCTATGATATCAAACACAGCAAACACAGGCATATCCTCCTTTCATGAAACAAACCGGGTCATAATCAAAGGGGCAGGCGTTGCCTATCTTCTTCCCCACCCTGCTCTGCGCGCCTGGATATCCAACTACACGATTACATTCCCAACCGAGTGCGCAATGTCCGACGGGTATACGGTCATCCCCCACGGCTGCGCCACTTTGGTTCTTGCGTGGGATGGCCGCCGTTTTTTCTGCAATTTGTTCGGCTCTTCAACCAAGCCTGTCTGCGTGGGAGACGAAGCGAATATTTGTCAGACGCTGTTTATCACGGAGTTTCATCCGGGGGGATATTACGCTTTCAGCGGCCTGCCTCAGCATGAGTTAACGGATTGTGTTATTCCCTTTGATACGATTAATCCCGCGATGCACAGATTGATGGCGCACCAGCTGGAAGCTGCGCCGGATCTTCATGGACTTGTGGCGGAAATGGACAGGTTGTTTTTGGCCCATCTTAGAGTTTCCTCTTTCCGCCCTGAGTTTTCCGAGGCAAGTCAGATGATCGTCAACAGCGGCGGTCTTGTTTCTGTAAGAGAACTCTCTCAGAACGTGTTTATCAGCCAACGGCATTTGAACCGTGTCTTTAGGGAATATATTGGGGTGAATGCGAAGTCTTTTTCCCGACTTGTGCGGGTCAATAGGGCCTTACGGTTTTTACGGCGGCGAGATTACAGCCTTTCCCGGGCTTCTATGGAGACCGGTTTTTATGATGTGCCTCACTTTATTCACGATTTCAAGTCCATTTGCGGCGTAACACCCCAGGAATACCGGGATAATATGTCCGATTTTTACAGTGAGGTCGCGAAATTCTGATGTACAATACTATTGAACACGATAGATATGAAGGAGTGATGACATGCGTTACCAGGGTACTTTGATCGCCGTATCCGATATGGCTAAGGCCAAACATTTCTATGAAACCGTCATGGAACAAAAGGTTCTGATGGATTTGGGCGTCCATGTATCCTTTGCGGGAGGCTTGTCCCTGCAATCCAATTACGCCGAACTTGTTGGCGCTATTCTGCCGGCGCGGGACCGGCCCAACAATTTTCAACTGTATTTCGAGGTTGAAGATCTGGATACCTGGCAGGACAGAATCAAAAACACCGAGGGGATAGAGTTCATTCATGAAGCCAAAGAATACCCTTGGGGGCAGAGAGTTATGCGGTTTTATGACTATGACAAGTACATCGTCGAAGTCGCGGAAAGCATGGAAAGCGTCGCCAAAGGTTATCTCGCCCAAGGACTCAGCGTTGAGGAAACCGCCCGGCGCACCATGTTCCCTGTGGAATTCGTGAAAAGCCTTTTGTAGTCTGATCCTGATCTCAATAACTGCACCAAAAAAGGAGCTGTTGCACATGGGGCGGCTCCTTTTTCATAAACCAGTAGCTGACCAAACCGGGGTTATAACGTATCCCAGGTTAAACGATAACTGCCCTTGGCCTCTTTCCCGACCACTTCGATCAAATAGCACTCCTCTTCTTCAGCCATCAAAGCGATTTCGCCAGAAGGCCCCGTCATCCGGACCACCTGATTACCTTTGCTGTCCTTAACGCTCATCTCTAAAACACCCTTCACCAATTCCATATTATAGATGAGCACAACCTTCTCGCCTTTAGCCAGCGCCAGCTCCTTATCATCAAGCCCCTTGAAATAGCTGAAAGAAGCCTGCCAATCTTTATCGCCCTGGATCTGATTATAGCCAATCTTAATCTCGGAACTGTTTTCAAACAAAACAAACGCCAAGATAATTAGAAACAAGCCCAAAGTCCCGATAACACCAACAATAGTACGCAACATAAGTGAATGCCTCCCGCTGTTATTCGAACAATAGAAACAAACAAAAAATGGAACTCCTCTATAGGATTTCCATTCGCGATAAATATATACTGATATTGCCAAGGCCTCGTTTTTTTCCTCCTGTATGGCCTCATTATCCATGGTTCATTGCCAATTGTCCCAAAATCCCCATCGCCTCATCCATCTCCTCCCGGCTCACCGTCAGAGGCGGCAAAAACCGCAAAGTCTCCCCGCCCACACAATTAATCAACAATCCCCTTTCCCGGCATTGAGCCACCAAACCCGGAGCCTTCTCACCCACCGTAACACCCAGCAGCAAGCCCATTCCCCTCACCGGGGCGCCATCCCAGCACGCATCAGCCACTTTCTGCAAAGCATGCTTCAGGGAAGCCCCCTTCGTCCGAACCTCTTCCAAAAACCCTGGGGCCATCATCACATCAAGCACAGCGCACCCTGCCGCTGTCACCAATGGGTTGCCGCCAAAAGTCGAAGCATGATCTCCCGGCTGAAACGCATCGGCAACCCTATCCGCTGCCAGCATCGCCCCCATAGGAGCGCCGTTGCCCAAAGCCTTCGCCAACGTCATAATATCAGGAATCACATCCCCATGCTCATAGGCAAAAAGTCGTCCTGTCCGGCCCACCCCGCATTGCACCTCATCAAAAATCAGCAAAGCCTCATGTTCATCGCACAGCGCCCGAGCCAACCGCATGAAATCAGCGCTCACCGGATGTACACCGCCCTCACCCTGAATCGGCTCCAGAATAACAGCGGCTGTTTCCTCATTGACAGCCGCCCGCAGCGCCTCACCATCATCAAGAGTCACATAAGAAAAACCAGGCATCAAAGGCACAAAATCCTTTTGATACGCCCACTGCCCTGTTGCCGCCAAAGTCGCGAAGGTGCGCCCATGAAAAGAATTCTGCAATGAAATAATCTGAGTCTTCGAACTCTTGCCATGAACCCTGGCAAACTTCCGCGCCAATTTAAAAGCCGCCTCATTGGCCTCAGCGCCGCTGTTACAAAAAAACACCTTATCGGCAAAAGAAAACGACGTCAATTTCCGCGCCAGAGCAATCTGATTCTCCTGCCAAAACAAATTGGAAGTATGCACCAAGCGCCCTAATTGCTCTTTCATTGCTTCAACAACCAGCGGATGACCATGACCAAGAGAAGTCACAGCAATCCCCGAAACAAAATCAAGATACGCTCGTCCATCCACATCCCAGACCCGCGTCCCCTCCCCTTTCACCAGAGCTAAAGGATACCGGTTGTATGTGTTCATCAGAACCTCCCGGCCCGACGCTATCAGATTCTCAGTCTTCATCTCATATCCACCCTCCCAAAAGTGATTGCTATTGTCCATTGGTGCTGTTGTCAATGGCCAAATATCATCGTGCCCACGCCAACATCGCTAAAAATCTCCAGCAACAAAGTATGGGGTTCGCGCCCATCAACAATATGAACACTGGGCACCCCCTGACCCAGCGCCAGCAAAGCGCACTCCGCCTTTGGCATCATCCCGCCTTGAATCACGCCGTCAGCCATAAGTTTTTCCACATCCTGCACCCGTAGTTCCGAAACCACCGAGGCTGGATCGTGAACATCCCGCATGATCCCCGGCACGTCCGTCAGCAAAAACAATTTATCGGCCTGCAGCGCCCCAGCCAGCATACCCGCCGCCATATCCGCGTTAACATTATAGGGCAGCCCGTCCTCGCCGCCCGCCAAAGGCGAAATGACCGGAATAAACCCTTGATCAAGCAAAGACACCACAATCTCCGGCGACATCTTCGTAATCTGACCAACATACCCCAAATCCACATCTTCCTCATACCCCTCAAGATTAACCAGGGTCATCGGCTTCTTCTCCGCCAGAAAAAGCCTGGCGTCCTGACCATTCAGCCCCACAGCCCGACCACCCAAACGATTCAGATGTCCCACGATCTGAGTATTCAACTTGCCCACCAGCACCATAGCCGCGATTTCCATTGTCTCCTCATCGGTCACCCGCAGCCCCTGCACAAAAGTGCTCTTCTTGCCAACGCGTCCCAGCATACGATTAATCTCCGGCCCGCCCCCATGGACCACAACAGGCCGCATCCCTACAGAATGCAGCAGCAGGATATCCAGCAACACATTCTCCTTCAGCGCGTCATCCACCATAGCATGACCGCCGTACTTAATCACAACCGTATGCCCGGCAAACCGTTGAATATAAGGCAGAGCCTCAACCAGAACCTGCGCCCGCTCCAAATAACTTACACTCATACAACCCAACCAACCTCTCCGCTGAAACTATCAGCTCCGATAATCCGCATTAATGTCAATATACTTATGGGTCAAATCGCAACCCCAAGCGGTCGCCGAAAAACCACTGCCCAACGTCCTATTCCCTACACCCAACATCCCATTTCCTACCACCAATTCACTTCCCGCATCCACCATCTCGCCCCCCCTGTCGCCGGATAAATCAATGTGAACCGTCACGCTGTCCCCGCTAAGCCGCTGAGACGCCTCCCTCTCATCAAAAGGCACTTCTTGGCCCGCCGCCGCCACCGGTAGCCCATTCAAGAAAATAGACACTTTCCCCGGATCAATCTCAACCCCGGCATAACCGGCGGCACAAATAATCCGGCCCCAATTGGCGTCACGGCCATACATGGCGCACTTGACCAGATTGGACCCGCAAACCGCGCGAGCCACCCGACGAGCCTGCTCCTTGCTGGAGGCGCCCGTCACCTGCACGGTCAGGAGCTTGGAAGCCCCCTCCCCGTCACTCGCGATAGCCCGCGCCATTTGCCGGCAAGCTTCCCGAAAAAGATCGCAAAAGGCTGCCCAATCCTCATCCGCCAACTCAACACCGGAACAGCCGTTAGCCAAAGCCACCACCATATCGTTGGTACTCGTATCGCCATCAATCGTTATCATGTTAAAACTCTCATCCACAGCCTCACGCAAAAGATCCTGCAACCGCCCCGCCTCTACACAAGCATCTGTGGTCACAAAAGCCAGCATTGTGCCCATCTGGGGATGAATCATCCCCGACCCTTTGGCCATAATGCCTAAACGAACGGTTCCTCCCCTCAGCTTCAATTCATAGGCCGCCTGCTTCTGAACCAAATCCGTCGTCATAATGGCCAAAGAAGCCAAATGAGCTCCCTCCGCCAGCTGCTCGGACAGCGCCCGATCCGCCGGCTCCTGAACGCCCATTTTCCGGCAAGCCCCTATCTCCTCAGCAGCCTGCCGTATTCCAGCCCGCACACGCTCCGTAGGAAACCTCTGCCCAATCACACCGGTAGACGCCACCACCACATCCGTAGGCGCCAATCCCAAGGCTTGAGCCGTCTCCTCCGCCATAGCCCAAGCCGCCTCATCACCTTGCTGCCCTAAACAAGCGTTGGCGTTGCCGCTATTCACCACAAGAGCCTGAGCCCGCCCGTCGGCCAAATGCCGCCTGTTCAGCGCCAAAGGATGCGCCTGCACCAAATTGCTTGTATAGACCGCCGCCGCCGCTGCCGGGCATTGCGAATAAACCAAAGCCACATCATATTTGCCGGGATACTTAACATGAGCCTGCACACCAGCGGCAAAAAAACCCTGGGGTTCCGCAATACCTTTCCCATCCCGCAAAACATGCCAATTCACTTTATCACCAGCTGAAACATTCATATCCTTTTCTCCACCCCTTTACACTGACTGCAGCATGGCCAGAACACAATTTCAGCAAAACCTGGATACTATGCAGGCACAGACCCAGTGACCAAAAAGAGCGGCCCCATACCAAGTATTTACGGCCAAAGACTCAAGAACTCCAGTCCTTGCTCCTCCGGCCAGCCGAACATAACGTTCATATTCTGCACAGCCTGCCCGGAAGCCCCTTTAACCAAATTATCCAAAACAGAGACGACAACAGCCGTGCGCGTCCGCTCATCCACCCGAACTTGCATAAACAGATTATTGCTGCCTAGAGCGTGCTTACTCATCGGCCACAACCCTGACGGCAAAACCTTGACAAAGGCAGCTTCAGCATAAGCGTTCGACCAACAGCGACGAAGATCGGCCTCACACACGTCCGTCCGTGTCCGAACATAAATCGTCGCCATCATACCACGCGCCATAGGCACAAGATGGGGCGTAAAAGACACAGTAACCGGCTCCCCGGCGGCCACCGACAGTTCCTGCTCAATCTCCGGCAGATGACGGTGACCCTCAACGCCATACACCTGAAAATTACTTTCCACCTGACAAAAGTGCGTTCGCGCCGACGCGGCGCGTCCGGCTCCCGAAACACCCGATTTAGCGTCAATAACGATAGGATCATATTCAATAAGATCCTCCTGCAGCAAAGGTATCAGAGGCAGCAACGTCGCCGTCGGATAACAACCGGGATTGGCGATAAGGCGCCCTGTGGCAACGTTCTTCTGGTAGATTTCCGTCAAACCGTAAACCGCCTGGGACAGGTTCTCTTGATCCGGATGATCCAAATCGTTGTCAGGTAGGCCAGTTACGCCGGTTTGACTAACTTGGCCCGTTTTTTCGCTATCACCGTACCAGAACCGATAGGCCGCGGGATCCTTCAAACGAAAATCAGCCCCCAAATCAATCACCTTAATACCTCGCGCCAACAAATCCGCTGCTCGTTCCGCCATAATTCCGTGGGGTACTGCGCAGAACAGAACATCAACCTTAGGAACACAACTCTCGTCTTCCATAGTCAATTCCCCAACTGGATAACCGAACAATTCTGGATAAGCCGAATAATACTTTTGTCCCTGAGCGCTCGAAGTGCCCAAATAAACAATATCCGCTTGCGGATGCTTGCTGAGAATACGCGTAAGCTCCCGGCCGGTATATCCGCTCGCACCAAGGATCCCTACTTGAATAGCAACATTTTTATTCATCGCTTTCTCCAATTGTATTTATCAAACTCTCACATCATAACCAATTATTCGCATGATGTCAATGTATATCATCCAATAAATACTGTATTTTTATTCATATCCATTATACGACGAATCCGCTCAATAATGCAAGTCCCTTGAAGGTTATCTTGAAGAGTCGTCGGGCCGTAGTCAAGCAAGCTCATAAAAAATCGGTCAGCCCGCAACGCAGCTTTCCGATTAAAATGGGGTGATATGACAGAAACAACTAGGGTCTTCAACAACAACGCTACACTTTTACGATCAGGTGTTGGGACGTGACGTCAGAACAGTGATTAATTCCTCATATGGCGCGCCGCAACGAACATAAAATTTGCCGGCAATAAATTTTTGGGTCTTTTTCTGTTCGACGACAAGATCATGAAATTGAGCGGCGCTGTCAATAACGCCTTCCTGCTCCAGAAGAGCGGCAATCTGTCTTGCCGACATTCCTGGGCTGATATTAATAGTTTTAGGGCTGCCAGGCACTTGAGCCGAGGCGGCTGCCTCTTGATGCCCCACTGCCTGAGCATCTCCCGGCTGATGACTTTCCAAGGCTGCCAAGTCTGCCGCGTCCGATAAATCAATCGAAGCAGCCGCAACCTCATCCGCCTCTGACGCAGCCAACAGAATATCTTGATTCAAACCACCAGCCTGGACGTCGCCCTGATCCGGCCCAAACAGCCCCCACAGCGCCAAAATGACGGCTGCCAAGCACAATCCGGTTCCCATGCCGGAAATAAAGGGTCCGATTTTCTTTCTCATGGCCTTATGCTCTCTTATATTCGTTGACGATCATGGAAACAGTATCGTTGCTCATCGCCAATTCCTCAGCGATATCTGAGTTGGAAAACCCATTCTGCGCCATAGAGACAATTTCCTTGTTCCGTTCCGCCCGAGTCGCCGCCGCGTCGCCAAAACGCGGTTCAAAAAGCCCCTTGACATTGTCTTCAGCCGACAAAAGCGTTTTGGGACGAGACTCGTCCAGATCAGGCATCACAGAGCGGACCAGAAGGATTTCACGTTGAACCAGATCATTTTTGGCGTCGTTACGCCGCACTTCGTCCCGCAGCGCGCTGATCTCCTTGCGCAGCGCCGCCATGTTGTTAAGTGAAGGCGTCGCTTCCTCATCCCTGTTAAAAACGAACCCCAGAACTAGAAGCCCTGCGCCCATAACCAAAAGAAGAATAGCCGGTAGCAAATCCACTTGACTCCCTCCTGTTTGATGTAGTTCCTCGTTTTGCTTTTTCGCTTCTCCAACTTTCGCTCAAGTTGGGGATAACCGAAGAACCGTCTATCATTGGTTCTCAGTTATCGCAGTGTCGTCTGTCTCTTGCACCGCAGCATGACGTTGCTCCTAGCAAATACGTTGATTAGTAGAATAATTCTATATTTTTAATAATGTTCCTGCTCTGAAAGCTGTAAAATCACAAATATTCCTGAATAGGACTTACGTCTTATATCTTCAACAAGTTTATTCATTTTTCGAGATAATTTGCCACGCCCAAGGCGATCGCCAACGCGATTTTGCTTTGATACTCGGTATCCACCAATCTCTTCTCTTCTTCTGGGTTGCTGAGAAAACCTATCTCAACAGTTAAGGCGATTCCTCGGGTATTTCTGAGCATATAGAATGTGTCGGACCTGATGATGCGCGGGTGTCCCGTTACCTTGTTCAGGCGTTCCTGCAGTTCTTTGGCCAGCACCGCCCCATCCTTGGATCCTTTATAATGAAAAACCTGAGCCCCTTGTTGTTTGCGATCGGAAAAACTGTTGCCGTGAATGCTCAACGTGATGTCGGCGTCAGATTCCTCCACCACCTTGGTGCGATAGGCCAAATCCTCAGATTTATTCTTCGATGCACCTGTGGACGTGCCATAATCCCGGTCATCCTCACGAATCATGACAATGTCCACACCGGATTGCAGCAGGAACTCTTTAACTTTCAAGGCTACAGCCAGATTAACATCTTTTTCTTTGACCCCCGTTACGCCGATAGCGCCCGGATCAATCCCACCGTGTCCAGGGTCGATAACAACGGTTTTACCGGCAAGATTCCCGTTCCAGACCATGATATCGTCGTTAGCGCTGCTGCTCCTATCTACCGACTGACCGCCCTGTCCCAGAAGGGTCGCGCCAGCCAGAATCATGCAAAAAACAGCAAGGCTTAAAAAGATCCTTTGCATTCCGCCAGAAACAAAAGAGCCGGTTCGAAAACCGCTGATGTGGATAAAGCTTTTTTTTCGCATCATAAAACCTTCCTCCCAGGGATCGGTCATGAGTTCGCGGTGTATGACCTATACATTAATAGTATGGGAGGAGGGAGGGATTATTCTTCGCCGGTGTTTTTTGTATGGCTTATTGTGGGGCTTCTGGTTTCTCAAACTCGATCAATTCTATTGGCGCTCCGTTATGCTCAATCATTGCGCCGCAACACTTCTTCTGTGACAATCATATTATAAGGCAGCCGCGTCAGCAAACAGCTGTTGGAAAGCTTATCCCAACAGGCCAGTCCTCGAAGCCGCGCCAGTTCCCGAATATCGTTTTTCCCCATACCGCTTTCTCGCAGAGGGCTGCGTACCCCCAACTCGCCCAAAACCCTGAACCCCGGACGGGTCGCCGGGTCGTCATCTTTTTGCGTGCCGTCCATAAGCCAAGCCACACCAATACACCGGCGCAATTCTTGCAATTCTCCAAACATATAATGCTTGCACAAATAGCAGCGGTCCTCGCTGTTGCGCCAAAGGTCTACCGGTCCTTCGCCAAAAGCCAGCCGCGGTCTGTAGTGCCTCAACCCTCTCCGACCAGCCTGTGCCTCTGCTTCCCGGCCTTCTTCCTCAATCATGTAGGGCGTATCTAATGTCGCCACCGCCACATGATCGCCCAGAACTTCATGAGCCACATCAAGAAGCAGCAGACTGTCCGTCCCGCCGGAACAGGCAAGGAGAGCGCTGTCCATGCCTGCGAGGATTTGTTTGAGGTTCTCTAATTTTCTTTCTAGGCTCGGTTTCATGTTGATCTTAATCCCAATTTTGATCTCAAACAGCGAACCAGAGGAGCCGCATATAAACTAGCGTTTCGAGAACTGCGGCGCTTTCCGAGCCTTCTTAAGCCCATACTTGCGGCGCTCTTTCATTCTCGGATCACGGGTCAAGAACTTAGCCCGTTTCAAAGTCGGCCGCAGCCCCGCATCCATCTCCAGCAAAGCCCGCGCGATACCCATCCGCAGAGCTCCCGCCTGACCGGTCGTTCCTCCGCCGTGAACACGGGCAAAGACGTCATACTTTCCTTCCGTCTCTGTAACGGCAAAAGGCTGTTGAACGATCATCACCAACGTCTTTTTCCCAAAATATTCATCCAGCTCCCGCTTGTTGACCAAAAACTTGCCGGTACCAGGCGTCAGCCTGACACGTGCGATAGCATTCTTCCTTCGTCCTGTACCTAAGTAATGGTTGACAGCCATTTTTTACCTCCTCGGTTAATTCATAACCCACATTTCCGGCTTCTGAGCCTGATGAGGGTGTTCGGAACCCCGGTAGACTTTTAGTTTCCCGTACATTTTCTTGCCTAAGCGGTTGTGAGGCAGCATCCCCTTCACGGCACGCTCCATAGCCCGTTCAGGCATTTTATCCATGACGTCACGGTAGGAGCGTTCTTTCAAGCCCCCCGGGTAGCCGCTGTGCCAGCGCAGTTTTTTCTGATTAATTTTTTTGCCGGTCAAAACAGCTTTTTCCGCATTAATAATAATGACAAAATCACCTGTATCAACATGAGGCGTAAAAATTGGCTTGTGCTTGCCGCGCAGCAACCGGGCTGCTTCGGTGGCAGTCCGTCCTAACGCAACGTCCGCGGCATCAATCACATACCATTTTTGCTCGACTTGGCCGGCTTTGGCAAACTGAGTGATCATATAACTTCCTCCAAAATTCCGTATTCTATCCTTCAAACAAACATGCATCGTTTCCCGAGTCGATATCGCTGATGTATGAACCTCTTGGCGCCACAAGACTTTCTTCCCATTCCGAATCCGGCAAGTCAGCAAAAACATCGCTGGGTCGGCGCGCCTGATACTCAACATGCCGGAGAATCAACCCATGAGGCGGCAGCGTCTCGCCGGCGTGGGTTCTGTCCCGTGAAGCCAGGACAGCCGCCATGGTCTCCGCTTCTTTGCCGGTTTGCCGGACACGGAATTCACCAAGCGGTTCTTCTCTACTACATCCTACAAGGGTTCCGGCTATGATTCTCACCATATGATACAAAAACCCGTCTCCAACAAAACTCATCCTAAGCAAACCACACTCTTCCGAAAAACGCCGCTCTGTCCTCTCTTCAAAGAAGCGATTCTCTTCTTCAAACACCATACAATGGCTGAGGGTTCGTTCATAATGACGGCTGGCGCCATGGCTCGCGGCAAAAGCCCGGAAATTGTGACGGCCTATCAGTGCTTTTGCCTCCCACCTCATTGCCGCCAAGTTCAGCGGAACCGGTTCATGATACGCGTTGCGCCGCATGAACACGTCCGGAACACGTCTATTGTCTACCCAGTAATCATAGCGTTTCCAACAGGCACTGAACCTGGCGTTAAAATCCGCTCTCGTTTCCCAAACCTCCAGAACTCTGATATCCCGGGGTAAAAGGCTGTTCATAGCTTTGCCAACCTTGTCTGTGGGAATACGGGCGCCCGTTCGAAAACTGACAACCTGACCGGCGGCATGAACGCCGGCATCGGTGCGTCCGGCCGGGGTGAAACGAATGCTTTCTTCAAAAAGCTGAAACCAGACCTTTTCTAAGCTCCCCTGAATCGTGGGGCCATGTTCCGCGCACTGAACCTGAAATCCGTGGTAACCCGTGCCGTCATAGGCGACAGTGAGCGCAAGGCAACGCGTGGTTTGTGTGCAGTGCATAGATATGTGCCTTACACCAGTTCGACAACAACCATTTGAGCCGCGTCGCCACGCCGGAACCCTATTTTAAGGATTCGTGTGTATCCACCTTGCCTATCGGCGTAGCGGGGACCGATACGGTCAAACAGATCTCTCACCACATCCTCGTCCAAAAGATAGGACAAAGCTTGGCGGCGGGCCGGCAAATCGTTGCGTTTGCCTAACGTAATCATTTTTTCTGCGATAGCGTTGATCTCCTTTGCCCGCGCCTCGGTCGTCTCAATCTTGCCATGCATGAGCAAGGAGGTAACGATGTTGCGCAACAAAGCGCGGCGGTGACCCATATTACGCCCTAGTTTGCGATAAGGCATTTTTTTATCCCTCCTTTGCCTGTACGTTACTCATCCGCGACGCGGAAGCCCAGATTCAAATCATGCAGCTTGTTCTCAACTTCTTCCAAAGACTTACGTCCGAGATTGCGAACTTTGATCATATCTTCCTCGGTTTTCTGGGTCAATTCCTCAACCGTATTGATACCAGCCCGCTTCAGGCAGTTGAAAGATCTTACAGAAAGATCCATCTCTTCAATGGTCATTTCCAGGATCTTGCTCTGCTTCTCTTCGTCTTTTTCCACCATAGTCTCAATGCTGCCCATGGAATCGGTCAGCCCGATAAAAAGACTGAGATGATCGCTGAGGATCTTAGCGGCCAGGCTTGTGGCGTCTTCAGGGGTAATGTTACCGTTGGACCATACTTCCAGCGTTAGTTTGTCAAAATCGGTCATAACGCCGACACGGGTATCTTCAACAGTGTAGTTGACCTTATGAATCGGCGTGAAGATGGAATCGACGGGTATAACGCCAATCGGGTGATCCGGTTTCTTGTTTTTCTCAGCCAACACATAACCCACCGATTTTTCCGCTGTCATTTCCATGAACAGACGGGCGTCGGCGTCAAGCGTGGCAATTTTGAGCTCAGGATTGAGCACCTCAATATCAGATCCTGTGATTATATCGCCGGCGGTAACGACGCCTCGGCCTTGGGCTTCAATACGCAAAGTCCGAGGTTCATCAGTATATCCTTTTAAAGCCAGGGATTTGATATTCAGGATAATCTCTGAAACATCCTCGCGCACACCTTGTATCGTTGAAAACTCATGCAGAACGCCCTCTATTTTAACCGAAGTTACCGCCGTTCCCGGCAGTGATGACAGCAATATCCGGCGCAACGAATTGCCCAGAGTAATCCCATATCCCCGCTCTAAAGGTTCTACAATGAATCTGGCAAAACTGTTATCCCTGGAACGATCCACACATTCAATTTTTGGTTTTTCGATTTCCAGCATCGACTCGCACCTACTTTCCTTCTTGAAATGTTAACGCGAGTATCTTTCAACAATAAGCTGTTCCTCTATCGGGACTTGGATGTCCTCCCGATCGGGCAGTCTGATAATCGTTCCGGATACGACGTCAGCATCAACGCTCATCCAAGCCGGCACAACCAGGCTGCCTAAGTTTTCGGCCATTTCTTTGAGGCGGTTGATACTTCTGCTTTTTTCTTTGATCGCGATAACATCGCCGGCGTTAACGAGGTAGGACGCAATATCCACGCGGCGGCCGTTGACCGTATAATGACCGTGAGTAATGAGCTGGCGGGCTTCGGGACGAGAACCGGCCAGACCAAGTCGATAAACAACATTATCCAAACGCCGCTCCAAGATGCGCAGAAGATTTTCCCCCGTCATCCCTTTTTGCCTGTTGGCGACTGCAAAATAGCGACGGAATTGTTTCTCCAAAACGCCGTACATGCGGCGGGCTTTTTGCTTCTCGCGCAGCTGAATCGCGTATTCGCTGGGTTTCCTGCTGCGTCCTTGCCCATGTTGACCCGGCGCGTACGCCCTGCGTTCAAAGGAACATTTGGTTGTGTGACATCGTTCAGATTTGAAAAACAGTTTGATGCCTTCTCTTCGGCAGATCCGGCAAACAGAATCAGTGTATCTCGCCATTGTTACCTCCTTAGTTTAGTTTATATCGTTGTCAATTTGCCAACTGTCAATTGTTTAGACTCTTCTGCGTTTAGGTGGGCGGCACCCGTTATGAGGCACCGGTGTTACATCTCTGATCAGGCTGACTTCCAAGCCGGCAGCCTGAAGCGCGCGAATAGCGGCTTCTCTTCCGGAACCGGGCCCCTTGACAAAACACTCAACATTGCGCATACCGTGTTCCATAGCCGCTTTCGCCGCGGTTTCCGCAGCCATTTGCGCCGCGTAAGGCGTGCTTTTGCGCGACCCCTTAAACCCCAACGCGCCTGCGCTTGACCAAGAAATCGCGTTACCGCCTGTATCCGAAATCGTTACAATGGTGTTGTTGAATGTTGATTTGATATGGGCGACGCCGCTTTCAATATTCTTTCGATCCCTACGTTTGGTTCTGACAACTTTCCGAGGCAAATTCTATCCCTCCCTTATTCGATAGTTCGTGATTCGTGATTCGATGTTCGAGATCTGAGGCGCAGCCATGGTTATTTCTTCTTCTTGCCGCCGATGGCGCGGGCCGGACCCTTCCGGGTTCGGGCGTTGGTTTTGGTGCGCTGTCCCCGTACCGGTAACCCTTTGCGGTGGCGGACACCGCGGTAACAGCCAATCTCAATAAGGCGTTTAATGTTGAGGGAAACCTCGCGGCGCAAGTCGCCTTCAACCTTATACTCTTTGTCAATGACCTCCCTGAGCCGGGAAACTTCGCTCTCAGACAGATCCTTGGTCCGTGTATCGGGATTGATCTTCGTCTTTGCCAGAATCTCTCTTGAATGCGCGATGCCAATACCATAAATGTACGTCAGCGCGACTTCACATCTTTTGTCCCGGGGCAAATCCACCCCTGCGATACGTGCCATATGATTCTTACACCCCCATATTTGTTCGTTCAATTGTGTTGTTTCTTTGATGTTTGCTGTTCAAATTCACTGTTCGCCGATTCTCGTATGGTTTCCAATCACGAACCGGCGAACCTCGAACCCTCGGATTCAGCCTTGCCTCTGTTTATGCTTAGGATTTTCGCAAATGACCATAACACGGCCTTTTCGCTTGATGATTTTGCATTTATCGCAAATCTGTTTGACAGACGAACGTACTTTCATTGAAAATCCTCCTTTTCCAAATAGTCTTAACCATGAAACAATTGACGCCTGGATCTTAACCTGGGTCTTGGTCACTTGAATCTGTAGACGATGCGGCCGCGGGTTAAATCATAAGGGGAAAGCTCGACGGTTACTCTGTCTCCAGGCAGAATTCTGATGAAATGCATGCGGATCTTGCCTGACACATGGGCAAGTATTTTGTGGCCGTTGTTGAGTTCGACACGAAACATGGCATTGGGCAGAGGTTCAAGAACCTTGCCTTCAACTTCAATAACATCTTCTTTTGACATCACTTTTACCTCCCTTCGGCAGAATTTTTCCGGCAACAGACGGCCCTCATTCCAGTAAAGTAAGAATATCATAACCATTTTCCGTCACAGCGACTGTGTGTTCAAAATGAGCCGACGGCATACGGTCTTTGGTTATCACCGTCCATTTGTCCCTTTCGATGTTCACCTGGTAGACGCCTAGGTTAACCATGGGCTCTATGGCCAGGACCATTCCTTTTTCCAGTCTGGGACCTCTGCCGGGTCTGCCGAAGTTGCGAACCTCGGGCGATTCATGAAGCTGCCGTCCAATGCCATGACCCGTATAGTCCCGCACCACTGACATTCCTTTTTCTTCAACGTAGATTTGTATCGCGGCCGATATATCAGAAAGACGGTTTCCTATCGCGACCTTCGATATTCCCATCATCAGCGATTGTTCCGTCACAGTCAGCAGATTCTGCTTGTCTTCGCTGATCTGCCCAACCGCAAAAGTCTTCGCAGCGTCTCCGTAGAATCCATTTAACAGCACCCCGCAGTCGATGCTGATGATGTCTCCTTCTGTCAGAACACGGGTCCCGGGGATCCCATGAACAACTTGTTCGTTAACCGAGGTACACAAAGTGGCCGGAAATCCGCGGTACCCTTTAAAGGCTGGTTGGGCGCCCCGGGCGGCAATTGTCTCGTCGGCAAGTCTGTCCAGTTCGCCGGTGGTTATTCCCGGTTTTATTTTTTCTTCGACCCGGGCCAGAACCTCAGCAACAATTTTTCCGGCCTCGCGCATCTGGGCAATCTCTGAGTCACTTTTCATCTCAACCATATTTTTCCTCTCACGTCAGATCCCTTTGGAGCGCCGCCAGTATATCGGCTAGAACTTGATCGATCTCCTGATCCCCCTGAATATTTCGCAGGATACCCTTCCTTGCGTAATATTCGATCAACGGGGCGGTTTCCCTCTGATAAACATCCAAGCGTTTTTCGCAGGTTTCTTCGTTATCATCTTTCCGTTGGTAAAGCTCTCCGCCGCATTTGCCGCACTGATCTTCCTGGGGCGGTGGATTGAAAACGATATGGTACGTCGCGCCACATTGCCGGCAAACTCTCCGCCCTGTCAAACGGGCCATCAGAAGGGGTCTGTCGACCTGAACATTGACAGCTGCGTTTAGAGATATCTCGAGCTCTTTCAGAATTTCCGCCAGCGCCTCCGCTTGCACCAGCGTCCGCGGAAATCCGTCCAGCAGAAACCCTTCGTGGCAATCACTTTGACCCAGACGTTCCCGGACAATGCCAATCGTCACGTCGTCCGGGACAAGGGTTCCCGCGTCTGAGAACGCCTTTGCCTGCAACCCCAGCGCGGTTTCGTTCTTAATGGCCGCCCGGAACATGTCACCGGTGGAAATGTGGACGATGCCAAAATGATCGGCCAGTCCCTGTGCTTGTGTTCCTTTGCCGGCTCCCGGCGGTCCTAATAATATCAAACGCATGAGATCATCTCCTTCTCTATCGGCAATTTACCAAGTCTTCAACATATCTCACTTGATAAATCCGGAATAGTTGCGTTGCAGAAGCTGCGATTCCAGCTGCTTCATGGTATCCAGAGCCACACTGACCACGATCAACAAGGATGTGCCGCCGATCTGCGCGTTTTTGATGCCGGTGATCACTTGTATGAGCATCGGCAGCAAGGCGATGGCCGCGAGAAAAACCCCGCCGGCCAAAGTCACACGGGTCAGGATCTTGCTCAGGTAATCCGAAGTGGGCCGCCCCGGCCGGATGCCGGGTATGAACCCGCCGTTTTTCTTCAGGTTGTCGGCGACATCGACCGGGTTGAAGGTGATACCTGTATAGAAGTAGGTGAAGAACACAATGAGGAGGGCAAAGAAAATGAGAAAAGGGATGGCTTCAAACTTCGCGTCCATAGTCAGCCAAGTGCCGATGAAATTATTAACCGCCGAACCCTGTGGAAACCATGTGCCGATGATCATAGGAAAGTTCATAATCGAAAACCCGAAAATCAGCGGAATGACGCCGGCTTGGTTGACTTTCAAAGGAATGTGTGTGCTCTGTCCGCCGTAAACTTTGCGACCGACAACACGTTTGGCGTATTGCACCGGGATTTTGCGCTGTCCTTCTTGCACAAAGACCACACCGGCGATCAGAATGGTGCCAATGACAAGAATCGACAAGGCCTGGTACCACGCAATTGCGCCGCTCAAAACATCCGGAACAATTGTTTTTACCGCGTCGGGGATACCGGCGACAATGCCGGCGAAGATGATCAGGGAGATGCCGTTGCCAATGCCTTTTTCGGTAATCTGTTCACCCAGCCACATGAGGAATGCCGTTCCGGCGGTCAGCACCAAGGCGATCAGGAAAAAGGTCGGAATCATCAGCGCCCCTTCAGGAACGACGAGATAAGGTCTCATCAAGCCGACTGTCATGCCCATGCCCTGGACAAAACCCAAAATAATGGTTCCATAGCGCGTGTACTGCGTGATTTTGCGCCGTCCGTCCTCGCCTTCTTTGGCCAACCGTCCCAGCGAGGGAATCACAACCGTTAGCAAGTTCATAATGATGGACGATGTTACGTAAGGGATAATGCTGAGCGCGAAGACCGAAAAGTTCTTCAGGGCGCCGCCGGAGAAGGTGTTCAGGAACGACATCATGGTGGCGGCGCCTTCGCCCTCAAACATTTGCTGCAAGGCTTCGCGGTTGATGAACGGTACGGGGATATGGGCGCCAATACGGAAAATGAGCAGCATGAGCAAAGTGAAGATGATTTTGTTGCGGATGCTTTTTGTTGACCACGCGTTCCGTAATGTATCCAGAATCGCCACTTTACTCCACCTCGATTTTTCCGCCGGCAGCCGTCACTTTTTCGGCAGCAGACGCGCTGATTTTACCTGCGCGAATCGTCAGTTTTTTTGTGAGATCTCCTTGACCCAGAATTTTAACCAATTTGTCATTTTTCTTGATTATTCCTTTGGCCGCAAGAGTTTCCAGGGTTACCTCGGCCCCGTCGTCAAACTTGGTTTCCAAGACGCTAAGATTAATGGCCGTGTATTCTTTACGAAAAATATTGTTAAACCCGTGTTTGGGTAGACGGCGGGTTATCGGCATCTGGCCGCCTTCAAAACCAGGCCGGACGCCACCGCCTGAACGGGCTTTCTGTCCTTTGTGCCCGCGGCAGGCTGTGTTGCCCATACCGGAGCCGTTGCCACGTCCGACCCGTTTTCTTTTACTTGTTGACCCGGCAGCAGGTTTTAATTCATGGAGCTTCAATATACGCGACCTCCTTTCGTTTGGTTCGTTTGGTTCGTTCGGCTCCCTTGGTTCCTTTGGTTGTCGCGGTTCGACTCAAGAACCGCCCTCGAACCAAGCGCCATTATGATTTGCCGGTAAAGATCTCTTTGACTGTTTTGTCTCTCAGTTTTGCGACATCTTCCGCACGCTTCAAGCTTTTTAAGCCTTGCATAGTAGCGTTAACAACGTTATGGGCATTGGATGAGCCAAGAGATTTTGTCAATATGTCTTTGATCCCGGCGGCTTCCACGACAGCGCGGACAGGCCCGCCGGCGATGACGCCGGTTCCTTTAGAAGCCGGTTTCAGCATGACTCGGCCCGCGCCGTATATGCCGGTGATCGGATGCAGAATTGTGGTATCGTGCAAAGAAATCGATATCAGGTTTTTCTTAGCATCTTCGACGCCTTTGCGGATCGCTTCCGGTACTTCGCCTGCTTTGCCCAAGCCAACGCCGACGATACCGTTGCCGTCTCCAACCACCACCAGGGCGCTGAAACTGAAGCGCCGGCCACCTTTGACGACTTTAGCGACACGCGCGATATGCACAACTTTTTCGGTTAGTTCGAGTTTGCTCGCGTTAATGGTCAATGGGGTCCCTCCTTTTTCAAAAATCTAGTCCGCCTTCACGAGCGGCTTCAGCCAAAGCGGCCACACGGCCATGGTAGATATTGCCGCCGCGATCGAAAACGACTTTTTCAATCCCTTTTGCTTTGGCTTTTTGGGCGATGAGTTCGCCGACTTTCTTGGCCCCCGCTATATTGCCTCCCGTATATGCCGTATCGGCAGCGCCGGTTTTGCCGGTTTTTCCGGCTTTATCGGGTTTGTCCGTTTGATCCGTTTTGTCTGTTTTACCGGCGGTCTCGGCTTTGCCGATCTTGCCGGCGGCGCGGAATTCCTGATCCAGCGAAGACGCCGCGGCTAGAGTCACACCTGTTTCGTCGTTGATAATCTGAGCGTAGATATGGTTCAAACTCCTGAACACACTTAACCGCGGTCTCTGCGCCGTACCGGAAACTTTTTTTCTGACGCTTTTGCGTTTGGCCCGGCGAATTTCCCGCCGGTCGATTTTCTTAATCACGGGTCTGTGCTCCTTTCTTTCGGCAAGAGTTTGTGCCCTTACCTTATGGGATATGAAAAATAACCTTGCTATTTCTTGGCGGCGCCTGTCTTGCCAACTTTACGGCGAACAACTTCTGTGGAGTATTTGATGCCTTTACCTTTGTAAGGTTCGGGGAGACGCTGTTTGCGAACGATGGCCGCGAAGGTGCCGACTTTTTCTTTATCGATGCCTTTGATAATGATTTTGTTTTGCGCGGGCACCTCTATTTCGATTCCTTCCCAAGGTTTGAGTCGAACAGGATGGGATTTGCCGATGGCTAAAGCCAGTTGCCCGTCGTCCATGGAGGCACGGTATCCGACCCCTAGGATGTCAAGGGATACGCTGAATCCGTTGGTAACCCCTTCAATCATATTGTTCAACAGAGTGCGCGTCAAACCATGCATCGATCTGTGGCGCGGATGATCGCTTGGTCTGGTGCACTGGATCTGGTTGTCTTCAATATCGATCTGAATGTCCGGACAAAGGGTTCTGGTTAAGACGCCTTTGGGTCCTTTAACTGTTATGGCGTTGCCCTGACGCTCCAGACTTACTCCAGCCGGAATGCCGATAGGTTTTCTCCCAATACGAGACATGTTTGATCCTCCTTTTCTGTTTGATAGGCTTTCTGCTACCAAATGTAACAGATGACTTCTCCGCCCAGGCCTTCCCGGCGCGCCTGACGGTCAGGCATGATGCCTTTTGATGTGGAAATGACAGCCACTCCGAGCCCTCCCAATACTTTGGGCAGCTGGTCTTTTTTGGCATATATGCGCAGGCCGGGCCGGCTGATCCTTTTCAGGCCGGAGATGACTCTTTCGCGGTTGGGGCCGTATTTGAGATAGATCTTTAAGACGCCTTGTTTGTTGTCTTCGATGACTTCAAAGTCTTTGATGAATCCTTCTTGTTTCAAAAGGTCCGCCAAGGCTTTTTTGACTGACGAGGCGGGGACTTCGACTTTATCATGATAAACTGTTCCGGCATTGCGGATACGAGTTAAAAAATCGGCGATCGGATCTGACATCGACATTGTGTTTCCCCCTTTCTCCAAACAGTTTTACCAGCTGGATTTTGTAATGCCGGGCAGTTCACCTTTGTAGGCTAATTCACGGAAACAAATTCTGCATACCTGGAATTTCCTCATATACCCATGCGGGCGGCCGCAGATGTTGCAGCGGTTGTGCCAGCGCACGGCGTATTTGGGTTTGCGGGTCTGGCGGATCATCATTCCTTTTTTGGCCATTGCGACGCCTCCTTTCGCTTAAGTGAGGAACCGATCTTGAAGCGGTTCACATAGCTTATTCCTTGAACGGCATTCCGAAACCACGCAGGAGTTCTTTGGCTTCTTCATCGGTTTTCGCCGTGGTGACAAAAACGATGTCCATGCCGCGCAGCTTGTCGATTTTGTCGTAGTTAATCTCAGGAAAGATGAGTTGTTCTTTGATGCCCAGGGAGTAGTTGCCGCGACCGTCGAAGGAGTTGGTCGATACACCCTGAAAATCGCGGATGCGCGGAACAGCGACGTTGAGCAAGCGATCGACGAATTCGTACATCCGCACGCCTCGCAGTGTGACTTTGGCGCCGATGGGCATGCCTGCCCGTAGTTTAAATCCGGCTATGGATTTCTTCGCCCGGGTGACAACGGGTTTTTGACCGGTGATGGTCATAATGTCGTTGACTGCAAAGTCTATGGCTTTCGGGTTGGCAATGGCTTCGCCCAGCCCGATGTTGACCACGACTTTCTCCAGACGCGGCGCTTGCATGACGTTTGTATAGTCAAACTTTTTTTGTAAAGTTTTGATCAGTTCGCTCTCATAGTATTCTTTTAAACGCGCCACCTGTCAGCCTCCTTTCTTTGTTTGTCATTTGCCTTCCGGCAGATTGTTGCCGCATTTCTTGCAAACGCGAACCTTTTCATCACCAATTATTTTAATGCTGCGTCTTGTCACTGATTTGCAGTCGGTACAGTAAAGCATGACGTTGGATACATGTATGGGCGCTTCCCTCTCGATGATGCCTCCTTGGGGCAGGGCTTTGGAGGGTTTGGTATGCCGTTTGATCATGTTGACTTTTTCGACGACGACACGGTTTTTCTTCGGTATGGCACTCAAGACCTTGCCTGTTTTGCCTATGTTTTGACCAGTAATGACCATAACGGTGTCGCCTTTTCTAACGTGGAGCTTCTGTTTTGGCACCGGTTTTTTAGTTGCCGCCATTGATATCACCTCCGTCCAATTCGTTTATCCGCGTATTCTCGCTTCGCTTGTGCGAAGTTGTGTTGCCAATTGGGCACCTCGTTCGTTGTCCTTTTCGTTCATTCGCTGATTACAGGACTTCCGGCGCCAAGGAAACGATACGCATGTAATCTTTTTCTCTGAGTTCGCGGGCGACCGGACCAAAGATGCGGGTTCCGCGCGGGCTTTTGTCGTCTTTGATTATGACTGCGGCGTTTTCGCTGAAACGAATATAGGAACCGTCGCTGCGGCGAATTTCTTTGGTCGTTCTGACGATGACCGCTTGGACGACTTCACCTTTCTTAACCATGCCTCCCGGAGCGGCTTCTTTTACGGACGCGACGATGACGTCCCCGATCGAAGCATACCGCCGCACCGAACCACCCAGGACACGGATGCATTTGAGTTTTTTGGCGCCGGTGTTGTCGCCCACGCGCAGGGCTGTTTCGACCTGGATCATAGGGCCCCCTTTCTCGCTGGTTCGAAGTTCGAATTAGCGATTCTCGTATTTCGTATTAACGGCAATTCCCTTGTCAGTGAATCACGTATTGCTTAAGGCTACGGCCTTCTCGACCACACGGATGAGCCGCCAGCGTTTTTCTTTGCTCAGGGGCCTGGTTTCCATAATTTCTACAGTGTCGCCAACCTTGGCGGTGTTGTCTTCGTCATGGGCTTTGAATTTTTTGGTGACGTTGACGGTCTTTTTATAGAGGGGATGCCTGACGGAGCTTTCGACGGCGACGACAATGGTTTTGTTCATCTTATCGCTGATAACCCGTCCGGTTCTGGTTTTGCGTTGGTTACGTTCTTCTTTTCCTGCGTTCATATAAGTTCTTTTTCCTCCTTCCCAAAGGTTCTCGTTCAGATACATCGCAGTGTTAAGCTCTCTTGAGTTCGCGTTCGCGCAGGATGGTTTTGCCCCGGGCAATATCTTTACGCACTTCGCGGATCCGCATCGGATTATCCAATTGGTTGGTGGCCAATTGAAAACGCAGATTAAAGAGTTCGGTTTTGAGCTGATCGATCTGTCTGATGACTTCCTCGTCAGTCATGTCGCGCAGGTTTTTAGTCTTCGCCATCAGCGTCACCTCCGGGTTCTTCGAGTTCTGCCGTCATGCGATCATCGCTGTCGTACGGGTCTCCTTTAGGCAGTCCTGCCAGAGCTTCATCGTAGTTCTCATTGGCAATGATTTTGCATTTGATAGGCAGTTTGTGCATGGCCAGTCTAAGAGCCTCTCTGGCAATGTCTTCAGGTACACCGGCCAATTCAAACATGACGCGGCCAGGTTTGACCACCGCCACCCAATATTCTGGTGTTCCTTTACCGCTTCCCATACGGGTTTCGGCAGGTTTCGCCGTGATCGGGCGGTCGGGAAAAATCTTGATCCAGACTTTACCGCCACGTTTGATGTAGCGCGTCATGGCGATACGCGCCGCTTCTATCTGTCTGTTGGTAATCCAGGCGGCTTCCACCGCTTGCAGGCCGTATTCACCATAGCTGATGGTGTTGCCTCGGTTGGCGCGGCCTTTGAGGCTGGGCCGATGCTGTTTACGACGTTTAACTCTGGTTGGCACGAGCATGGGCTGCGCCTCCTTCCTGGGTTGCTTTGGCGGCGGGCAGGATCTCTCCCTTATAGATCCACACTTTGATACCGATTTTGCCATAAGTCGTGTTGGCTTCGGCAAAACCGTAGTCGATGTCCGCCCGCAGGGTATGCAGGGGCACTTTGCCTTCGTTGTACCATTCTGTGCGGGCGATTTCCGCGCCGCCTAACCGCCCACTGCATTGAATCTTGATACCCTGAGCACCTTGGCGCATGGTGCGCCCAACTGTCTGTTTCATGGCACGGCGGAAAGCGACTCTCTTCTCTAGTTGCTGAGCGACGCCGGTTGCAACCAGAAAGGCGTCAAGCTCCATTTTTTTGATTTCGGCAATGTTAACGGACACTTGTTTGCCGCTTATTCTTTCCAACTCTTTGCGGAGTATTTCCACATCGGCGCCTTGGCGCCCGATGATCATCCCCGGCCGGGCCGCACTGATGGTTACACGAACCTTGTTGTCCCCGGTACGTTCAATGACCACGCGGGGTATACCCACATTGGCCAGCTTCTTTTTGATATAGTTGCGGATCTTGATGTCTTCATGGAGCAATTCTCCGTAGTTTTTATCCGCGTACCATTGGCCGTCCCATGACCGAATAATTCCGACCCGGAGGCCGTTGGGGTTTACTTTTTGACCCACCCTTTAATCCTCCTCCTTGTCGCCCACCAGAACCGTGATGTGGCTGGTGCGTTTATTGATGCGATCCGCCCGGCCCTGAGCTCGCGGCTTGATCCGTTTGAGCGTCGGACCCTGGTCAATAAAAATGTTGGTTACATAGAGGTCGTCCGCCACAGCGTCGTTGTTGTTCTCGGCATTGGCGACGGCTGATTTCAATGTTTTGACGACAGGTTCTTTGCTCATTTGCGGCAAAGCGCGCAGGATAGCCAACGCTTCGTCGACTTGCTTGCCGCGGATGAGATCGGCGACTAGCCGCGCTTTGCGCGGGGAGACCCGCACGTATTTGGCAACTGCTCTTGTTTCCATGTGTTTTCTCCCCCCTAGCGCAATCCGCTCGATTTTTCGCTGCCCGCGTGACCTTTAAAGGTACGCGTCGGCGAAAATTCGCCTAATTTATGTCCAACCATATCTTCTGTGATAAAAACGGGCACATGTTTGCGACCGTCATGCACGGCGATGGTGTGGCCGATCATTTGCGGAAAGATGGTCGATCTTCGAGACCAGGTTTTTAGCACACGTTTCTCGCCGGTTTTGTTCATGTCTTCGACCCGCTTCAGCAGTATGGGTTCAGCATAGGGTCCTTTTTTCAGGGATCTGCCCATATTGGTCTCCTTTCCGGTTATTTAGTCTTTCTTCTCTTCACGATGTAGATATCGTTTTTGTTCTTCTTCTTGCGGGTTTTGGAGCCCAGTGCCGGTTTTCCCCAAGGAGTACACGGGTTGCGGCCGATTGGACACCGCCCTTCGCCGCCGCCATGGGGATGATCACAGGGGTTCATGACAGAACCACGCACGGTGGGACGTTTGCCCAGCCAGCGGTTGCGCCCGGCTTTGCCGACGGTAACGTTTTCATAATCAAGGTTGCCGACCTGGCCGATGGTGGCGCGGCACTCCATATGGATGAGACGCATTTCCCCCGACGGCAGGCGAACGGTGGCATATTTCCCTTCTTTGGCCATAAGCTGCGCCGATCCTCCGGCTGAACGAACAAGCTGTCCACCTCTGCCTTTTCTCAGCTCAATGTTATGAATCAGTGTGCCAAGGGGAATGTTCTTCAACGGCAGCGCGTTGCCGACTTTAATGTCGGCGGCGGGCCCACTCATAACCCTTTGTCCCGTCTTGAGGCCGTAGGGAGCAAGAATATATTTCTTGATACCGTCGGTATAATGCAAGAGGGCAATATTGGCGGAACGGTTAGGATCATATTCGATGCTGGCGACCTTGGCGGCGACACCATCTTTATCACGTTTAAAATCAATAACCCGGTATTGTCTTTTATGGCCGCCTCCATGGTGGCGCACAGTAATCCGGCCAGTGTTGTTGCGGCCGCTCTTGTGTTTCACAGGTTGAAGCAATGTTTTTTCCGGCGTGTCACTCGTAATCTCTTCGAAGGTCAGAACCGACATTTGGCGCCGTCCCGGTGAGGTCGGCTTAAACTTTCTGATAGGCAAGTCTTTCCCCCCTTAGGTCAATTGACAATTGAAAATTGACAGTCTAAAAATTAAGATGAATAGTGTTGTGAGTCGCCTCTACAGACCTGCAAAGCCTTCGATGCGGTCGCCTTCTTTCAGGGAGACGATGGCTTTTTTGCGATCCGACGTCATACCAACAGAACGATTGACACGTTTCTTTTTGCCTTTGACGTTCATAGTACAAACTTCGATGACGCTGACTTTGAACATTTTTTCTACGGCATTCCTGATTTCAATCTTGTTAGCAACAGGCGCCACCCAGAATGTATACTTGTTTTCTTCCAACAAACCGACGGATTTTTCCGAGATGACCGGCTTGATCAGAACATCGCGGGGATCTCTCATCAGCTAAGCACCTCCTCTAATCTGCCGACGGCTGTTTTGCTGAAGATGAGGGTATCCGAGTCAAGGATATCAAGGGTGTTCAGCGCGTCTGCCCGGGCGGTTTTAACCCCCTGAATGTTGCGGGCGGAAAGCAGAACGTTGGGGTTAGCCCCTTCAAGAATGATCAACGTTTTGGCGGCGGCATTCAGGTTTTGAAGGAACTCGGCCATATCCTTTGTCTTAATTTGCGGCAGCGTGATGTCGTCAATGACAACGATTTTACGCGCCTCCACCTTGCTGGATAAGGCTGAACAAAGGGCTAAGCGTTTGACTTTGCACGGCAGCTTCTGGGTGTAATCCCGCGGATGCGGCCCAAAAACGATGCCGCCGCCGCGCCAAATCGGTGAGCGGATTGTTCCGGCACGGGCGCGACCCGTACCTTTTTGGCGCCAGGGTTTGCGGCCGCCGCCGCGTACCTGACTGCGCGTTTTCGTGGAGGAGGTTCCCTGACGCAGGTTGGCTCTCTGGGCTTTGACAGCCAGATGCATAACATGGGTGTTAGGCACGATGCCGAATATTTTTTCGCTCAGGTTAATATCACCCACGGGCGTTCCTTGCATATTTAAAACTTCTAACTTGGGCATGGGGCTTGATTCTCTCCTTTCTGTTACTCGTCTATTACTGTTCTTATCGTTGAGCAAAACGCATCCGTAGAAGGCGAGGTTTCCCTTGTCAATTGCCTTTTACGGCGCTTTTGAGAATAAGCATGCTCTTTTTGGCTCCCGGAACACAGCCTTTGACCAATATGAGATTTTTGTCGTCGTCAACTTTGACAACCTCCAGATTTTGGACGGTCACCCGCTGCGCTCCCATGCGCCCAGGCAGGTTGCGTCCTTTGAAAACCCGTCCCGGACCTTTGGCGCCCATTGATCCTGTACGATGATGATATTTGGAGCCGTGGCTCATGGGTCCTCTGCGACCGCCGTGCCGCTTATGCATGCCGGAAAACCCTTTGCCGCGGGATGTGCCAACCACGTCGATTATATCTCCGGCCGCGAAGATTCCCGCGTTAATCGCTTGACCGATTTCATAGGAATCTACATCGTCCGTGCGAAACTCTTTAACGTGACGAACCGGGTCGACGTTCGCTTTTTGGAATCTGCCCATGTCCGGTTTGTTGACGAGACTTTCCCGTTTGCCGGCAAAACCGACTTGAATGGCATTATAACCGTCTTGGGTAATGGTTTTTTTCTGTAAGACATAGCACGGGCCGGCTTCAACCACCGTGACGGGGATGAGGGTGCCTTCTTGTGTGAAAATCTGTGTCATGCCGATTTTTGTACCGAGAATACTTTTGGACACGACGCCACCTCCTTGCTTTCTGCAGTACCCGTATTCTCGCGCAGCGCGCCGGGTACAAGAAATATTACGACTGAGAACCAAATTACGGATCAATTCCTTAGTTCGGTTAACTGAATGATATGGGAACCTCTATATAGTAAGTTTCAAGGAACTGCTGATACCCGGAATCCCTGTCTCTGTGGGGTTTTTATGTTACACTCATCCGGGTGTTTCTTAATGCAAACAGAAGTATTATACCATCATATGATGATCAATGCAACTCTTTTTTATATTCAGCTCAGAGCTTCAGTTCCACATTCACGCCAGCGGGAAGATCCATCTTCATTAGGGCTTCTACTGTCTTGGAAGTGGGATTGAGAATGTCGATGAGTCTTTTATGAGTTCTCATTTCAAATTGTTCCCGCGAATCTTTGTTGATGTGGGGGGAACGCAGAATGGTGTAAATGCTTTTTTCTGTTGGCAGTGGTATGGGCCCGTTGATGCCGGCGCCTGTTCTTTTGGCAGTATCAACGATGCGTTCCGCCGAATGATCCAGAGCTTTATGGTCGAATGCTTTGAGGCGGATTCTGATTTTCTGGCTGTTCATTATATACCTCCTAATTTATTGGGCACCTTGCGGCGCAGATCTCATACTTGACGAAAAGGGAGAGTTGCCCATGGGGTTCGGACAACTCTCTCAAACAGAACATGTCTGGTTCGGCATCGCGCCCTTCCCAGAAACAAGTTCTGTTCAGGGCCCTATTCGATGATTTCCGTTACCATGCCCCGGGCGATGGTCTTGCCGCCTTCGCGGATCGCGAAGCGCAAACCTTCTTCCAGCGCGATGGGTGTGACAAATTCGCAAGATATGGTGACGTTTTCATCACCCGGCATGGCCATCGGCACGTCCTCCGGCAAGGTGATGATTCCGGTCACATCTGTGGTTCTAAAGTAGAATTGTGGACGGTAGTTGGAGACAAAGGGCGTCGCCCGGCCTCCTTCATCCTTGGTCAGGATGTAGATACGTCCTTTGAATTTGGTGTGAGGCGTAATGCTCTTGGGTTTGGACAGAACCATGCCGCGGCGGATATCTTTTCTGTCTATGCCGCGCAGCAGTATACCGACGTTGTCGCCGGCTTCGCCCTGAGGCATTGATTTGTGGAACATTTCAATGCCGGTGCAAACTGTTTTACGGACTTCATCGGAAAAGCCAACGATTTCAACTTCTTCTTGAATCTTGATGACGCCGCGCTCAATACGACCGGTCGTCACAGTCCCGCGGCCCGGAATCGTCATAACGTCTTCGATGGGCATCAGGAAGGGCTGGTCAACATCACGCTTGGGTTGAGGAATATAGGAATCCACAGCGTCCATGAGCTGCCATATTTTTCCGCACCATTCGCAGTCACGATTGCCGCAGCCGCATTCCAAGGCTTTTAGGCCCGAACCGGGAATGACGGGAATGTCGTCGCCGGGGAATTCATACTTGCTGAGCAGCTCGCGTACTTCCATTTCGACCAGATCCAGCAATTCGGGATCGTCCACCATGTCGACTTTGTTCATCCACACAACCATACTGGGCACAGCCACCTGTTTCGCCAGAATGATATGTTCGCGGGTCTGCAACATGGGTCCGTCTGCCGCCGAAACAACGAGGATAGCGCCATCCATTTGAGCCGCGCCGGTGATCATGTTTTTAATGTAGTCGGCGTGTCCCGGGCAGTCAACGTGAGCGTAATGCCGTGCTTCGGTTTCATATTCCACATGAGCTGTAGAGATGGTGATGCCGCGGGCTTTTTCTTCCGGGGCTTTGTCGATTTGATCAAAAGCTGTAGCTACGGCGCCGCCGTGCTTAGACAGAACCAGCGTGATCGCCGCTGTTGTTGTGGTCTTGCCATGGTCTACGTGACCAATGGTTCCGACGTTGACATGTGGTTTCTTTCTTTCGTAAGTTTGTTTAGCCATTTTGATTCACTCCTTAATATTAAGTCTTGTTTCTGTAGGTCGGAATTGACTTCCCAATCTGATGTCAACTGCTCCTTGCCCCGGTTCTCAATTGTCAATTTTAGAGCCCTTGCCTTTTAGCGATAATGCCGACGGCAGTATTCTGAGGCACGGTCTCATAGTGGTCAAACTGCATGAGATAGGTGCCGCGTCCTTGGGTTTTTGATCTTAGGTCGGTCGCGTAGCCAAACATCTCCGCCAAGGGCACATAACCCCGGATGATCTGCGTTTTGCCGCGGGGTTCCATCCCTTCGATACGGCCTCTGCGGCTGTTTAAATCCCCGATCACTTCACCCATATATTCATCCGGAACGACCACTTCTACTTTCATAATTGGTTCCAAGAGAACAGGATCAGCCTTGCCGGCGCCGGCTTTGAAAGCCATCGACCCAGCTATTTTGAATGCCATTTCCGAAGAATCCACATCATGGTAAGAACCGTCGTAAACGGTGGCCTTGATGTCGATCATCGGATATCCGGCGATAACACCATTCTGCATCGCTTCGATAATACCATTCTGTATAGGTTGGATATACTCTTTCGGAATGATCCCCCCCACAATTTTGCTTTCAAAGACAAACCCGGCGCCGGGTTCCATCGGATCCAACTCAATCCAGCAGTGCCCGTATTGGCCGCGACCGCCGCTTTGGCGAATAAATTTGCCTTCGGCTTTGACAGTTTTGCGCAGGGTCTCTCGGTATGCGACCTGAGGCCGCCCGACGTTACATTCGACCTTGAATTCCCGTTGCAGCCGGTCAACGATAATCTCCAGGTGAAGTTCGCCCATCCCTTCAATAATCGTCTGGCCCGATTCTTCGTCGGTATGCATACGGAATGTCGGATCTTCCTCCGTTAGTTTTGCCAAAGAACTGCCTAATCTATCCTGATCGGCTTTGGTTCTTGGTTCAATGGCGATAGAAATGACTGGTTCGGGAAAATCCATGGCTTCCAGGACGATGTGGTGCTTCTCATCACAGAGGGAGTCCCCCGTACCAATCTCTTTGAAGCCGACGGCGGCAGCAATATCACCGGCGCGAACTTCCTGAACCTCTTCGCGGTGGTTGGCGTGCATGCGCAAAATACGTCCAACACGTTCGCGTCGACCCCGCGCCGAGTTATAGATATAGGAGCCGGCGGAAAGCACGCCTGAATAGACGCGGAAAAACGCCAGTTTGCCGACATAAGGATCGGAAACAATCTTGAAGGCCAAAGCCGCGAAGGGTTCGTCGTCACAGGAGGTACGTGTCTCTTCTTCTTCAGTATCGGGATTGACGCCCGTCACCGGGGGTATATCCAAAGGCGACGGCAAATAATCTACGACGGCATCCAGCAACGCCTGTACGCCTTTGTTTTTGAAAGAGGATCCGCACAGAACCGGAATAAACTCCAGCGCGACTGTCGCTTTGCGGACGGCGCCTTTGATTTCCTGTTCGGTGATTTCGTCTTCCCGGCCATCCAGATATTTTTCCATAATGCCTTCATCAATTTCGGACACAGCTTCCAGAAGTTTACCACGGTATTCCTGAGCGGTCTCCAACATATCAGCCGGAATGTCAGTCGTATCGCTGGAATTGCCCAAATCGTCAGTAAAGACGGTCGCTGTCATAGTAACCAGATCAACAAACCCTTTAAATCCTTCTTCAGCACCAATAGGCAGCTGGACAGGCACCGGGTTGGCGCTGAGTCGGTCAGAAATCATGGCGATTCCCCGAGAAAAATCAGCCCCAACACGATCCATCTTATTGATATAAGCTATGCGTGGCACCTGATAGCGGTCTGCTTGTCGCCAAACCGTTTCCGACTGCGGCTCAACGCCGCCCACGGAACAGAACACAGCCACGGCACCATCCAGGACACGCAAGGACCGTTCGACCTCAATAGTGAAATCAACATGCCCGGGTGTATCGATAATATTGATGCTGTGATCGCGCCACGCAGCCGTGGTCGCGGCGGAAGTGATGGTGATGCCGCGCTCTTGTTCCTGGATCATATAGTCCATGGTCGCGGCCCCATCGTGAACCTCACCAAGTTTGTGCACACGGCCCGTATAATAAAGAATGCGTTCCGTCGTCGTGGTTTTTCCCGCGTCGATATGCGCCATGATGCCAATATTACGAACCTTATCCAATGAGACCTGCCTAGCCACTTACAAATCAGCCTTTCATAAGAAATCTTTTACCGAATAGTCGAAACAACACGTCACCAGCGATAATGTGCGAAAGCTTTATTGGCCTCAGCCATTCTATGGGTATCTTCTTTCTTCTTGAAGGAACCGCCTGCCCCATTGGCCGCATCCATAAGTTCCCCCGCCAATCTTTCTTTCATGGTTTTTTCCCCTCTGTTGCGGGCGTATCCAACGATCCAGCGCAGGGCCAAGGTCTGTCTGCGTTCGGGACGGACATCAATAGGAACCTGATAATTAGCGCCGCCGACGCGGCGGGCTTTGACTTCCAGCGCGGGCATAACGTTTTTCAACGCATCCTCAAAAACGCCGACCGGATCTTTGCCCGTTTTCTGTTGAATGATATCGAAAGCACCGTAACATACGCTCTCCGCGACACCCTTTTTACCGTCTATCATAATCTGGTTGATGAATTTTGTTACAGTTATGTTTTTGTAAATCGGATCCGGCAGAACGACTCTGCGCGCAACATATCCTTTGCGTGGCAATTGTTTTCCTCCTTCCTATTTTTTCTTAGCTCTTTTGGCGCCGTATTTTGAACGGGCCTGATTGCGGTTAGCCACCCCTGTCGTATCAATAGCGCCGCGGATGATGTGGTAACGCACACCAGGCAAATCCTTCACCCTGCCGCCGCGAACCAAGACATAAGAGTGCTCCTGCAAGTTGTGGCCGATTCCCGGAATGTAGCTGGTAACTTCAATTCCGTTGCACAAACGCACACGGGCGACTTTGCGCAGCGCCGAATTGGGTTTTTTAGGCGTCGTTGTGTAAACCTTTGTGCAAACCCCTCTCTTTTGCGGCGATCCCTCGGAAGGGTAACTGCGACGCTTGAGGGAGTTATATCCCCACTGCAACGCGGGAGACGAAGATTTGTACGTCACTTTTTCCCGGCCTTTGCGGATCAGCTGATTGATTGTTGGCATTTTGGACACCCCCTTTTCGTTTGTTCCTAACTTTGTGATTCGATATTTGTTGTTCTATGATCTAAAATCCTCACACTCTCGAATCTCGAGTCATCGGTTTTATGAATCCGCAAATTCTTTTGAATTCTGAAATTCAACAGACTTTACTATTCTACCATATGTTTTCTTGCTGTCAAGAAAATTATTACCCCGACAGCAAGAATTTTACATATTACCCCCCAAAACCTATCGTCGCCCTCCTCCAAGCAGCATTTATCAACAAGTTGATATCGCTTTTCTGAGACTGTCATCCCATGGCCAATTGTCCATTGCCTCAAACCAGGACCTCTTCATAATCCTCAACATCTTCAACTTCAAAGGAGTCGTCTTCAGCTTCGCTGTACTCTCCGTCTTCGTCAGGCAACTCATCCAAAGAAAGGCGTTCTTCGTATTGGGGAGCGTAGTCTTCCCCGTCGTCCCAGTTTTGATGAACATCAATTTCCACACCATCCTCAAACATGCGCAGACTCCGATACCGCGACATGCCTGTACCAGCCGGTATGAGTTTGCCGATGATAACGTTCTCTTTAAGACCAATCAGCGGATCAATCTTGCCTTTAATAGCGGCCTCCGTCAAGACGCGAGTTGTCTCTTGGAAGGACGCGGCTGACAAGAAAGAATCCGTTGCCAAAGACGCTTTGGTGATACCAAGGAGAACCGGCCGTGTTGTGGCGGGAGTTCCGCCCTCAGCAACGGCCCGTTCGTTTTCTTCCTGACACTCAAAGATGTCAACCAAACCGCCCGGCAGGAGCGAGGTATCTCCGGCGTCCTCAACTTTAACTTTGCGCAGCATCTGGCGTACCATAACCTCGATATGCTTGTCGTTGATGTCAACACCCTGAAGGCGGTAAACTCTTTGCACCTCGCCGAGAAGATAGACCTGTACGCCGGTAAGCCCTCTAATTTTCAGCATGTCGTGGGGATTGACGCTTCCTTCCGTCAGCTCATCGCCTGGATTGACAAATTGGCCTTCCCGCACACGCAGGCGCGAACCAAAGGGCGCGGAGTAGACGTCATGTTCGCCTTCGGGCGTAGTAACTTCAATTTCGCGTTTCCCTTTGGTTTCACGAACAGCCACAGTTCCCGCGACTTCGGTTACAATCGCCTGACCTTTTGGTTTGCGCGCCTCAAAAAGCTCTTCCACTCTGGGCAGACCTTGGGTGATATCATCGCCGGCCACGCCGCCGGTGTGGAAGGTGCGCATGGTCAGCTGGGTTCCGGGTTCGCCAATAGATTGGGCGGCAATGATGCCCACCGCTTCGCCGATCTCAACATAACGTCCCGTGGCCAGATTGCGGCCGTAGCATCTTTTGCAGACGCCGTAGCGGGTCTGACAGGTCAACACAGAGCGAATTTCCACCTTATCGCAAGCTGCCGCGATCTTTTTGGCTGTTTCTTCTTCAATTTCCACACCCGCTTCGGCAACAATCTCCCCGGTTTCCGGGTGAACCACCGGATGCACAAGATAGCGGCCAACCAATCGTTCTTCCAGCCTCTCGATCATTTCGGCGCCTTCGCAAATATCTTCGACAAAAATGCCGTGATCAACACCGCAGTCTTCTTCCCGGACAATAACATCCTGGGAAACGTCGACAAGCCGGCGCGTCAGGTAACCGGAGTCGGCTGTCCGCAGGGCTGTATCAGCCAACCCTTTTCTGGCGCCGTGAGAGGAGATGAAGTATTCCAAAACAGTGAGTCCTTCCCGGAAATTGGCTTTGATCGGCAGCTCGATGGTTTGCCCGGATGGGTCGGCCATGAGACCACGCATACCGGCCAGCTGGCGCAGCTGCTGAATGTTGCCGCGAGCGCCGGAGTAGGCCATCATATAGACCGGATTCAGCGGATCCAAAGTTTCCATCAGAGCTTTACTAACATCGTCGTTGGCTTTGGTCCAGATCTCAATAACAAGTTTGCGGCGCTCGTCATCGGTGATAAGACCACGCCGATACTGGGTCTCTGTCTTGCCAACATCTGTGTCTGCAATCGCCAGAATGTCTTTCTTGGCTTCTGGTACCTCCAGATCACTGATGCTGACCGTAACCCCCGCCTGAGTGGAAAAACGGAACCCTAAGCCTTTGACGCCGTCCAACAGCCTGGCTGTTTTGTCATAACCACCCAGACGGTATGAGGTCGCGACAATCTGATCCAGAACCTTCTTATTCACCAGATCGTTGATGTAACCAACTTCCTCAGGAATAATCTCATTGAATATAATGCGGCCCACCGTCGTTTCCAGGCGCGAACCGTCTTCCTGCCGCACAAAAATCTTGGCGTGCAAATGAATCGCGCCGGAATCATAGGCCAATCTTGCTTCTTCGTTATCTTTAAAAATCTTGCCTGACCCCGCCACATCTTTTTGTTCCAATGTTAAATAGTAGCAGCCCAACACCATGTCTTTTGTGGGCGAGGCCACCGGTCGGCCATCCTTCGGGTTCAAGATGTTGTGGGCGGACAACATGAGCAGCCGCGCCTCCGCTTGGGCTTCGGCGCTGAGGGGGACATGAACAGCCATTTGGTCGCCGTCGAAATCGGCGTTGTAAGCTGTGCAGACCAACGGATGGATCTGCAGCGCCCGGCCTTCCACCAAAACCGGTTCGAAAGCCTGAATCCCCAGACGATGCAAGGTCGGCGCCCTGTTGAGCAGAACCGGGTGCTCCGTGATGACTTTTTCCAAAACATCCCAAACTTCGGGACGCATGCGTTCCACCATGCGTTTCGCGCTCTTGATGTTATGAACATGGCCGTCCTTGACCAAGTTTTTCATGACAAAGGGTTTGAAAAGTTCCAGAGCCATCTCTTTGGGCAACCCACACTGGTGCAAACGCAAGGTAGGACCGACGACGATAACTGAACGGCCCGAATAGTCGACACGTTTCCCGAGCAGGTTCTGGCGGAAACGGCCCTGTTTGCCTTTAAGCATATCGCTTAAGGATTTTAGGGGGCGGTTGCCTGGTCCCGTGACCGGCCGACCGCGGCGGCCGTTGTCGATGAGGGCGTCTACCGCTTCCTGCAGCATCCGTTTTTCATTGCGGACAATGATGTCGGGCGCGCCCAAGTCGAGAAGTTTTTTCAAACGGTTGTTGCGGTTGATAACCCGGCGATAGAGATCGTTCAGGTCCGATGTGGCGAAACGACCGCCGTCCAGCTGTACCATTGGCCGCAGTTCCGGCGAAATCACCGGAACAACGTCCAGAATCATCCAGTCCAGGCAGTTGCCCGATTTCTCAAAAGCTTCAACAACCTCAAGACGGCGGATAGCACGGATTTTGCGCTGCCCCGACACCTCTCGGAGCTCAGTGCGCAGATCTTCGTTGAGTTTCTTAAGATCGATCTCCTGCAACAAAGCTTTGATGGCTTCGGCGCCCATCTCCGCCCGGAAGAGGGAGCCGTATTTTTCCCGGGCTTCCCGGTGTTCTGTTTCTGTCAGCAGCTGTTTTTTCATCAACGGTGTCTCGCCAGGGTCAATGACAATATACGCCACAAAGTAAAGCACTTTTTCCAAAGACCGCGGCGACATATCCAAAAGAAGACCCATCCGGCTGGGGATCCCTTTGAAGTACCAAATGTGGGATACAGGAGCCGCCAGCTCAATGTGCCCCATTCTCTCACGGCGAACTTTAGACTTGGTCACCTCAACACCGCATCTGTCACAGACAATGCCCTTGTAACGAACCCGCTTGTACTTGCCGCAGTGGCATTCCCAGTCTCGGGTCGGCCCAAAAATCCGTTCGCAAAAGAGCCCGTCCCTTTCCGGTTTCAGCGTGCGGTAGTTGATGGTCTCAGGCTTTTTGACCTCGCCATACGACCAATCTCTGATCATCGTCGGCGACGCCAAACCAATACGCATGCTGTCGAAATCGTTAACGTCTAACAAGTCCATCTCTCCTTTCGCCGGGTTTAAAGGTCGCTGCCATCATCGTTATCATTATTGTTATTGTCATCGTTATCGTCGTCATCGTTATCATCAAGGACATCAAGGCGTTTTTTGCCTAGAGCTTGTTCCCGCAGGATATCGGGATCATCAGGATCGTCAAAATCCTCATCTACCAAAACCAGTCCCGGCGTCTCCTCAAGATCACTGTCTTCATCAAAATCCCCTTCAATGATCATGCCGGGCATCTCTCCTTCCATATCCATGCCTAATTCCTGAGCAATGTCGGTAACATCATCATCAAATTCCTGAATCTCAATCTCGTCGTTAACCTCAGACAGCACGGAAACATCCAGAGCCAGACTTTGTAACTCCTTGATCAGAACCTTGAAAGATTCCGGAACCCCCGGTTCAGGAATGTTTTCGCCCTTGACGATAGCCTCATAGGTTTTCACACGACCCACGACGTCATCCGATTTGACTGTGAGGATTTCCTGCAGCGTGTAAGAAGCGCCATAGGCTTCCAGTGCCCAAACTTCCATTTCGCCGAAACGCTGTCCGCCAAACTGGGCCTTTCCACCCAAAGGCTGCTGGGTGACAAGAGAGTACGGGCCTGTTGAACGTGCGTGGATTTTGTCGTCGACTAAATGGTGTAGTTTCATCATATACATATAACCAACCGTAATCCTGTTGTCAAAAGGTTCACCGGTGCGGCCGTCATAAAGGGTGCTCTTGCCGTCAACCGGCAGCTTCGCCTTTTGCAGCGTTTCAAAAATATCATTCTCTGTCGCGCCATCAAAAACAGGACTGGCCATATGCAGATCAAGACAGTTGGCCGCCCAGCCCAAATGGGTTTCCAAAACTTGGCCGATGTTCATACGAGACGGCACACCAAGGGGATTCAACACTATCTCAATGGGAGTCCCATCCGGCATAAAAGGCATATCCTCCTGGCGCATGATTCGCGAAATCACGCCCTTGTTGCCGTGCCGTCCGGCCATTTTGTCCCCTACGGAAACCTTTCTCTTCTGAGCGATGTACACCCGCACCAGCTGGTTGACTCCCGGGGAAAGCTCATCCCCATTATCCCGTTTAAACACCTTAACATCAACAATTTTGCCCGCTTCGCCGTGAGGTACACGCAACGACGTATCCCGGACTTCCCGGGCTTTTTCGCCAAAAATCGCGCGCAACAGGCGCTCTTCCGCCGTCAGCTCCGTTTCCCCCTTCGGCGTAACTTTGCCGACCAGAATATCCCCAGGCCTCACTTCCGCCCCAATCCGAACGATGCCGCGGTCGTCCAGGTCTTTCAAAACATCTTCCCCAACATTAGGAATATCCCGGGTGATTTCTTCCGGGCCAAGTTTCGTATCCCTGGCGTCCGCTTCGTATTCCTCAATATGAATTGACGTAAAATAATCATCTTTCACCAGCTTCTCACTGATGAGGATGGCATCCTCATAATTGTAACCTTCCCAAGGCATAAACGCGATGAGCACATTGCGGCCCAAAGCCAGCTCTCCACGATCGGTGGAAGGACCGTCAGCAATAACCTGTCCCGCACGCACACGGTCACCCTTGTCGACAATCGGCCGCTGGTTGATGCACGTTCCCTGGTTGCTACGGACAAACTTGTGCAGCTTCACCGGTTCACGCCGACCGTCGCTGCTCTTAACAATAATTTCTTGGGACGTTACTCGTTCAACCACGCCGTCGCAAGGCGCTAAAGCACAAACGCCCGAATCGACAGCCGCCTTGTACTCCATACCTGTTCCCACAATCGGCGCTTCCGTACGCAGCAGCGGCACCGCCTGACGTTGCATATTTGAACCCATCAAAGCGCGGTTGGCGTCGTCATGCTCCAAAAACGGAATGAGCGCCGTTGCGATGGAAACCATCTGTTTCGGCGATACGTCCATATAATGCAACGCGTCGGGAGAAGCCAGAACAAAGTCGTCAGCAAAACGCGCCTCCACCTTCTCCGACAAAAACGAGCCGTCTTCGCTGATATGGGCATTGGCCTGAGCGATAACATAGCGGTCTTCTTCATCGGCATCAAGATAATGGATCTCATCAGTCACCCGACCGTCTTCTACCTTGCGATAAGAGGCTTCAATAAACCCATACTCGTCAATGCGGCCATAGGTGCTGAGTGAACCGATCAGGCCGATGTTTGGGCCTTCCGGCGTCTCAATCGGGCACATGCGGCCATAGTGGGAATGGTGCACATCGCGAACCTCAAACCCTGCCCGCTCACGGCTCAACCCCCCTGGTCCCAGGGCGCTCAAACGGCGCTTATGGGTTAGTTCAGCCAACGGATTGGTCTGATCCATGAATTGAGAGAGCTGGCTGCTGCCAAAAAATTCTTTGATAACCGCCACCACCGGACGGATATTGATCAGTGCCTGAGGGGTAATCCCTTCAATGTCCTGAATAGTCATGCGTTCCCTGACCACGCGCTCCATGCGGGACAAACCAATACGGAACTGATTCTGCAGCAGTTCTCCCACAGATCGCAGCCGCCGGTTGCCCAAATGGTCAATATCGTCACTGGCGCCGCCGTTTTCAATAAAGTCGAGCATTTTAGCAATGCTGGCAATAATGTCTTCCGGCGTCAGATAGCGGATATTCTCCGGGATATCCAGCTGAAGTTTCTTATTTAGCTTATAGCGGCCAACCTTGGCCAGGTCATAACGCTTGGGATCAAAAAACAGCGACTCCAGAAGGGAACGCGCGCTTTCCACCGTCGGCGGTTCACCAGGACGCAGCCTCTTATAGATCTCAATCAAAGCTTCCTCGGTGGTTTCGGAACCATCTTTTTCCAAGGTCACTCGGATGGTTTCATTATCATCGAACAACTCCGCAATCCTAGCGTCGGAGGAATACCCCAACGCCCGCACCAGAATCGTCGCCGGCAGTTTCCTCGTACGGTCAACACGGACAAAAAGGTTGTCGTTAACATCAGTTTCAAACTCCAGCCAGGCCCCACGGTTCGGAATAATAGTCGCGCCGAAGATTCTTTTGCCGCTGGGATCAAAGTTCGCCGAATAGTAAACACCGGGAGAACGCACCAACTGGCTGACAATAACGCGTTCCGCGCCATTGATAATGAAAGTGCCTTTATCAGTCATGAGCGGGAAATCGCCCATAAAAACTTCCTGTTCCTTCACCTCGCCGGTTTCCTTATTAAAAAGGCGTACACGCAGCCTCAGCGGAGCGGCGTAATTGACATCCCGCTCTTTGCACTCGTCAACTTCATATTTGGGATCGCCAAAAGTATAATCGGTAAACTCCAACACCAACGTACCGGTAAAATCCTGAATCGGTGAGATATCACGAAACATGTCGCGCAAGCCCTCTTCTAAGAACCACTTGTACGAATTCTGCTGAATCTCAATCAAATTAGGCATGTCCAGGACTTCACGCAAACGCGAATAGCTCCACCTTTTCCGTGATCCTACGCTCACCGGCTGTACCATACAATCTCTCCCTTCTGTCTTTGTGTCGGAACCATGGCGCCCAAAAGGCCGCATTCAACAAGAAACCTTCCAAAACAGTGATCCGAAACAACGAAGATATTCGGTAGTCAGATGTCGTTCCCATGGATTCAGTGTCTAACGGTATCATCGTCATACGATATTGTGATATCAAGATATATCGATATCACGATCAGAAAAAAACAATGAAAAGCAAGGTTTACCCCAAAGAAACCTCGCTTAGAAAGGCGACGGACTTTAATCTTATGTTGATATATTTTAAGCTGTTGATATAATCAAAAAACATTTAAACCTTTGTCTCCTCAACACAGGTTTGGGAAATAGCATGGAAATATGTTACGACGGCAATTATAAATTCTACCACCTTTTCGAATTCCTGTCAAGAATATTTTATAATAAATATTCAGAAATATACCTAATAATTTTTTAGCACTTGAGAGGCCCGGCGCCCCGGTTACGCAGGGAAATTAAGAATCCCCTCGACAGCGAATTCTTAATTTCCTCTCCGCCCTTATACTCTGAGCAGGTTCCGACAAGCAGAACCGAACTATTTGATCTCGACTGTGGCACCGGCTTCTTCCAGTTTAGCTTTCATGCTGTCGGCTTCATCACGGCTGACTTTCTCTTTAATAGCTTTGGGCACAGCGTCAACAATTTCTTTGGCACCCTTCAAACCCGCACCGGTTACCTCATTAACCACTTTTATAACCGTCATCTTCGTGGCGCCCACATTAGTCAGGATGACATCAAATTCTGTTTGTTCAGATTCATCAGAAGCGGCGGCGGCGGAACCGCCTCCGGCTGCCGGAGCCCCGGCCATAACCATTGGAGCGGCTGCCGTTACCCCGAATTTTTCTTCAAAAGCTTTGGACAGTTCCGAAAGTTCCAATACGGTGAGACCCTCGATCATTCCCAGAATATCATCAATCTTCGACATGTTAAAACCTCCATTAATCATTAATAAAGAGCAATCAAGCATTCTTAACCCTGTTCAGTTCATTCAACGCACAGCCCATCTTACGCAGAGGACTTTGCAGACAGTTGGCCCAACGGCTCAGCGGCGCCTGTATCAACCCGGCAACTTTGCCAAGCAGTTGTTCGCGAGACGGTAATTCAGCCAGGGCCATAACCTCTTTGGCCGTAATAATGTCCCCTTCAACGACTCCCGCCTTGATGACAAGTTGCTTATACTTGCCGGCAAATTCCACAAGCAGTTTCGCCGGAGCCACCGGATCAGCGCAAAAGGCGACCGCCGTCGGCCCTTTAAGATGAGGAACCAATCCTTCGTAACCCAACTCCCGAACAGCCCGCGTAACCATTGTGTTCTTCAAAACCCGGTATTCCACCTGCGACGCGCGTAAATTGGCGCGCAATTCGGTGGCCTCGGCGACAGTAAGACCTCTGTAATCGGCTAACACCACGCTTTTCGCGTTTTGAAACTTGGCCTTGATGTCCTCAACAACGCGTTGTTTCGCAACAATATCAGGCATTCTTCACAATCCCTCCTTTCCTTTTTACCAGTCCCCTCGAAAAGTCCGTGTTCATGTTATCGCCCAAATAATCCTGATTTCCGTCAAAAAGCCTTTGCAACTTGTTGGAAAATCTGCTTGAGCATGATCTCCCAAAGGCTGCAAAGGCGTTTCACATAACATCTTCACACTGATTCTCATCAGCATAATGTTGAGCTTTTCCACCTCGGCAGGATATCAGATTGCGCTTGGCAGCGGTCCCTTTTTTAAGCTTGGCCGGAGATTCCGGCCCAACAGCTCCTGCTTTCTGCAGCGGTCTATTCGGTTGTCTGGTCTATATCTCAACCTCTAAAACACTTGTGTTCCGGATTCACCCATGGGCTACTATCCCAAATATTTCAGAGGATTGATTCTCACACCCGGACCCATCGTCGAAGACACAATCACACTTTTGACATACTGTCCTTTCGCGACAGCCGGTTTAGCGCGCATAACGACTTCGGCCATGGTTTTGTAATTCTCCAGCAGTTTGTTCTCGTCAAATGACGCTTTGCCAAGAGGCACATGAATAATCCCGGCCTTATCGGCGCGATATTCAACTTTGCCGGCCTTGATCTCAGCAATAGCTCTCGCTATATCGAAGGTTACCGTCCCCGTTTTCGGGTTAGGCATCAGACCTTTCGGTCCAAGAAGCTTACCCAGACGGCCAACCAGACCCATCAAATCAGGCGTGGCAACAGCAACGTCAAAGCCGAACCAACCGCCTTGGACTTTCTGGATGATATCTTCAGCCCCAACAAAATCAGCGCCGGCGCTCTCCGCCTCATTCGCCTTCTCACCTTTAGCAAAAACCAAAACGCTGCGTGTTTTGCCCGTACCGTGTGGCAGCACAATCGCGCCGCGGATCTGCTGGTCGGCATGTCTCGTATCAATACCAAGACGGAACGCAGCTTCAATCGTCTCATCAAACTTAGCGTTGGCGTTCTTCTTAACCAACGCGATAGCTTCCTCAGGTTCAAACAATTGGAGCGGATCATAGGACTTGCGCAATTCCTGGGTCCGTTTCCCCACTTTGGCCATAATACATTTCCTCCTTGTGGTCTCCGAAAACCTTTTCTCGGCAATACTCAATCGCCAAATCACCAAGGCTTCTCCCACTTAATAATTTTCACATGTCTCAATTGCCCGTTAACCATTAGTCCTCTATCTCTATACCCATGCTGCGCGCGGTTCCTTCGACCATACGCATAGCCGCTTCCACATTGGCCGCGTTCAAATCAACCATCTTAGCTTCCGCGATTTCCCTAACCTTGTCGCGGCCAACCTTCGCCACCTTGACGCGGTTCGGCGTCGCCGAGCCGGAAGGAACCCCAGCTGCTTTCTTCAGCAGCACTGATGCCGGCGGCGTTTTCAGCACAAATGTAAAGGATCGATCCTCGTAAACCGTAATTAAAGCAGGAATAACCAACCCGGCCTGATCCTTTGTCCGTTCATTATATTCCTTACAGAAGCCCATAATATTCACGCCATGCATACCAAGAGCCGGGCCTACAGGCGGCGCCGGATTTGCTTTGCCCGCTTCAATAGCCAGTTTGACTGTTCCGACAACTCTTTTTGCCACCATCCTCACCCCCTTTCACAATGACCTGGATTCTTTCCCCATTGTCAAGTATCAACTTAGTGATACTGTTGTCCATTGCTAAGACAGTTTCTCTACCTGACCGAAATCAAGCTCAACCGGCGTTTCGCGGCCAAACATAGAAACCATAACCTTGAGTTTGGCGCGTTCATCCAGCACTTCGCAAACGACACCAATAAAATCCTTAAACGGTCCGTTGATAACGCGAATCGACTGACCCTCGTCGATATCGATTTTTGCCCGCACCTTTTCCAGGCCCATTTGCCGCAAAATAGAAGCAACCTCAGTCTCCATCAAAGGAATCGGTTTGCTGCCGCTGCCGACAAAACCTGTAACACCGGGCGTATTCCTGACGACATACCAAGAATCATCCGTCATATCCATTTCCACCAGAACATATCCAGGGAAAACTTTACGCTTGGTGATTTTCTTTTTGCCGTTCTTAATCTCGACCTCGTCTTCCATAGGAACAAGGACGCGGAAAATCTTCCCCTCCATGTTCATCGACTCGACGCGCTTCTCAAGATTCGCCTTCACTTTGCTTTCATACCCCGAATACGTATGAACGACATACCAATTCTTTGTCGTCATGCAGAAAAAAGCCTCCCCCCAAACCAAACCAGCCAGACCCAACTAACGAAGGATAAAAGCCATCGCCCACATTAAAAAGCTATCAACCAACCAGGTTAGAACACCCATAATCGCCACGGCGACCAAGACGACACTCGTATAAATCAGCAACTGTCTGCGGGTGGGCCAGTGCACTTTTTTCAACTCAAAACCAACTTCGCGGAGAAATCTTCCCGCCTTGCTAAAGGGCGCTCCCTTCTTAACGGCTGCCGCTTTTTTCGCCAACTTCATCACCTCTTACTTACATAAACGCTTATTTCTTAACAACAATCATTCTGTTTCACGTAAACCGCCTCAGATTCAAGCATTTCGCATCCGGCTTCCCATTTCTCATTTGCCTTCCCGATGGAGAGTATGTGTCTTGCATGTATTACAGAATTTCTTAATCTCCAATCGATCCGGATCATTCTTCTTATTCTTCATGGTTTGATAATTTCTATTTTTACACTCAGTACACGCCAGAGTTATCCCCATTCTATCTTTGCCCTTTGCCATAAAAACACCTCCCCGGCAACAAAATAATGACTTGCTGAACCATCACACAAGCCGCAATTCTTAATCTACCATATTTCAAGCAGAATTGTCAAATCTTATGCAACCTGAATTCTGGTTCCCTTGTCTCATGTTCGAGGATTCCCCGGAAATAGCTATGGTCTTGTGATCATAGATCGCAAACCTCTATTTTTGCTAGCCTCTGAAATTTTTCAACGCGTCAATTCTTGCTTCAAGACGCGGATGTGTCGAGAACAGAAATGAAAGTTTTCCACCAGCGATCCCGGATGCTTTCATGGAGTCTGGCAACGCTTCTGTTTTCATATTGCCTAAACGCTGCAGCGCGCTGATCATTGTGTTCGGCTGACCTAGATATTTGGCGCTTCCGGCGTCGGCCCGATACTCCCGCCGCCGCGAAAAATAAGCAACAATAACGCTAGCCAATATACCGAGCACAAGTTGGGCGGCAATCACAGTGATGTAGTAAGCAATCCCTGTTCCGCGCTCGTTGCGAAACACGATTTTATCAACAACAAAACCAAGAACACGCGCCAAGAAAAAGACGAAGGTGTTGAGGACGCCTTGAATCAGCGTCAATGTAATCATGTCGCCGTTGGCCACATGGGCGATTTCATGTCCAAGCACCGCCTCAACCTCATCCTTATTCATGCTCCGCAACAAACCAGTTGACACCGCAACCAAGGCGGCGTCGCGGCGGGCGCCTGTAGCGAAAGCGTTGGCCTCGCCTTCATAGATGCCCACTTCCGGCATGCCAATACGGGCTTCCTGGGCCAATTTGGAAATGGTTTGATAGAGAAATTCCTCCGTCTCATTAGTCGGCCGGTCGATGATACGAACTTTCATCGCGCTTTTGGCCATTGTTTTCGACAACAGCAGGGAAATAAGCGAACCCCCAAAACCAAGTATAGCCGAAAAAATCAATAACATAGGAAGGTTGAGGCCTGCCTCTGTCAGGTACTTGTCGACCCCTAGCAACATGCAAACCACAAGAAGTATAGCCATGATAGCAAAATTTGTAAGAATAAGCAAAGACACTCGTTTCATTGACCTCTTAACCTCCTCAAATAATAAGTCTTGAGTCCTCAGCAACGGCAATTTCATGGGTATTATGGCATGAAATGATCCCTTTTGTCAAGATTATCATAATAATTCCAACACTCAATCTCCCGTTAATTTGTCATTCTTTAAATTGAATGAGAACGTTATAAGTTTCGAGGGCGGCCATCGCGGCGTCAAACCCTTTGTTGCCGGCTTTGGTTCCGGCCCGTTCTATGGCCTGTTCTATGGTGTCTGTGGTCAGAACACCAAAAATGACCGGTATGCCCGTATTGAGAGCCACAGCAGCTATACCTTTGCTGACCTCGTTGCTGACATACTCAAAGTGAGGCGTTGAGCCGCGAATGACAGCACCAAGACAGATTATTGCGTCGTAGCGCCGGCTTTGCGCCGCTGCTTGCGCGATGAGAGGAATCTCAAAGGCACCGGGGGACCAAATTAAATCAATAGTCTCCTCATTAACGCCATGACGTTGAAGGGCGTCAAGAGCGCCGCCAATTAATTTGTTCGTGATAAATTCATTGAAACGGCCAGCCACCACGGCCACACGGAATTGTTCGGTAATATAGCCACCTTGAATAACATTCATAGAGAAACCCCCTGTTTGTTAGTTCGATGTTCGATATTCGCTGCTCAACTGTCCATTGCCAATAAGTGTCCCATCTTATCACGTTTGGTATTAAGGTATCGGTTGTTTTCCGGATAAGCGGGGATTTCTAACGGTATTCTTTCGATCACTTCGATCCCGTATCCTTCCAGACCAACGATTTTTTTGGGATTGTTGGTCATGAGGCGCACTTTTTTGACGCCTAAGTCGGCTAGGATCTGGGCGCCGACGCCGTATTCCCGTAAATCAGCTGAAAAGCCTAAAGCCAGGTTGGCTTCCACGGTGTCGTGACCTTCTTCCTGGAGTTTGTATGCGGCGATTTTGTTCATGAGACCAATCCCCCGGCCTTCCTGGCGCATGTAGAGAAAGACGCCGCGCTGTTCTTGTTGGATTTTGCCCAGGGCAGCTGTCAGCTGGGAACCGCAGTCGCAGCGGCGGGACGCAAAAACATCGCCAGTCAGACATTCGGAGTGTACGCGCAACAGAATGGGATCTTCTGAAGGGATTTCCCCGTTTATCATGTCTCCGCAGACCAGAACCAAGTGCTCTTTCCCGTCGATCAAGCTTTGATAGGGAATGGAAGTGAAAACGCCATAATCGGTTGGCAGGGCGGCGGCGGCACCGCGGGCGACCAGTTTTTCATTGTGGCGGCGATATAAGATAAGGTCTTTGAGGCAAATCATAGTCAGCCCATGTCTTTTTTTGAATTCGACCAGGTCAGGCACCCGCGCCATTGCGCCGTCGTCTTTCATAATTTCACAGAGAATGCCGGCTGGCCGCAAACCTGCCAGGCGCGCCAGATCAATGGCGCCCTCAGTATGCCCCGCCCGTACAAGGACACCGCCGTCCCGTCCCACCAGCGGAAAGATATGACCGGGCCGAAAAAAGTCTTCGGGTTTGCTGTCAGGCTCAGCCAGGTATTCAATGGTTCGGGCACGCTCAAAAGCTGAGATACCGGTTGTGCTTTCAACGCAGTCGACGCTGACGGTGAATGCCGTGGCGCGGGGATCGGTGTTGTTGCGCACCATATTGTCAAGCTGGAGCGCCTTGACCCGTTCGGCGGTCATAGGAACACAGATCAAGCCGCGCCCATATGTGGCCATAAAGTTGACGGCTTCCGGCGTTACCTTCTCGGCCGCCATCACAAGATCACCTTCGTTTTCCCGGTCTTCGTCGTCGGTTACAATTATCATTTTTCCTTGGCGAATATCTTCAAGCGCTTGTTCAATGGTATCAAACATGTGAACCCTCCTAATATTAGTCAATCGACAGTTGGCAGATCGTTGGGGTACATCCTCTCAGAACAATGCTGTCCACTGTCAAAAGTATCCCTGTTCCCGAAGGAACTCCTCCGATATACCAGCGCTCTCAGTGTGGGCGTTATCCGTGAGATCGGCGCTGCTCATACCGCGGATATACCGGGCAACATATTTTCCCAACATATCTGTTTCGAGATTGACGGCGCTGCCGGTTGTTTTGGCATCCAGTGTTGTTTGTGACAGGGTATGAGGAATTATTGAAACGGTGAAGCTTTGGGGCATTGCGTTGACAACGGTCAAGGAAATGCCGTCAACAGCAATAGATCCTCTATCAATAATCATGCCGGCAATGGCGGCAGGAACAGCGATCTCGATGATTTTGGCGTTACCTGCCGGCTTGATGCTGTGGATAACACCAACCCCATCGATATGCCCACTGACAAAGTGTCCGCCGCAACGTGTTTGCAGTGTTAATGCCCGCTCAAGGTTGACAGAGGCGTTAGCGCTAAGATCTTTGAGGTTAGTGCGTCGCAGTGTTTCCGGCATGACGTCGGCGGTAAACTCCCGGGAAGCCACCGATGTGACAGTTAGGCAGACACCGTTGACGGCGATGCTGTCGCCGATTTTGCTTCCTTCCAGGACGGCAGCGGCTTTTACCGTTAGCATCGCCGAATCAGGCAGCTTACGCAGGGCCCGGACGCTTCCCAATTCTTCTATGATTCCTGTAAACATGTTCCCCTCCCAAACCGGGATAATGCTTCATCGAGCCCATTTCCGAGTGTTTTGCTTTTAGGGCTATTTGACTTGTCGGAGCGCTAGGCGTTGTATTTGGGATAGCCCAAAATACGCAAGTCGCCGGAATCCCAAGAATATTCTATATTGTCCAGCATCACAGGGTGCTGATGTTTGAACAATTCAGCGTGCCCATACAGTTTGGGCGCGTAATGAAATTCTATTTTATCTATAAGGCGCTGCTGCAACATGGCATTTGCCAGGATTTCTCCACCTTCCAACAGAATGTTGTTCCAACCGTGAGAGGCGATATCATGCATGAGCTGGGAAAGGGGCACATATCGTTCGCTGTCGTAGGCCCAGATAGTGATATGGTTGTGGCCTGAGAAAGACGCCTTTTGTGCAGGAGGCGCATTGTCCCAGGCCTGCCGAGTTGTCGCGATGATGACTTGATCCGGCCATTCGGCGTCGGGCGGTTTGTTGTTGCGGCAAATTCTGGCGGTGATGGGAATTATGAACTGTCCGTCTACAATGATACGAACCGGATTGCGGTCGGGTATGTTGGGCAAGCGGCAGGTCAGCTGTGGATCGTCTTTGAGCACGGTTTGGCTGCCGGCCAAAATGACGTCACTGGCGTTGCGCAGCTGGTGGACATGGAGCCGCGATTGTTCACTCGTGATCCAGGGATCGGAGATGGACGCCGAATGTTGTTTTCCGTCCATAGAGTAGGCTGTCTTCAACGTTATGAAAGGCAAGCCTGTGGCAATAACTTTGATATAGGCCTGATTAAGGATACGGGCCGGATCTTCCATGAGACCTGACGCCACATCGATACCGTTTTGCCGCAAACGTTCCAACCCTTGCCCACGCACATGAGGGTTGGGATCGATCATGGCGGCAACAACACGACGGATGCCTGCGGTGATGATGTGTTCTGTACAGGGCGGCGTTCTGCCGTAATGGTTACAGGGTTCGAGGGTCACATAAAGATCGGCGCCGCGCGCTTTATCTCCGGCCTTATTCAGGGCGTTAACTTCCGCGTGAGGAGAACCGACCTTCTCATGGTATCCTTCTCCGACTATATGCCCGTCACGAACTATGACACAACCAACAAGGGGATTGGGGGTTGTGCGTCCCGCCGCTTGTTCGGCCAAAGCAAGGGCTCTTTGCATGTACTGTGTGTCATGGAATGAAAACATAAGATCCTCCCTTTGCTCCGCTTGATGATTCTTACTGCAAATTGTGCCGGTTTTTTCGGAAGATCATAAGAACCCGTTCAGAACACGAACCGAGAATTCATTTGTTCGTTAAAATCCTGGCAATAATGGCGGTCTTCTTTAGAGGGTACATCTTTTCCCCGTATTATACACACATATTATTAGTCCAGCAAGTTAGTATGATTAACATCGGTAATAGACCTTATCTTGCGCAATAATTTCTTTACAGGGGGGTTTCAACAAGGGCAGTGAAACGACTCCCCTTCTTCCTGCCATCAATTGCCCATTGTGACGATTTTGGCCAGAATGATTCCGTCGTTATAGCTTCCTTTAATGTAATAGGCATCTTTAAGGACGCCTTCACGTTGAAAACCGGCTTTTTCGTAACAACGCAGAGCCTTCAAATTGCCGGCCCAGGTTTCGAGGCTGAGACGATGAAGATTCCATTGCTCAAACAAGTATCGGGAAAAGGTCAACAATGCGTCTGTCCCGTAACCTTGATTCCAGTGCGCTTTGTCACCGATACCCAGAAACAGCCGGGCTGAGCGCGCAGGTATATTATGTTGGTCAAAACCAATGGTTCCAATGATATCGCGTGACTCGTTGAGGATGGCATACCGATAAGGGTCTTCGACATAAAAAATCTGTTCAACATCCTCCCGGCGCATGAGCATGCGTTCCGGCCAGCTACCGCTAAGCCAGAAAGAGAATTCCGGGTCCAGATGCCAAGTGTATAGTATGTCAATATCCTCAGGTTCTAGAGGGCGGATGCTGGTGTTTTTGCCGGTGATCATGTTTTTCCTCGCTTTTATTTTTCATGATAGCTTACATGTGGCTAAAAAGCAATTTGGGGTATGCTTTTCGGGGTGCATATTTTAAAAGTGCAGGAAGCGACAAAAAATAAATAGAAATATCTACTGCGGGGTTCTCCCGCAACCGAATGGTGAATGGAGATGGATATTATGTGGGCTCGTAACAGTCCCGAGGTAGGGGTTGGGGAGCGGCAGAATCCAAGCGCCTCACCGCCCGACGCAGCCCCCGAAAGGCGAAAAAAATACGCGGGCTTTTGGAGTCTGCCGCTCCCCAACCCCTGACGTGGCACTGTTACTGG